>ENA-UEQM01000712-UEQM01000712.1-human-gut-metagenome-genome-assembly--contig:-NODE-712-length-18590-cov-277.282666_pt1 | contig 18590 bp, 12 predicted proteins | sample MGYA00242948_ERZ507948 | MGnify/ENA primary metagenome ERZ507948 (study PRJEB26167, sample SAMN06115440) | human gut metagenome | host: Homo sapiens | place: China:Hubei | collected 2015-07-28... | reverse complement strand
CAACTCTATCTGCTTGCAAAGGTAATCATTTTCCATCAGTTTTCCACCTTTCTGTGTCTACTTTTTGAGGGGCAGCAAAGTGTGTTATAATAGTAAATACAGAGAATAATTCTATCACAAAAGTATTAGAAAATATGAATAAGAATATTGATATCAATACACTCGTCAGTAAATTACTGACTGGCGAAATCTCAGAGGAAGAAGGCAAGGAGCTCTTATCAAGAGTAGAGCAAGATGCGTCGCTAAAAGACAAAATAGAGCATCTCATGAATGAAGATGATTTTCTCCAACGCTACCATCTCTACAAGAGCATTGATGCCGAGAAAGCAAAAGCTACATTCAAAGCATCTCTCCAACATGCAGAGGAACAGGAAGATAGAAATGATGACAAAGCTGCTACCATCATCTGGTTGCGACGCATAGCCGCTGCAGCAGCTATCGCCCTCATATTAATGGGTACATGGATGTATTTCGGACATCAAGGTTCCACCCCACCAGCCGTCATCACCGCAGAACTGCATCAAGCCATAGAACGGGTTCAGCAGAATGACATGAATGGAGCTACACTTACCATCAACGGCAAAACCATCAAGGTGAAAGATGCACAGAGTGCATTGGCACAAGCAGAAAAAGTAGCTGACAGTAAGGATGGAAGCAGTTTCTTTGGAAGCGACGAAATAACAGAAAGCTCCCTGATAACAAAGAAAGACAAGGAATTCTGGATGGTACTGGACGACGGAACCTACGTGCATCTCAACTACAATACCACCCTCATCTATCCTAATCACTTCGTAGGCAGCGAGCGTAAGGTAAAGCTCAAGGGAGAAGCCTATTTCATCGTGGCCAACGACTCGAAGAAACGACCTTTCATAGTAGAGACTGCCAACGGAGATGTACACGACTATGGTACCGAGTTTAATGTCAACACGATGAAGGAAAAAGGTGTAACCAGCGTTGTTCTGGTGAAAGGTAAAGTTGGTGTGAGCAGCAAGTACGGTAAAGAATACCTGTTGAAACCAGGCGATATGGCAACCCTGAAAGCAGGCAGAACACCAGACATCCAGCAAGTGGATGTTAATCTTTACACCTCTTGGAACACGGGCAACTTCTTGTTCGACGGCTGCACGCTGCAAGATCTGATGGAAGTTATCTCCCATTGGTACAACATGAAGGTGGAGTTCTCGTCCGAAGACATGAAAGAACTGCGATTCACAGGCAGCATTGACAAATACGAACCGATGGGACAGACTCTCAATGCAATAGAGAATATCACAAGATTGAAGATAACTGCCAAGGAAGGCATCATCAACATCAGAGAATATAAACATTAATATTATATACAACATGAAAAGATTTTTATCAATAATGGCAATAGCCTTGTTAGCGTGCATCGCAACAATGGCTGCCACAGCCAAAAAGACGAATCTGAAAATACTCTATGTAGGAGGTCATTCCGACATAGAGACTTTAGGAGTAGCAGACTATGACAAGGAAGCTCATGCCAAGAGTATCGTGACAAGAACTGCCGCCTGGAAAGTCTTTCTTGAAACATATTTCACTACAGTGAAAACGGTACAAGGAAAAGACTACAACTACAGGATGTCATACGACTATGATGTAACCATCATTGATGGCGACCCAACTCCTATTGAGCCACGTCGCACAATCATTGAAAATGACAGATTCAGCAAGCTGATACCAGCCAAGTATTTCCCAGAGAACTTTGACCGTCCTGTCATCACCATCGCAGACGAAAGCGAGACAACAGGTCGCTATATCGGTGTAAAAAACGACTGGTATTGTCTCTGCCTTCTTGGTCATGCTTACAACATGAATACCAAGAGTGCCATCTTCAAAGGTCCTTATAAGGTGAAGATAACCACCACAAATCGCCCAACTCCTGCAGGCGCAAAGGAATATGCAGAAATGTGCCAGGAGAAGCTTCCAGATATGATTCCGATGTGGAAAGTACAGAATAAAGACTATAGCAACACCAAGGGTTATAAGGCAGGTTTGGTTACTCGCCAGTGGGGCTATCTGGATTCTCCTGATACAGAAATCATGTCGGGTGGCGAAAGTGCCAAGAGCTATGGAGCCATCGCCATCGGTCGCCATGCCAACTTCTTGCATTGGGGTTTCTCTGCGTCTCCTGCAGATATGACAGAAGAAGCTAAGCCGGTTTTCCTCAATGCAGTTATTTATATCAACAAGTTTAAAGGTCATCATATCATTGCCCGCAAACTCAATGAGGGAATTTCTACCCGCACTACAATTGATGAGCACAAATATACCGTAAGCAAAGAAAACTACGAAGCTTACAAAAACTCGATTGAAGGTTTCAACAATCAGATTAAGCATCTGGCAGATTCACTTCAAAAGGTGGTTGCTGCTGGCGGCAAGATGAGCGAAACAGACAAGATGTATATGAAAATGGCAGAAAATCCTCAACCCATTCCATCCTATATTGACTATGTAAAGGAAAGGGCAGGAGAACTGTATGAAATGTTTGGCACCGATGTTGACAAATATTCAAGCTATTATACCGAAAATCGCCCATATTTCTATGGCAATCTGAACGATTATGATATTAAGCTCGATGAAGATGCCAAGAGCATCGGCATCGCCAATAACGACAAGCGTATCCTTGACAAAGCTATCTCCATGTGGGAAAAAGGCCAAGACATAGAGAAGGCAAAGCGCACCCTCTATCGCTATACGTTGCTCCGTTACGACAATGCCAAGCAATGGCGAGAGTGGTATAATAAATATCAGAGCAAACTCTTCTTTACTGAGAGCGGAGGCTGGCTGTGGCTGGTCAATGATCTCGATCCGAAGACTCCAGGCAATGACTACAGCGTTCTCAAATTCTACGATTTCAATGAAAGCAACATCGCTCCTATCCAAGAGAAAGCAACCAAAGAAGAGCCTGTTGCCCTATCATCCGCTGTCAGCACTGTGGGCAAAGACAAGGAACTCATCATCCGCATGAAGATATATCCAGGCTATCACATCTATGCAAAGGTAAGCGATCAGGACCCTTATATCCAGACGACTTATGACCTCAAGGCAGAAGGCGATGTCAAACTGGTAGGCGAACTTCAGAAACCTGTTGGCAGACCTATGGCAGGATCTAAATCTATCATCCTTGAAGGTGAGCAGATTTTCCGTCAGAAGATAGAAGGCAAATCGGGTAAGATTACCTTTATAGTCAACTATCAGGCTTGCGATAGCCATGTTTGTCTGATGCCAAAGAGCAAGACTATCACGATAGAATTATAAAAATATTGGTTTAATTTTATAACAAGAGAGAATGAAAGAATTTGGAAGAATGAAACGAATCCTTTTCGCTACCTCCCTGCTTGTAGGAGCAACCCTATGTGGAGGAACCAGTACTGCTATGGCTCAGCAGCCAAAGCACCAGACGGTAACTATCAATGCAAAGTCGATGAGTGTGAAACAGTTCTTCGCTGAAGTCAAGAAGCAGACTGGCTTGAACTTCATCTACAGTACAGATTTGGCAGCCAAGTTGCCACACATCACGGTGAATGCCACCAACCGCCCGTTGCGCCAAGTACTTGACGAGGTGATGAACAAGGTGAACTGCCGTTATGAGATTGAGGGTAATATCGTGACTATCACTCGCCGTATGGCAGGTGAGAGAGTTCGTAATGTATCCGGTGTCGTCACCGATGAAAGTGGCGAGCCACTGATTGGTGTGTCCGTATGCATCGACGACAGCAAGGTTTGCACCATCACCGACAGCAAGGGTTTCTATACCTTGAAGGTGCCAGCCAATGCTTGCACCTTAAAGTTCAGCTACCTCGGTATGAGCAATGCAGAATTGCGTCTGGGAAGCGGTAGAGCACCTTTAAGCCGTAACATACAGATGGTTACCGACAATCAGCTTTCTGATGTTGTGGTAACAGGTTATCAGGAGATTTCCAAACCTAAGATGACAGGTTCTGTCACCACCATCACCTCAGCCAAATTGGACGAGCGTTACACCACCAACATCATGAACAACCTCGAAGGTCGCGTGGCAGGTCTTTCCACTTATAATGGAAAGATGACTATCCGTGGAACCTCCTCTCTCTATGCCGAGACCACCCCATTGCTGGTAGTGGATGGCGTACCTGTAGAGGGAAACATCGACGATTTGAACCCTTACGACATCGAGAGCGTAAACATATTGAAGGATGCCGCAGCCAATGCCATCTATGGTGCCCGTGCATCCAATGGTGTCATCGTTGTAACCACCAAGAATGCCAAGAAGGCAGGCAAGATAGACATCGACTTCGCAGCCAACCTCACGGTATATGAGAAGAAGAACGTAGATTATGCCGACAATTTCTATATGACTCCAGAACAGCAGGTGGATGCGGAGGCCAAGTATTGGGACTACTATTTCTTCCATAATGATGGTGAAGTGGCTGACCCTATCGTTACTACTGCTCAGTCAATCTCTATGGGTACCCAAGCGGTAACTCCTATCGAATATGCCTATTACCAGCGAGCTAAGGGAGAAATTTCCGAGGAAGATTTGCAGAACCAGTTGGCTTCTTTCAAGAAGAACAACTATGCCAAGGAGTATGCAGATGCTGTATATAAGCAGAGAGTGATGCAGCAGTACAACCTCTCACTTCGTGGCCGCAGCGATAAGTTCACCAACAACCTGACTATCAACTATAAGTATGACAACAGCGGACTGATCAATCATTTCGCCAATCAGTTCAATGCCCAGTATAAGGGTTCATACAATGTAGCCAAGTGGCTCACAGCCTCCATGACTATCAATGGCATCTATAGCAAGAGCAAGGAAGTAGGCTACGACTACAATGGCTCCTATAGCAATATCTGGAAACAACCAGCCTATATGCCATTCTATAATGCTGATGGAAGCGTCAAAGGACAACACTATTGGTATGATGGCAATGATTACATGACCTTCGGTTCTCCTTTTGAGGATTTAAGCTCCAATCCAGTGGATGAGTATTACAATAACACCCAGGTTACCCGCCGTCAGTATATGCGCTATCATGGAGATTTGCTCTTCAAGATTATTGACGGATTGACTGCCAATGCCCAGTTTGTATATGAAACCAATCATAACACCGTAGAATGGAATGCAAAACAAGATAGTCATGTGATGCGTACCATGCGTAATGCTTATTATTATCAATCTGCAGATGGCACTATCAAGAACTACGTTCCTACCACTGGCGGTCTGCTCCGCACTACAAATAGTGACGGACGTTATTGGACAGCACGTGGACAGTTGAATTATGCCAAGACCTTTGGCAAGCACGACATCAATGCCATTGCCGGTCTGGAATTCCGTGAAACCAAACTGACAGGTTCTAAGGCCTTAATGCTGGGTTATGACGACCAGTTGCAGACAAGCTCTACCCACACAATAGACTTGGGAACATTGAGTACCATGAACTATTCACCTCTTTTCCTTGGCGCCTCAGGTGGTTTCCCTGCAAGCCAGTTTGTATTCGATCCTTATATCAAGGAAGGAATGGGAGTTGTTCCTGAGACTCACCACAAGTATGCTTCTGGTTATTTCAACCTTACCTATACTTATGATGAGAAATACAATGTGTTCGGTTCGTTCCGTAAGGACTATGCTGATGTATATGGCTTGAACGCCAAGTTCCGCGGCACGCCACTCTGGTCTGTAGGTGCAGGATGGTTGATTCATAATGAAGACTTCATGAAGGATATCAAGTGGGTAAACTTCCTGAAACTCCGTGCCAGCTATGGTGTGACTGGTAACATCTATCAAGGTGCAACCAGTTATATGACAGCTACATCAGGAGAACTCAATCAATATACCAACTTGCCATACGGCACCATCGAAAGTCCTGCCAACCCTAACTTGAAGTGGGAGCAGAGCCGCACTACCAATATCGGTATCGACTTCGGATTGCTCGACAACCGCTTGCGTGGTTCCATCGATTATTATAACAAGATGGCAAAGGATGTGTTCTCTTATCGCACCCTCGACCCAACAACGGGTTTCACCTCTATGTTCGTCAACATGGCTTCTATGCGCAATCGTGGTATAGAATTGCAGATTACTTATGATTGGCTGAGAGGGGCAAGCCGTAAGAATTGGAGTTGGACCACCAACTTCACCATGTCACACAACAGTAATATTGTAACCGATGTAGAGAACCCATCAAACAGAGCATCCCAGTTGATTGAAAGACCATACGTCAAAGGAAAGCCATCCAGCGCCCTCTGGTCATACCGCTTTGCTGGCATCAGCGACCAAGAAGGTGAGAAGGGTCAATCTCTGTTCTACATTGAGGATGGGGGCAAATCTCACAGTGCAACAGGCAAAAGTATAAGCATCTTGGAATACTCTGGTCAGAGCGAGCCAAAGGTTATCATGGGTATGGACAACAGCGTAAGATGGAACGGATTCTCTTTCAGCATTCTGATGGCTTACTATGGCGGTCACATGATGAGAGCCTTGGCGCATAATGAAACATTCTCAAGCACCTGGAGCACCGCTATCGCCAGCTATTTCCTGAATGCATGGACGCCAGAACACCCAACAGATATTCCAGGCATTGGCAGATACGCCTCTACAGCGACTGGCTCTGAAACGACCTATAGCAATAATGCTATTCATCATGCAGACTTCCTGAAAATCAGAAACATCGTATTGGGCTATGATTTTCCACAGGAGTGGTTCAGAGGAACAGGCATCAACCGCCTCTCTCTCCGCTTCCAGATAGACAACCCTAAGTATCTATGGGTAGCCAACGATGTGCATGTTGACCCAGAGACTCTTGGACTCCGCAATCCAAGTTCATACATCTTTGGTCTGAACATCAGTTTCTAATCTCTAGAATCATATAACATAAAAAGTAAGATCACAATGAAAAAAACAATATACAGTTTACTGGCAATCACAGCATTGCTGTTCTCATCTTGTGAGAGTTTCACGGAATTGGAGCCAAAGGGCAAGAACTTGCTTACCACAACCGACCAATTAGAAATGCTTCTCAACAAAGAGTATGAGGGATGTTCCTCTGATATGCGACAAATGGCTGGTGATATGATATATGCCTACAGCAATGTAGCAACAATCATCAGTCAGCCAGTTAAGACCCGCAACGTCATCATCTGGACTTACGATGAAGCCAATATGGACAAGATGGCAGAATTGACTTCCAGTGATCAAGACTACACTAATTTCTACGGCTACATCGGCACGATTGCCAACCCAATTCTCTCAAAGGTTGATGCCGCATCTGGTACGGAAGCAGACAAGAAACTTTTGAAAAGCGAAGCCCTGACATTGAGAGCCTGGTCATTCTATATGTTGGTCAACAAGTTTGCCAAGGCTTACAATCCAGCTACAGCTGCTACAGATCCAGGAATTATCCTGATGACAGAGGATAAAGATATCCAGACTGCTCAGTCTAAAAGCACCGTAGAGGAAGTTTATCAGCAGATACTCAAGGACGCCAATGAAGCAATTGAGATAGATGGTCTTCCTAACTCTGCCGTTAACAAAATGCGCTTCAGTAAACCCACAGCTTATGCCGTAAAGGCATTGGCATTGCTCAACATGCAGAAGTATGACGAGGCAGAAGAAGTGGCCAAGCAGGCTATCGCCATCAATGGCACTATTAACAACTATAATACCTCATATCTTGGTAGTACCCAAGGTTATATAACAGGCGGGACTTATCCTGTTATCAATCGTGGCAAGAAAGGAACCGATGAGGATTATTTCTTAAATGGAAATTCTGAAAGCTTCAATGCTTACACCCCTACTACCATGGCAAACTTTGAGGATGGACATGCCTATAAGGACAAGATGAGCAGCATGAATATGATGTATGATTATATGATGGATGCCGGAGTAAGTATGCTGGGTGAAACTGGTTTTAATTTAACTTTTGATCTCAACTCGTTATGGAATGATGGTGGTCTTCGCTCTACCCAGATGTATCTCACCATCGCCGAATGCGAGACCCACAAAGGCAACTACGATACAGCCATGGAATATCTCGACAAGGTACGCGTAAACCGCATCGATCCTGCCAAGTATCAGCCCCTCAAAGGCACAGTCAGCACCAAGGAAGAAGCCATCAAGCACGTGAAGCAGGTGACCATGAATGAGGACATCTATTCTGTCAATATCTTCATAGACAAGAAGCGCTGGAACCAGTGCGATGGCTGGAAGCAGAACTATAGCCGCACACTTGCTGGAAAGACTTATACCATCACTCCAGACAGTAAAATGTGGATATTCCCATTCCCTCAGAGCGTGATAAACAATAATGGTAATATCACACAGAACTACAAAGAATAAGAAAACAATATACAAATTTCCGAAAACGAAAAGAGGTCAAGCAAAGCATTTCAACAAGCTTTACTTGACCTTTCTTTATCTCCCTTTACCTATACCGATAAAGCAGTCGAACCCTTTTTGTCTGCATCTTACAGGAATCCGGAGGATCGCCTACTGACTGGTAATGTGTAGTAAGAATATCGTGAGGGATAACCCCAAATCGTGATGGATGATAGATGATTACATAAAACTTATTCACGAATACGGCTGCATCGGGTTACAAATATGGCTGCATCGGGTCACGAATATGGCTGCATCGGGTTACGAATATGACTGCATCGGGTTACGAATATGACTGCGTAGGCTAACGGAGACGTATCTGTAAGCTTATCGAGACATCTGCATCAGCTAACAGAGACGTCTGAACTCGCGGACTGAACTACTTGAGTTGCTTGACTGAACTACTTGAGTTGCTTGATTGAACCACTTGAGTTGCTTGACTGAACCACTTGAGTATTCTTCTTCATGTGCTTGCATGCAACCATAAAACTTTTTCAGCAACTTTTCCCGGAAGTATGGAAGAAGGCAGAGTTGAAGGCAAACATGAGGCCAACACAGAAACAGCTCAACGTTTGCTGGCAATGGGACTTTCTGCCGAACAGGTTTCCAAAGCTACCCAGCTACCTTTGGAAATCATTAAGAATCTGAGCAATTCATAAACGGAGACGTAGATTACGAATATCTCCATATAATCAAGGGTCTATACGCCACCTGTTCATCGTGGCATATAGACCCTTGCCGTTTCCCGTGAGGTGCGGATGAAAGAGGGTGTGTCATGGACTTATGACACACCCTCATTAATATGTATCACTCAGCGTCCCAAAGCCCATCGCCGCGACTTTTTTGGGGTGGGTCGGGTGCATATTCACCCGGACACACTTCGGTTTCTGTTACATTGCTGCCAACGAGCATGGTCGACGCTTCAATGTGGATAAGCGTCATGGCTGGTGCCATGTATGGTTTTTTATTATTCATGTTGTTATCTGTTTTAAAGGGTTATTTTACGAATACTTTCTTGCCGTTCTTAATAAGCAGTCCGCGCTGGTTGCTGCTTACACGGCGGCCCGACAGGTCGTAAGTCTCGGAAGAGCGCTTGTCGTAGCTATAGATGTTGACTATGCCAGTCGCCGTTTCATCGCCAATCACTTGCAACATTATGCGTGCAGGAGCCACTGTCTGGGCACTACCATCACGCGGTGTGATTACAAGGTGGTGGCGCTGAGCCGGCAGGCTGTGGAAGTTGAGCCACTTGTTTCCGACAGAGTTATCAAAGAGTGACAAAGGCGAATTTGGCGTGTTGCCGCCATCACCCATTCCATTGTATATACCGGTAAAGGTGTAGGTGTTATCCACGCTCATACAGTCGATGTGCTTGCTCTCGGCCTTGGCCAAAGCCACTTCGGTCAGGTTAATGGTCATTTTCTTGTCGGCATCGGTCAGGGCGCGCACCAAGTACGGATAGTTGGCCTTGAGGGTCACCCCTTCGGCTTGGTTGAAGCTCTCCACAATGGTGCGGTCGGCCACACCGTCGTTGTCATCGTCATATTGGTGCACGTTGTTGATGCGCGAGAAAGCGTACTTCTTGCAAAGCTCCGGTGTGAGCTTCAGTTCAAACGGCACATACCACGTTGTCCAGTTCGTGCCACCAAAATTGCGGGCATAGTTCAATTCATACACTTCTGCACCATTGGCAAGGGTGTATGCCACGCCGTCTGCCAGTTCGAACAAATCACCATAATTGCACTTTGTGCAGATGTCATTATCTCGGCTGCATGCCTCAGATTCAACAATAAGACCGCACTCACGGCATGTAGCTGAGTGCGTGCAGCTTTGGTATCCATCTGACACATAACTGAATGCCTTGTCGTGGCTACCATTATTGTCGGCCTCGAGGTGGAGGGTGTTTTCGTCATCCTGGTTGTTGCAGAACGAGAGAACGGTGCTGCCATGGCGATAGCCCATTGGGTACACTGTGTAGAGTGCGGCATCACCGTTAAGCTCAGGTTGGCTGTTTGCTTGATTGAGATCTTGTGTCCAGACGGGCGATACCGTCGTCTCGTTGTTCAAACGATAAGTAGCTTCGCCACCAGCTATCTGCTCTGCCGACAAACCTACAAATGCTGACGATGTGTTGTACTCACCATAAGCAATGCGACTGGCAAGGTCCTCAGGCTCTGTGGCATCGGCTGATGCAAACACCTTGGCGTCTTTTGAATAAAAGACTTTATCGAAGTTTGACAGACTGCCCGAAGGTTCATAGCAAGTCAAGAACACATTTGGGTTTGTTTCTGTCCCTCTCACTTTGCAAGAGCCTACATAGCAGTTTGTGATTCGACTATCGGTTTTGGGGTCAGTGTATCCCATCAAACCGCCCACATTGATTTTGCCCGTCACATTACCATAGTTGGCGCAGGCTTCCATGATGATACTATTGTTAGATTTACCTATGATGCCACCTACGAACGTGCCGGTTGATACAATATCTACATAGCTTGCACAGCCCCGCACAACGGTTACGGAAGAGCTTTTTCTTGTAACCCAACCTGTTATGCCTCCCACACAGTCAGCACTGCCACTTGTGTTGATACGGCCCTTGGCCACACAATTATAATAATTGCCACCGTATGAATAACCAGCAATCATACCCTGGTCTACGCATGACGACTCGATTATACCCTCAACTGTGAGATTCTTGATAGTACCACCATCGACGAAGCCGAACAATCCGACATAGCCACCCTGGTAGAACGAAGAATACAGGTTCTTTATGCAGTGTCCGTTGCCGTCAAACGTGCCTGCAAAGGCATTTGACTTTGAAACAGGTATCCAACTTGATGCTGAAGCATAAGCCAAGTCTATGTCATTAACCAGTTTGGCGTGTGCTGTAATCTGTCCATTTCCTAAGTTTGATTGGTCGCGCAAATATTCCAACTGCGCCACGTTTGAAATAAGGTAAGGATCATTGGCAGTACCTTTGCCGTGCAATTCGCGGCTTTCGTGGCACACCGTGCAGAAACCGCCATCCTCATACTCCTGAGAGTGGGCGGGCGTAGCTGTCTCCTTTGTTTGGTCGTTGGTATACGCTTCGCTCAGCAGATGTCCGTTGCACAACTTGCTGCCTGAGAAGTAGACTGTCTTGCCGTTCAACACGGGATAGGTGTTTTCTTGCTCCAGGTCTTGTCCCCAGGTGCTGTTAACTGATGCCAGCAAGCTGGCCAATTTGCCCGAAGCCACGTCAGCTTGATGAACAGCCTGCGCCGACGCTGAGATTGTACCATCACCATAGTACTTGCCTACAGTAGCCGTTCCATTTTCAACCACAAGGCCTTCCTCTACATAATATGTATTTGCAAAAGCCTTGCTCGGGTCATTTCCATATTTACCCACAAGCAGTCCTGCGTATTGGTTGGTGGCCTCTACACGGCCAATGCTGTAATTGTTGGTATTTTGTGGAGCATAGCATGCACCAGCCAGACCACCCACATATTGCTTTCCTTTTACATTGCCCACATTCATGCAGTTGCTCATTCCCAAGCTCTTGCTGTTGGGGTTTAACTGGCCAGCCAGACCGCCAACATTGTCGCCTTCGGATGTGATGTCGGCAAAGTTTGCGCACAAAGAAAATCCTTGCCCGTAACCGACTATGCCGCCAACGTATTCACTGTTTTGACCTGAGCCCGTCACTGTGGCGCGGTTGGTGCACGAAGTAATAACGTTGCCGTTATATGGCATGATTCCGGCAATGCCACCTACATTTTTGTATCCCGTTACGCTGCCTTCACTTTTGCAGTTTTCCAGTTTTGTATTTGATGCGCCAAAACCTAACACCAAACCCACATATTGCCCTGATTGTTCATTTCCTTCTTCATAAAAGCCCGTCACGTTTCCTTGCACAGTGACGTTCTTAATTTCAGCACCATCTACGTACCCGAACAACCCGAGGTAATTGCCAGAGCTATTGATGTACAAGTCGCTGACAGTATGTCCGTTGCCGTCAAATATGCCTTTGAAGTGGTTTTCGCCACCAATAGGATTCCAGTTAGCCTCTGCAACGTTGTTTGCAGCATCGGCTGGGTGACAAACAGCTTTCAAACTGATGTCGTTTGCCAGATAGCACTTGATGCTTTCGATTGGAGAGGGATTTGTCACTGCGTCATAAGCTTGCACTTGATTGTGCAACCACACCAAATGACCTGCCTTGCTGAAGGCGTAGTAGCCATTAAACGGCGATGCCTCATCAGCCACAAGCGTTGGTGCTTCGCCCTCAATATGTCCGCACACCGAGCAATATTTCACTCCGTTCTCATCGAATTCGGCAGGTAGGGTGTGTGGAATCATATCTATCCACACGCCCGTTTCAGCATCTGCATCATCAGTGTAGGCATTTTCACAGGTCTCCTCCTTAAAGTATGTATTGCAACCGCTGCAATACCAATATTCGTGGTTACCCTTTTTGCTGCAAGTGGCAGCCTGTGCTGACACATGATCGGTAGTGTGTTCCTTGGTTGGTATAATCCAGCTGTTCTCTTCTATTTGCTCGTTAGTTTCGGTGTTATAATATTTGTTGCACACCGAGCAGTGATAATAGCCAATGTTACCCGCAGTGGTGCAGGTGGCTTCAACTGCATCAACCTGCAGGTCTTTAGTGTGCCCCTCGGAGCATAATTTTGCCCCGCACCGGGTGCACTCGTTCTGGTCATTAAAGTCATGTCCGAGCGCTTTAACTTTCAAGTCTGTCACAATGTGTTGTCTTGACCCGTCGCTCCACTGTTTGCCGCAGTCAGCACAACTCCAGTATTCAATAGTACCGTCGGCAACACAGGTGGCAAGCACCTCATCGTGATGCGTAAGGTTGTGAGTCACAAAGGACGGGTTATTGCTAAAACTGGTTGCAGCCGAGTGGTCGCCAGTACAAGGTCCCGCTGCATACAACACACTGCCGCCTATTACAGGATATTTGTCCTTAGGGTCGGTACTAATGTTCTGTCCCCACGTTTGTGTGCTGCAGTTCTGCTGCAACTGCCAGGTAAGCCAACCCGAAGTAAGCTGCTCTGCCGTAGGGGTGAGACAATTGGCAGTGTTATTAACTTTGTTATCTTCCCAACTAATGCCAGACTGCAACACAGGCACATCGGTCTGAGCCGTACCGCCAACATAAATATTGCCAGTATTGGCCAAGATACCGCTTGCTTTTACAAGTAACCCTTTGCCAACAATGACGCCCACAAGTTCAGATTGTGCTTTGAGGTAGATATTTCCGAAATTTGCGCAGTTACTGATTTCTACGTACCATGGATAACCGAGCAAACCGCCAACTCCACAGTCATTAGCTACTGGCTGTGTAATCTCGATATCACCATAGTTGGCACAATCTGTCAACTTTGCAAATCCATCGCCATTTGAAACAATGCCCCCAGCCAGACCTCTTCCTGCAGTTATTTTACCATAATTACTGCAATTGGACACTTTTCCAATATAGTGAATAACACCTGCTGCATACATACTGCTGGCCGTCACATCGGCACGATTTATGCAGTTCTTTGCATTTCCAACACAACTGCTTATGCCAGAAATATTTCTTGTACCAGCAATACTGCCACTTATAACTTCTATATTCTCAAACGTGACACCACTGCCCGAACCAGACACTGCGGCAATATAACTTTCGCCAACTATTTGAACGCTGGCCATCTTCAAATTTTTGACAGATGCAGGTGCACTTGATGCGGTTGGTTTTATATATCCAAAAAGCCCTAAATTTGAACCATTCTCGTCATTTATATAGAGATTGGATATTGTGTGGCCGTTTCCGTCAAAGACTCCATCAAAATGATATTCACCATCATACGTGTAAATGCCAAATTTAGCAATCGGCGTCCAGTTGCCTTTGCCCTCGCCACACACGGTAGAAAGGTCAATGTTGTTCATAAGTTTGGCACACGCCGTGGTGTGCACCACGTTGTCGCCACTCTCGCCATTCACATAGCTGGCATACCACTTGAGTTCCTCAGCTGTGTTAATGAGGAACGGATGTTCACTGCTGCCATCTCCTTCCGAAGGCTGCGTTTGTGCCCATGCCCCCCCATAAGGCATGAGGATCGCCATCACGAGCAGCAGCATCGTGACGAGCCGATACGGTTTGTGTAATTGTTTCTGTTTCATACACGTTTTGTTATTAATGAATAATGTAAAATATTTTATTTCGTTTATCTGTTCTTAAATTCTTCAAGAGGATAGGGTACTTTCCTCTATGATGGGATAGACTACACCATCAAGCCAGTTCATTCATCTGAGCCAAAACTCACTCCTGGAAATACAAGAGGTTTAACAGCATGATGAATACCGATGTCAGAAATAAAAAGATATCCGAAGATGATGCCTAACATGAGTGCCGCCATCCCGATGATGATCAGGGCGAGTTCTATCCTTGGTATGGTTTCTAATAATTCTTTCATGGTGCAAATATAGTGTTTTTTTTTCAAAAAAGGTGTCGCATTCCTCTGTATAGGTGTCGCATTCCTATGAAAAAGGTGTCGCATTCCTATGAATGCGACACCCTTTTTAACGTATTTTTTCATTTCGCAATGCGTTTTCCTGGTATTTATCGAAAAACGGTTAATCCTGCTTTTTATCCTCTGCGGCTACATTTTCAGCCATTTTCTCCCGCCATTCGGCAGGAGTACAACCTTCCTTTAACTTGAAAATGCGGTACAGATAGGTGCGGGCAGAGAAGCCACAAAACGTACCTCGGCAAGCCAGAGGCGGAAGGTGGAGTTTAGGAATGAAGTGAAGTAGCGTGCCAACTCGTTCTTGGAAATATCCAACGAATGCGACAGGATAATCATATTCAAGATTGTATCCCCCTGCCGGCGCACCAGTCTTCCTGCTTCTCGAAATTCTCTTTCCGGAGTCTTTCAGAAAGCTTCGGGTGTAAAGTCTTTTCCTTGTCAGTATATTCAAGTAACTTGCGAAACTTTAGTTACCATATACTTCCTTACTGAACTTTCGCATGTTTTGCCCCACACGCCCAAAAGCTCCTTGAAGCAGCACGCCCTGAACCAAAGGTCACCGGCGCGTAGCGGAATTGAAAATCGCTGGCCGAAGGGTAAAGCAAAGGTAAAGGGCATAGGGGGATCATTCTTTCGGCCAAATTGTTTTGTACATTGGCCAAACATCCATTTGTGGAACAGGAGTCAATTTTGCAAATTGATTCTTTTCATAGAAACCTACTGCGCTGTAATTAGAGGTATGCCAAGCTCTTACTGTCAAGAAGACGCAACCAGCATATCTTTGGTTTCTAGCCATCGAAGCTATTTCTTCAACTAAGGCTGAACCTAGATGTAAGCTTTGAAATTTTTTATCAATAGCTAAGTAGGCAATTTCTAAAGCGGGATAAGTATATTTTTGTTCGAATTGTTCTCGGAAAGTTTCTTTTACCGCAGGTAAATCGGTTCCTGCTGCACCTATACGCATATCATCAAAATCATCTGAATCTATGTCAACGGAGTCGAATGCTAAGGCGAAAATAGCAACAATCGTGTTATTCGCTTTTAAGCGTACACAAAATGTCTTACAATAATGACTCTCTTCACAATCTTGTAAGTGATTATGAAGAAAGTCATCCATTTTGTCTTTTCCTGTATAGAAATTTATCAACTCATCAAAGTCTGATAAAAGTTCTATTTTGTATTCTTCTAAATTCATTCTAAATTCCACTCAAATTTATATGGATAATTTGATGTCTTTGTGGCATCATCTTTCTTTGCTTTTGCACCGATGGATGCAAGAGCGGCTTTACGAACAGCTTGTGCGTATTTGCCTTTAGCTAAAACTTTTGGTGCATTTATTCCTAACATAATTATATCATTTAAATGTTTGTGATGCAAACGAACGCAATGAAAGCTTGCTTTCAAATTGCCGAGGGCAGCTTTTCTTTTGCAAATTTAAGCAATATTTCTGTAACTTCCAAATATTTAGCAGGTTATTTTGTTCTTTTTAGTATTAAAGCGCATATTTAAAGCTTTTGGGCCTTCAGCCCGTACTTAAACCACAAGCGAAAGTTCACGACTCTAATAATTCATTCCGAAGTACCAGAGAGGGATGATGATTCCATGCCCCGTCTCTATATCGTCTTTTACGATACGTCCGTTTTTTACATCCTCTATCTGCTTTTTACCTTTCTTCCTTCCGCCAATCTCAAAGGTATAATCACCAATGGTAAAGTCGGAAACCCTGGAGGAAGTAACGTCTTGCTTTTCTCTCATCTGATTGTAGAAGAAAGTTTCCCTTATGTTTCCTATGTTGGGATTAGAGGTGAGTACTGACATCAGACTTGGGTTATCGACATAAACTTTTTCCACCTTCCCCAGATTGCGCATACCCGAAGTATCATCTCTGAGCAGACCTATCATTCCTGCACGCTCCAGATAGACGAGATAATCAGGCACGTTGTTCTTGCTTACCCCGATTTTTGTGGCGAGGTTCTCTACGCTTGGCTTATAGGGAGCCAACCCGGAAAGAATGACGAGCATACGCTTCAGCTTGCGTGCTGTTGAAGCTTTCATATCAGCATATTGCGGAATGTCAACTTCTACCGTCTGGTCTATCACCTGCAGCATTCTTTGCGTAAAATCTCCCTCTATGGCAAATGGGTAATAGCCATGGTCGAGGTACGCTCTGAAAACAGGCAATGGATGGTCCAACCCCGGAATCTCTACCTGGTGATTGAGTATTTCGTCGAGACTGAAAACTCTGGTCTTGATGCCTTCAAAAAGTTGCAGGTATTCCCTGAACGACAAGCCTTGCATCATATACATCAGCGCCCGACGACTCAGATCAGCTTCGCCCTTCTTGATATCCAAGACCGATGAACCGGTAAAGATAAGGTTCAGGGATGGGTGCATGTCGTAAATTTGCTTCAGTTCTCTGCTCCATCCGGCATACTTGTGAATTTCATCTATATAAAGATGTGTACCACCCTCCTTGATAAACTCGTCAGCAAAGTCTATCAAGGAATGATTTGAAAAATAGATGTTGTCGGCAGACACATACAGGTGATGGCCTTCCTTAGACAGCTTGATGCGCTGAAGTATCATGGTGGATTTTCCAACACCTCGCGGACCAACGATACCTACTAATCGTCCATTCCAGTTGATTTCATCATATTTATATCTGATGAAATCAAGCGGAGTACGTTTCAATAACTCCGCCATGTATTCATAAAGTTTATTGTCTATCATATCTTGCTCTTTTAGATGAATATCATTTAAAACTGCAGCAAAGATACAAAAAATCCCTCAATGAGGGACGGATTCTTTCGAAAAGTTCCCTCATTGAGGGATGAATTTAATCATTTTTATCCCTCATTGAGGGATTTTGCATATCGTTATTAACAAATGAGTTCGTGCCAAACTTGGCAAAAAACGCAAGTTTGGCACGAACTCAACTTATAGTTTCAGGAGTTTGGCAAACTCCCAGACTACAATACCGGCGGTGACACTGACATTCAGGGAATGCTTGGTACCGAACTGGGGAATCTCCAGACAGCCATCGCTCATATCTACGATGCTCTGCTTGACTCCCTTCACCTCGTTACCGAAAATCACGGCGTAGCCTTTGGAGAGGGAAGGGTGAGCCTCAGGCAGGTTCTGGAGCTTGGTGGAGCCTTCTACCTGCTCGATGCTATATACAAAATAGCCTTTCTGCTTCAGCTTCTCTACCGCCTCTTCGGTAGTCTTGAAGTATTCCCAATCCACGCTGTCTTCGCCACCCAATGCCGTCTTATGAATCTCGACATTGGGAGGGGTGGCGGTGATTCCGCAGAGATACACCGCCTCTACACGGAAGGCATCGCAGGAACGGAAAACACTTCCTACATTATATAATGAACGCACATCATCCAGGACTACTATCAGGGACAGCTTCTCGGCTTCCTTGAATTCCTCCAGGGTGAGGCGGTTCATCTCTATCGTTCTTAATTTGCGCATTATAATATAATCAGAGGCGGTTAAGCCTCTGCCTCCTTGGTCTTGTAGGCAAGGGCGTACATGCGAATCTGCTTGATCATCGCCAGAAGACCGTTGCTGCGGGTTGGACTCAAATGGTCTTTCAGACCAATTTTCTCTACGAAATAGAGGTCGGCATCCATAATCTCGGTTGGGGTATGACCGCTCAACACACGGATGAGGAGGGCGATGATGCCCTTTACGATGAG
>ENA-UEQM01000707-UEQM01000707.1-human-gut-metagenome-genome-assembly--contig:-NODE-707-length-18722-cov-11.226334_pt1 | contig 18722 bp, 10 predicted proteins | sample MGYA00242948_ERZ507948 | MGnify/ENA primary metagenome ERZ507948 (study PRJEB26167, sample SAMN06115440) | human gut metagenome | host: Homo sapiens | place: China:Hubei | collected 2015-07-28... | reverse complement strand
GCCCGCGTTGCGGGCTACGCCAGGGGGGCTTCGCTCACTACGTTCGGCTTCGTCACTACCGTTCCTCGTTACTTGCCAAGGGCAAGTAATTCCCTCACATTCGTTCGCGGCGCTGACCGCGCTTGTTGTGCGCCGCGAAAGTGGTTACGGAGACCAACCTTTGCTTGCCTGTGTCAGACGCCGCACTCCCCCCCCCGGAGGGGCATTGGCGTGCGCACCCGGCAGCGGCACCTTGCCGTGCCGTTTACGGCAGGCGGCGGAGCGCCTCCGCCGCAGCGGGCCATTCGTTCTCCGGCAGCGAGACGGCGGCGACGTGACGGCCTTTCGTCACATAAGCCACCTTTCCGTAGGAACGGTCGAACGCCTCGTCGGTCGGCTGGTCGAACACCACCGCGTCGAGTCCACCCATTTTTCCGGCCTTCGCGCCGCGCCGCTTCATCAGCGCCTCCTTCACCCGCTTCGCCGCCTCCGGCGTTTCAAATTCCGCCAGTGTCACCGCGTTGCCGTAGGCGAGCCGGTGCAGCCCGTTGACCCATGCGGCGGGCGAAACATCGTTGTACACGCCGTCAGCCAGATATTTGATCCGCCACAGCTGTTTCGGTTCCGCACCGCCCCACTCCAGCCACGCGCGGTATTCGACGCCGTCGGGCTGGGTGTATCCGGCCAGCGTCAGCGGGCCGATCCGGTCGGGAAAGGCCGGCGGCGGAACCGGAGAGGGCAGATAGTCCAGCAGCGAAGTTTCCGGCCGCTCCGGCGTTCCAACCGCGACAACTCCGTTGAGCAGTCCCTCCCGGAACGCGTTCAGCGCCGCGAGCACCCCGGCGTCGGAAGTGCCGGAAATCTTGACCACCACGGTCGTAAACGGATTGTTCTTCACCTTTTCCGAGTACAGGAACGGATTCCAGTCGCACTCCACATAGCCGATGTCGCCGCGCATCCGGCCGTAGCCGAGCCGGTAGAACTCCCGGTCGGCCGGATCGACCTTCGCCTGATGCCCCCGGACCTTCGCCTGAAGCGGGTCCCGGTCGGGGCGGCCGATCACCACGAGGTGGTTGAACGCCGCCCGGTTGAACGCACTGTCCGGCAGCAGCGACGCGCTTTCGGCCGCCTCCGCCTTTTCCCCGGCTCCGCAGGCGGCCAGCGCCGCGAGGGGGCGGGCGTTTTCCGGCTTCAGCAGTTCGCGGGCGGCGGAGGCGATTTCCGGCGACAGCGACGGATCGGTGCAGATCAGGATGTTCGGCTTCTCCGCCGCCACGGCCAGCAGGCCGCAGCAGAGAGCCGTCAGGATTGCAGAATATTTCATCATGTTTTACTCCTCCGGGATCATCATTATCATGCGGCCGTCCGAACCGGAGACCGGCAGCTCGAAAGCATAGACGCCGTTCCGGTCCGGCTTCGCGTCGAGCCGGACGTTGCGGTCGAGGTCGATCACCGCGAGCTTTCTGCCCTGCAATGCCGGGTCGAAGCTCCCCGGCGCCACTTGCACCGTCTCCACCGATGCGGCGTCCGCCTGACTGCCCAGCCCCAGAAAAAGCGCGCCGTTGTTCAGGAACGGCGTGACCGCGAGGCGCGAAGCCGTCTGAATCCGGCCTCCGGCCAGCTCCATGATCCGGTCGACCAGCTTGCCGACCTTCTCACCCGGCAGCTGCGTGCCGTTCAGCGGACACCAGATCACCGGAGCGCCCGACGCGGTGCGGCGGACATACAGTTCGATGCCGTCCACATTGGTGCGCGCCGCCCCCTCCGTCCAGAATTTCCGGGCGGCGGCGGAGGCGTCATCCCCGCCGAAGCCGATCACCGGCGCGCCGCCATCGGTCAGCCGCCGCACGTTGGCCAGCTCCGCCTCCGGCCAGTCGGCCGCGTCGAGCAGCACCAGCGGATTTTTGCCCTCCCACTTCGCCAGCGCGTGGCCGGAGGTCACGAAGCCGACCGGCAGACCGTTCTTCACCAGCGGTTCGTAGAGCTTGCCCATGCGGTGCTCCAACTGGTCCTCGTTGTTGCCCGAAGTGTAGATTCCGAAGCCCATGCGGCGGCCCGATTTGCCGATCCGCTTTTCGGTCGCGCCCCACGACACCGCGAAGCCGTATCCGGCCGCCTTTTCGGGGCGGATCAGCCGCGTGAAGTTGAAAACGCGCGTATACTCTTTGATCTCATGCGCATAGAACCTGGTCGAAATCCCACCCTGCAGGCTGTAGCCATACACATGGTAGGGCAGGAACCTCCCCTCCGAATCGACCCGGCCCGTGAAGTAGGTGTTGTACCACTGCCGCCGGGCGGGTTCGACCGAACTGTTGTTGGAGAACCAGGTCGCATTCGACTCCGAATTCACCCATCCCCACTGTTTGTACAGCCCGCTGCGCAGATTCGGGTTGGCCGCGACGATCGCGAAGCGCGTGCCGAGGCTCCAGTAGAGGTCCTGATTGCGCAGCTCCCAGAAGAGGTCGGTGCCGACGCCGAGATGGGTTTCGCCCAGCAGGTCGCCCAGCTCGCCGCCGGCCAGCGGAAAGCTGCCGTGGGTTTCCATCGAGAAACTGATTCCGGCGTCCTCGAACTTCTTTTTGGTTGCGAGGGTCTTTTCCGCGTACTCCCGCATCAGGAACTCCTGCCAGTCGCGGAAATACTGCGTGCAGATCTCCTCGGAGATCGCGCGGCGGGTTTTCCCCTTCAGCCCCTCGCCGCCGTTCTTTTTCAGGTGGCGGTCGAAACGGTCGAAGGTGTCCCAGCCGAAGCTGTTGTTGACCGGGATGCCGTTCCAGCGGTCGGAAGTGCCGACGTGGATCGACTTCTGTCCCTTGCGCCGCCCCTCGGTCATTTCGCGGAACATGCAGTCGAGGGTCAGGTCCCAGCCGTAGGAGCCGTCCGGCAGGCTGCGCCACGGGTTGGTGTAGTGGCTGTTGCGGGTGTCAGTGGTCAGCATCCGTTCGGGAGCGTCGATATTGTTCGGGCCGGTCTCCATCAGACCGTGAACCAGCGCCCAGATCTTATCGTGCGGGCCGCCCCAGCCGCGGGTATAGTCGAACATCCCGAGCCCGAACGAGTTGTAATTGTACCAGCCGGGCGTGCACAGCAGTCCGGGCTGGTAGTCCGCGAAAGTGCTTTTGTCGATGATCTCCGCGCCCCCCTCCGGGCGGAACAGCGCATCGTACTGCCCTCTTGCCGCCGTCTTTCCGCCGGCGGAAAGCACGATGTCGTACCGCACCGGGCCGAATGCGGAGCGCCCCGGCAGCTCGAAGTCGAACGCCTGTTCCGAATACGGCTCCAGTTTTACCGGCTGTGATGCGACTTCGGTGACTTTCCCGCTCACCAGGTCAGAGGCGGTGACCGTCAGCGTGCCGGAAAACTCCTCTATCGGCGCCCCGGCGGGCCAGCCGAACACCTCCAATTCCTTCATCGAGGAGTTGGTCGGATTGATCTGCACATTCTGCCGCAATTTGGGATCGAGCCTGTCGATGCTCATGGTCAGCTCCCGCACCGTTTCGGGCGCAAAGGCGCTCCGCCAGTGCCGGTAGATGTCGCTGCCGTTGGCGACGTACTCCGCGGGGGAAGCGATCACAAATGTTCTCCCGCCGCTTCCAAGCGTGAAATATTTCGGGTTCAGCCGCTCCTCAAAGCGGTACGGCCCGTACCCCTCGATCCCGGCCCCGGCGACGGTCACCGCGAACGGCCATGTCAGCTTCAGCTTCTGGATCGCGGCGGGTTTCCCGGCCCATGCCCCCTGCATTTCACCGTTGCGGCGGACGTTGCCCCGCGACAGTGAGCGGTCGTTCAGCCCCGGCGCGGTCGGATTCTCCGGCCACTGCAGGTCGGAGACCTCCGCCAGCGGCGCGAGATTCTCATAACCGTTGCCGACCCGCACCGTGATTTTCGGGGAACTTCCCGCCGGCCACACGTAACGCCCGGCGGTGTTGCCGTCGTAATCCCCGTCCGAAACCACTTCGTGACGGCTGCCGGAATCCCGTTCGATCACCTGCAGCGCCAGCGGGGAGGCGGTCAGGATTTTCCGCTCGGTCTCCCGCACGACTTCAGAACGGTCGGGAGTCAGGATGCCGACGCGGAGCCGCCGCCACGGCGGCGCACTGCCGCTCTCCGTCACGCGCGAATCGCCTTTGAAAGCGCCCCGTTCGGCCAGCCGGATCACACGGCTTTCGCCGGGCTTCAGCGCAATCGCGCCGGAAGCGGCGTTCAATATCCCGTACTCCCAGTTGTAGAGCTGGAAGGAGAGCACCGCGTCAACCGTTTCCGTACCCGGATTCTTCACCGTGACCGCCGGCCCCTCCGGCTGGAACTCCGGCACCTCCAACTGCAGCGCCGCCGCGTTGCCGCGCGCCTTCGGCTGCGGCAGAGGCGCGGCCGCCTCTTTCAGCAGTCGCCTCATCAGCGCCGGGTAGCCGGGCGACTTCGCCAGCACCGGGTCGAACAGGTCGCCGCCGCACACATAGACCCGCGCCGCGCCGACCCGCGCCGAAATCAGCGCCGGAACTCCGGCATCGGTGGTCAGCAGCACCCGGAAGTCGGTGATGTTCAGCGGCTTCAGGTATCCGGGCGTCAGGTAGCGCATCAGGCTGTTCTCGATCGGCGCACCCGGCACATGCAGATCGGCGATATTGGAGATCGCCAGAGGCGGCAGCTTCTCATAGCCGCTGCCGGGAAAACCGACCAGCTTCTTCCCGCCCCGGTGCAGCGTATGGGATTTCACCGACCACGGCGTGACCGGCAGGAACTCCGCCATATCCCGATGCACCGGCGCGAGGTCGCGGAAACCGACAAACACCGTTTTCCCGGCGCGGACCGCATCCACATACCGTTTCGCATTCGCCGCATGGTCGAAGCGGCCGGACAGGAACTGCACCGGGGCGTCGGTATTGCCCGGCCCCGCCTTTTCCGGCTTCAGCCCGGCCGAACCGAACAACCGCGCCAGCTCCGGCGGAGCTTCGCACCACAGGAACGCCGCGGGTTTCACCCCGCCTGCGGCGGAGAGCTCCGCCGCGGCCAGCAGCGCCGGCCATAGAGGAATCTTTTTCATCGGCACATCCTATTTTTCAAATGCAAATTCGATTTCGTTGGTATAGTTGGTCTTCCAATCCGGGTGGAAGGTGCTGCCGCCCTTGCGGGTCGCCGCCCGGTCCCGGCCGAACTCCATCGACGGCCCGCCGTTGTCGTTGACCCGGAACGAGAACTTGACCGGTCTGCCCGCCTCCATCAACGCTTTCACGTGCGGAATCTCGCTCCACGGAATCGCCGCCTCGATGATCCGGGTGCTGCCGTCGTGGCGGAACGCCAGTTTGCCGTCTTTCACCGCACCCTCCCACTTCGCCTTCGGCTGGCGCGGGTAGAAGTGCTTGCGGAACGCCCCCGGCACCTCCATGCGCCAGATTTCGGTGCCGCCGCCGTAGGCCGGGGCGACCTTGTTCAGCGCAAATTCATAGTCGGTCGAACGGTAGTTCACGAATCCGGGCATCCGGCCCGGCTGGTTCGCGACCGTGACCGGGTCCTGCTCCAGCGGGATCGCATTAAAGGCGATCTGTAAATTGTCGAATGCGGGCGACTGCCCGTCCGGCAGCACCGGCCGCTTGCGGTAGCTGTAACGGCGCACTCCCTCCGGCCACTTCAGCGTCTCTTTCACATCGTCGGTGCGGAACACGGCGGCGACGCCCCTCGGCAGCTTTTCATACTTCAATCCGGGCAGGAGCACGCCTTCGGAGCCGAACCGCCCCTGCCAGAGGCCGGGCTTCGACTCGTCCATGCCGACGTAGCGGGCGAAACCGCCGTCGCTGAGCCGGAACTTCGCGCCGGGCGTCCCGGCGTCGAAGAACACCCCCGCCAGCCGTCCCGACTCCTTGTGCCAGGTGCGCGGATTCACCAGTTCGACCGCGACTTTCCCGGCCATCTCGTAGGTGGCGAACACGCCGCCGTCCACCTCGAAGAACTGGCGGCGGCCGGTCAGTTCACGGCCGTCCGCGCCGCGCACGTACAGATGCGCCAGCCGGTTCGACCGGAAGTTGTCCCACGGCAGATAGAAGGTCACTTTCGTCAGCCGGTCTTCCGGCAGCGACAGGTCGAGCCGGAGCCGGTCGATTCCGGGCCGGATGCACTCCGGGGCGCGCACGCCTTTTTTGTCCGGCCGCTCCACGCCGCAGCGCGCGGCGCTCTCCGGCGTTTCGGATTCGACCGCGTAGATGAAAGTCTTGCCCGGGTCGTACTTGTAGGAGGTCTCCGGGTAGAAGAACTCGTCGTCGTCGCGGGTCTCGAAGCGCAGCGTACCGGGGTCCGGCGTGGAATCCGCCACTTTCGCGGCCACGTAGAAGTAATCCCTGTCATAGGCGGTGTAGACCGCCGCAACTCCGGCGGACTTGCCCGCTTCGAACTTCTCAAACGGCAGCCACGCCTTTTCCATCACGCTCAAGGCGGCGTTGGGATCGGCGGAGACGACCAGCGGCAGCACGCCTTTCCAGTCGTCCAGCGAACCGTCGACCTTGACCGTCCGCTTCGCGATCCGGTTCACATGCATCGTGTCGCGCACCTCGGCAAAGCCGTCCCGGCCCGCGTCGAACACCAGTTCCAGCGGGTAGCTGTTGTCCGCCGCCGGGGCGCCCTCAAGCACTTCCAGTTCAATTTCGCGGGTCTCGAAGGGAGCCAGCGCCAGTTGTTCCGGAAATTTCATTTTCAGCTCGCCGACCTTGCCGGAAAGTCTGCCCGACAGCGGCCGGTTGGTCACGTTGTGCACGGTCACGCGCAGCTTCGCGCCGGGCGCGACCGGCTCCAGGAAGTCGCGCGGAACCAGCTCCGCCGCCACCAGGCCGGAGAGCTTCGACTGCTTCAGCGCCGCAAGCAGCGACGCGAAGCCGCCGGGCGCGGTCGAGCGCAGATAGTGGCCGCGCTGGTCCAGCGGCAGCACATAAGCGCCTTTTTCCGGCTCGATCCGGTTGCCGTACATATCGAACAGCGCGAACCTGCCGTCGGCGGCCAGTTCCAGCGTCACGCCGCGGAACGGCCACGGCGCGGCGAGCAGCTCCTTCGCCTGCGCAACGAAGTTGGCGTCATTGATCTTCCGGTCCGGGAAGCGGGCGGCAAGGTCGTCCCGAAGCCGCGTCCAGTCGGCGGAGCCGCGCTTCAGGCCGGGCAGCAGCCGCCGCAGCTCGCTTTTGGCCCGGAGTTCGTCGAGCGAACGCAAGCCCGGATACATGCTGTTGTCGCCGAAAAGGCCGGTCAGGTCGCCCGTGACCACCACGGTGCCGTCCTCCGCCTTGCCCTCCAGCCCGTCGAATACGAAAATCCACGGCAGGCCCCGCCGGAACATGATCTCCCGGAACTCCCGGTTGCCGATGAAGTTCTGCAGCGCCGCGACCGCCGACGCCATCGGATAGGCGATCAGCGGCAGGTCGATCTCCCGCTCTCCCTGTTCCGTCAGGATCCGGGCCCGCTTCACGCCGGACTGGTTGTGATCCTTGTTGCCGAACACATAGCCGCCGAAAAATCCCATCGAGCGGTCGTAGCCCGCCGCGCGGTTCGCCGCGATCACTCCCGCGAGCAGGTCCTCGCTGTTGGCCACCCAGCTTTCGGTATCCCAGATCAGCACGCGTGAGGGCTTGCGCTCCATCCACTTGCGGTAGAGGCTCGGCGACGACAGCCCCTGATAATGGATGCTGCAGAAATCCAGATATTTCAGGAACTCGTCGTTTTCATCCGGGAAAAACTTGTCGAAGGTGTTCGACGACGAGTCGCACCCGCCGACCAGCACCTCCACGCCTGCCTCCCTGCCCACCCGGTGCGCGGCTTCGGCCATCACTTTATACATCTCACGATAGCGGAGCATATCCGCGCCCCAGCCGGAGATCGAGATTCCCTCCCACGGCTCGTTCCACAGCATCACGCCGTTGATCGGCCCCTTCGGCCAGCCGTATTCGCGGAAGATATCGTAGCAGAATTCTCCGAACTCCCCGTCATATTGCGGCAGCCACGCCATATCGCTCTTGGTCTGCATCATCACGCCGTCGTCGGTCAGGTGCGGCCGGGGCTGGTTCAACGGATAGCCCCCCTGCCCCGCGCCGATTTCGATGGTCGCGGCTATGTTGTGCTTTTTCAGCTCGTCAAAGGATTTCTTCAGATACGCCATCGTGCGCGCCCGCGCCGCCGGGTCCACGTCAAACGGCACGCCGAAACGGATCGCCTGCACGCCGAGACGCGCCATCGCCGCCGCCGGAAACTGTTCGGCGGACTGCTTCGGGAACTGGTTCGGCGCCGATGCGCCCGGCAGCGCGCGCACGATCGAAGTCATGAACTGGCGGCCGCGCCCCGGCAGGTCGAAAAGCAGCGCATAGCCGCCGAACTTCTCCGGCAGTTTCGGCGCGATTTTGAAATTCTGAAATCCTCTGGCGGGAACGTCGACCTCGACGGTCATTTTGTCGGCCTCGCCGCCGGGAATCACTTTCGGCTGCCAGATGTCGCCGTAGACGTTGCGGGTGCCCCAGCTGAAAAGCGTGATTTCGGCCTTGCCCTTCAGCGGGGCGTCCGTCAGGTTGCGGAGCTGAAACTCCAGCTCCGGCCGTTCACCGGGAAAGAAGATGTTCGCCTCGCCATTGGTATTCAGCGCGGTCAGCCGGTAGTCGTAGTCGCGCCGCGCCGCGTCCAGCCCGAAAACTTCATACCAGTCGCGCATCGCCTCGCCGGCTTTCATCTGCGCGTACAGCTCCACGGTTCCGCCCAGGCACAGGAAAGTCCCCGCCGCCAGCAGCATCTTGGAAGAAAATTTCATAAAACTCCCTTATTTCTTAAATATACCGAACCGAAATATCTTCGGATTATTGGAAATCCCAATCAAAATGAGGACGTTTCTGAGCGTCGTCAAATGATACTCCCACAGTAAAATGCCTGACATGCAATCCGGACATCAGAGCATTGCGCCCTCCGTCGGAATGAGCATTCTGCACATTATAGTTCCACCATTTGCTTGAGAATCCCCCTATAAAATCCTGCCCCTCCAAATTGTCGCTGATCAGCACCGCAGTTCCACGCTCATTGGTCGGCTTGTATAATACTTTCATCTTATCTATCCTGAAGGCATTCAAATCCGTTCCGTCCGCCGTCCGGCCGTAATTCGCCGAATAAGTGATAAAAGTCGGTTTGCCGGACCATTCCGGTTTCACGGCGAACGGACAGGTCAGCCACTTGATCTTAATGGTCCAGCGTGCATCGATATGCGCGTCGATGCCGGAATTTTTCGCCAATATCTGTTCCCATGTATAGTAGCCGCCTCCGGTGCTTTCCGGAATCTTTCTGGCCGGAAACCATTCTCCCCCGCTGTAGTTGCCGATCGCGGTTCCCATCTGCTTCAAATTGCTGATGCACGAAGTGTTTTTCGCGGCATTCCGCGCCTTCTGCAACGACGGCAGCAGCAAGGACGCCAGAATGGCGATTATCGCGATCACGACCAACAGCTCAATCAATGTAAACCCCTTATTATCAAGTAATATAGACGCATAATAGCAGTTATGTCAAGATGCGGATGAATGAAAAATAGTTTTTCTGGTTCGTGACAACATATCAATTATCAACAAGAGGGAAAATCATGAAAAAACAAACGTTTATGAGCGGCCCCGGGAAACATAACTGCTATTATAAGACGATAGCCGGTTCATTCACACTCCATTCTGATTTTCTCCCGATTTGCATTCACCCCATCCAGCCAGCAATCCGGTCCACATCAGCCAAACACTTTATTTCAACACATAATCGAACAGCTCCCGATGCAGCGCCGTCCCCGTCGTCGCAACCGCGGCAATCGGTATGATGCCGGTCACATGCATACCGGACATCAAAGCGTTGCGCGACAAATCCGGATGTGTCATATACTGCTTGAAATCACCGTACCTGCCGCGCGGGCCGGAGGAGTAATCAGACGCCCCGTTGGGATCGGAACCGTCAGCGAGAAGAACAGATTGATTCCAAACATTGGTCGACTTGGGATATGCTTGACGGATTCGGTCGATCCGGAGCGCCACACCATCGTAACCGGCAGGCAGGTTCTGACCGCTCCAATCCTTTGCACGGCCGCTATTGAATTTGTAACTGACCCTCGTCTTTTTGGATACCGGTTTGCCGGGATCCAGCGGACAAGTCAGATATTTCGCCACAGTGCCGCCACGCTGGCTGTTCCGGCCATCCCCGCCCGAATACTGCACCACAAACTCTTCCCAGCAAGCCGGAGCTTCCGCCGGCTGGCTGCTGTCATAACGCGGAAAAAACCATTCGCCGCCGCCATAGTTCAACACCGCCATGCCGATCTGTTTCAAATTTCCCTTGCAGGCAGTCGATTGCGCCCGAAACCGGGCCTTATTCAATGCCGGCAGCAGCATGCTCGCCAGAATCGCGATGATGGCTATCACAACGAGCAGCTCAATGAGGGTAAAATTTCGACGCATAATGCCGAGTCCATTAATGTGCCGGGCGCGTTTTTCTTGCTGCATTTGCTTATCCTTTAGCTCATTACGCATTTTTACCTCCGTTTTAAATTGGCTATGCTTTTTTTCAAAGGCTGTTACAGGCAACAACTCAAATGTCATGTTTACCTGTCCGGCCCAATGCCGTCCGATGTCAACCTTGGAGTGCGGAGATTCATCTCCGCTTTCCAGTCTCGTGCGATCATGTACTTACTCATAAGTTTAGCTTGCCTTTCCATATCGTTATAGGCCACAAACTAGTTGTTACGTCATTTGCGGATGGCTCCGGAGGGCCAATCGCCCTCCGGACCTCCCCGCTCGTGTCGGAACTCACGTTGACTTGCGAAGCACTTCCATTCGCGGGCGGCCCTAGCGGGCCTTACTTGTCGGGCTACGCCTGCCAACTCCTCACCGTTCGCTGCGCTCACTACGCCGGAGAGGCTTCGCTCACTACGTTCGGCTTCGTCACTATCGTTCCTCGTTACTTGCCAAAGGCAAGTAATTCCCTCACATTCGTTCGCGGCGCTGGCCGCGCTTGTTGTGCGCCGCGGAAAAGGCAACGTAGCCTTACTTGTACGCCGCGCAAGTGGCTTTGCTGACCAACCACGGCTTGCCTGTGCCAGATGCCGCACGCCCCCCGGAGGGGCATTGGCGCGCGCACCCGGCAGCGGCACCTTGCCGCCGCGGCGCTGGCCGCGCTTGTTGTGCGCCGCGGAAAAGGCAACGTGGCCTTACATATGCGCCGCGTAAATGGTCTTGGAGACCAACCAAGGCTTGCCAGTGTCAGCCGCCGCACGCCCCCCAGAGGGGCATTGGCGCGCGCACCCGGCAGCGGCACCTTGCCGCCCTCTTGCAATAATATTATGACACAAAAAACTAACAAAAGCAAACAGTTTTCGGACTTTTTTCTAAAAAAATCTGAAAACAAACTCAATAAATTTCATAACAATTGTTTGATTTATATTGAATTTCCTGCTTTCCACTGTTATATTGTCTCTGTGTCAAGGGTGGATCACGGAGTCAAAAACGGAGAAACGGTTATGAACGGACAGATGTTGAACTATCTCCCCGGCGAAGGCGTCCTGCGGATTCGGGAATTCTGCGGGCTGAACCATGAATTTCAGGTGGCGGAACTCGATTTCCCGCCGTTGCCGGAAACCGTCCGGCAATGCGGCTGGCTCGCGCCGGACGGCCGCCGTTTCCCGATGCAGCGCTCACGGCAGAATCCCCGGCGCGGATTTCTGGCGGTCGCGATCGCTCCGCATGAACAGCTCGACCTGAAACTCGACTCCGCCGCGGCCTCCGTCGACGATCCGGTCCGGCTGACGCTCCGCGAAACGGAATATCTTCTCGAAAACCGGCAGCTTTCGCTGCGGATTCCGGCGGGGCGGCAGTGGACGGCCCCCCTGCCCTGTTCCGTCCCCGGCCCCGTCGCCGGAGTCCGGCGTTCCGGCGGCAAATGGTTCGGAACCACTTATTTCGATACCCTGCTGCCGATCCGCGAAACGGCTGTCACCGTCCGCGAAGAAGGCCCGGTCCGTACCGTCGTCGAATACCGCGCGCTCCTCGCCGACGGCCGCGAAAGCCGCACCGCGATCACCCTTGACGCCGGGCAGTGTTTCGCGCTGATCGACGAGGAGTTCCGACTCGATGAATCCGACCAGCTCGTCTGGCTTTTCGACGGAGCCGTACTGCCGAAGACCGGGTATTTCCTCGACTCCACTCCGGCCTATCAGACCCGGCGGCTGAACTACTTCCTCGACACGCAGCTCGCCCGGCTCGGCCCGTGGAGCCAGCAATCCCAGCTCGGGCTTTCCGACGGCTTCGGCTTCGCGCTGCCCGGCGAAAACACCCGGTTCGGCGCGGTTGCGCTGCAGGGCGGCCGCTGGCGCGGCAACCGGCTCAACAGCCTTGACGCGTGGATGCGGCGGCTCCGCAAAGGCGACCGCCTGACCCGGCGGCTGGTTCCGGCGGAGGCCAAGGCGGACGCGATACCGGTTCCGCCCGCCGAGCAGATTCCGGCCCGCGACCGCAGCGAATGTACTCCGGCACTCTGCTGGGAGGCGTGGCTCGGCGACGGCCGCCGCCGCTGGGCGCTGGCGGTCTGCGATGCCGAAACCTTCACGCCAAAGGCGGGCGACGACCTGACCCGGCAGGAGCCGCCGCTCGACCATTTCATCTCCGCCGGAAGCGCGGCGGAGTTCCAAAAACAGCAGGGATTGCTGCGCAAACTCCATATCCAGCGCGGGCTGCTGCCTCTGCAAGAGCTGCTCGGCATGACCTTCGATGCGCTCCCCGCCCCCGGAAGCAGCTGGAGTTTCGACGGCGGGGCCGACTTCATGCGCGGCCATCTCGCACCGGACGCGCCGGCGGACCTGCACTCCGCCGCGTTTCTCCGGGAGATGCGTGAATTCCTGCGGGTGCGGCTGGAATCCTTCTGGTACGGCGGCGGAGCCGCCAATACCAACCCGGTTTCGTCGCGCCGGGTCGCACCTTACACCTTTCTGCTGGAGGAGGCGGCCGCCGCCGGTGAAATCCAGCCGGAGGAGATGCGGCTCACCCGCGCCCGGATTCTCGCGCTCGCCAAACTGATGTCGCTGCCCGACTACTACTGCGGCGAATCGGCGATGCGTCCCGCCGACGACCCGGATGCGCTCAATGTGCCGCTGATGGGAATGGCGAACCAGAACTTCTATACCGACGTGATCAACCTCTCCGGCACGGCGGGCGCCATCTATCCCGATCACCCGGAGGCGGCGAAGTGGCGCGGCGAATTCATCCGCCTCTTTTCGCGGCAGCTCGACGTACACTGTTACCAGAGCGGCGTGTGGGAGGAGAGCCACACCTATTTCCAGCACGTGCTGCTGACCGTCCTGCCGCTGATGCTGATGCTGCGCGACCGGGGCGAACACGATTTCTTTGCGGATACGCGTTTCCGGAAGATGCTCCGCGCGACCGCCGCCCAGCTCACGCCGCGCGACCGGCTCACCGGGGACTTCCGCCACCTCGTCGCCTTTGGCGACCATGAGGGTTCGATCGAACCCTACCGGATTTTGTGGCGGCACTTCGCAACGGCGGCCGCCCCCCACGACCGCGAACTCGCGGCGCAGCTCAACCGCATGGCCCGCGAATGCGGCGGCACGCCGGATGAAACGCTCCCGGAAACACCGCTCCCGTGGGAGAATGAATACCTGCCGGGTCTCGGCGTCTTTTTCCGGGGCCAATTGGAAAACGCCGAAACTTTGCTCGCGCTGCGCACCGGCAGCGCGTGGGCGCACCATCACGACGACGACGGCAGCTTCCAGCTTTTCGCTTTCGGAAGAATGCTGATCGGCGACGCCGGTTTCGGCGGGCGCACCGCCGGGCGCGAGAAGTTCTCCGACGACGGCCACAGCCGCTGGACGCTGCCGGGGCGGCAGATTCACAACTACCACTGGCGCTGCACCCGCGGGTGGCCGGTCCGGCTGGAGCTTGACACGCCGCAGCCCGAAGCGACCGTTTTCACTCCGGCGAACTTCACGCTCGCGGAAGGCCGGGCGCTGCCGTTCCAGCAGCAGCTCCGTCACTTCCGCAAGGTGGTCCGGCTGGCCCCCGGCGCATTCCTGATCGCCGACGCGAATGAACAGCCGGCGGAAAGCTGTTACCATTTCCACTTCGGCTCTACCCGGCTCCGGCTCGATACAGACGGCGCGGCGGAAGCGGATTACGGCGACAACGTCCGGCTGCGGCTGACGCCGCTCTCCTCCGGCCTTGCCGCCGAACGGCTCGCCGACACCGCCGGGTGCGCCCCCGGCGACGCCATGACGACCGCCCATGTGCGGTACACGGCTCCGGCGGCAGTCCGAAGCGCGGCTTTCCTGATCCGTTTCGGCACCGGTCCCGAAATCGAACAGCCGTTCCCGCTGCCCGCCGGAGCCTGCGACATTCAGATATCCTGAATTCAGTGCGCCGGTTCGCCGCCGAGCCGCCAGATCAACGCCAGCGCGACGTCGGCGACGGTTTTCAGGCTTTGCGGCGAAAGTTTGTCGAGGGTGTCGGCGGAGGTATGCCACCAGCCGTTGTCCGGCCCGTAACTGAAATCAATGAAGTTCAAAGCCGGAATCCCCCGCGCCTGAAACGGCAGGTCATCGTCGAGGATATTGCCGGGATAGTCGGTGAAACGGCTGCGTTTCCCCTGCTTTTCCGCCTCCTCCAGAGCAAGTTGCCTCAGCTCCGGGTCGCTGTTTTTCGGGAAGGTGATCGAAAGCTCCCGGTCGCCCACCATGTCCAGCAGGATCATCGCGCGGCAGTCGCGGAGCCTTCCGGCCTCCTCCAGCAGCTGCGCCTCGCGGCGGCTGCCGTGCAGCCCGTCGCCGCACCCATAACGCACGCGGCACTCCTCGCCGTCGAAAAACACAAAGCGGATCCCCAGCGGCGGCGGCTCCTTCATGCGGTCGACCGCCCGGATCATCGCCAGCAGCGCCGCAACGCCGGAGCCGCCGTCATTCGCTCCGATGAACTCCGGGGCGGCCTCCGGCAGGTATTTGGTGTCGTAGTGGGCGCCGACCACCGCGAACTTCGCGGAACGCCCCGGAATTTCCGCGACCAGGTTGCGGAACGTGACCTGTCCTGCCGGTGTCCTCTCCGTGAATTCCACGATCCGGGTATTGAACCGGGGATACCTTTTCAGCTCCCGCTCCATCCAGAGCGCCGAACGAAGCGCCCCCTCCGAACCGGAGTGCCGGGGACCGGCCGCGACCGCCCGTTCCGCCATGCTCCACGCGAAACCGGCGTCGATCCGGGGCGGCTCCCCCGCAATCCCCGCGCACACCGCCAACATGCTCAACAGATATTTCACAATAACCTCCGCGACTGTCAATCAACATAACCCGGAAACGGCGGATTTCCAGCCCTTTCCGGGTTCCGGGGCGAAATTTCGGCAAAACAGCGCAACTCCGGCCTCTCCGCCCCCGGTATTTCGCCGCCTCCGGCTTGAAAAAGCAAAACGGGGCTGTATATTCCGGAATAACAACCCAACCGGCAGGAGGCTTTACGATGGAAAATTTTTTCTGGGGAACCGCAACGTCGTCCTATCAAATCGAAGGCGGAGTGTCGGAAGGAGGGCGCGGCTGGTCGGTCTGGGACGCCTTCTGCCGGATTCCGGGCCGCGTCCGCGACATGAGCAACGGCGACATCGCCTGCGACAGCTACCACCGTTTCCCGGAGGACGTCGCAATGATGAAGCAGCTCGGCGTGAACGCCTACCGCTTTTCCATCGCGTGGCCCCGCATCCAGCCCACCGGGCGCGGCGAAGCGAATCCCGACGGGATCGCCTACTACAACCGCCTGATCGACCTGCTGCTGGAAAACGGCATCACCCCATTCATCACCTTGTACCACTGGGACCTGCCGCTCGACCTTGAAATGGCCCACGACGGCTGGCTCAATCCGCAGATCACCGATGATTTCGCCGCCTACGCCGAGCTCTGTTTCAAGGCGTTCGGCGACCGGGTGAAGCACTGGATCACGCTGAATGAACCGTGGTGTGTTTCCGTGCTCGGCTACGGCTCCGGCGGCTTCCCGCCCGGACGCACCGGCGACACCGAGCCTTATATCGTCGCCCATCATCTGCTGCTTGCGCACGGCAAGGCGGTCCGGCGGTTCCGCGAGGGCGGCTACGGCGGCTCGATCGGCATTTCCAACAACTGCGACTGGCGCGAGCCGCTGACCGATTCGCCCGAGGACCGGGCGGCCGCGCAACGGGCCGTCGAATTCTTCTACGGCTGGTTCACCGATCCGGTGGTCTTCGGCGACTACCCCGCCGTGATGCGCGAACGGGTCGGCGCGCGGCTGCCGCAATTCACCGCCGAAGAGCGGGCGCTGGTCAAAGGGAGCGCCGATTTTCTCGGCCTGAACCACTATTCGACGCTGTACGCCTCCGAAACGCCTCCCGAAAACGGCAACGACATCGGCGCCAACGGCAACGGCGGCATGAGCGACGACCAGCAGGTCTGTCTGTCGGTCTCGCCCGACTGGGAACAGACGGATATGCAGTGGAACATCGTGCCGTGGGGATTCCGCAAGCAGCTGAACTGGATCGCGGACCGCTACAAGGGATATCCGATCTACGTCACCGAAAACGGCTGCGCGTGCCCGGAGCCTGACGCGATGTCCGCGCTGCACGACGACCAGCGCTGCCGTTTCCTGAAAGGTTACACCGATGCGATGCTGGCCGCCAGAAAAGAGGACGGGATCGACGTGCGCGGCTATTTCTGCTGGTGCCTGATGGACAACTTCGAGTGGGCGCACGGCTATCACAAGCGCCTCGGCCTGATCCGCGTAACCCCCGGCAACCTCGAACGCATCCCCAAGGCGTCGTTTTACGTCTACCGGGAGATCATTCAGGCCAACCGCTGAAGGAGAAGTCAGGTGTTTTCAGGTCCCCCCGGCAAGCCGGAAAAGAAGATCAACCCGCTGGAAAAAGCGATGCGTCTGTTAAGCGTGCGTTCGTATTCGGAGCGGGAGCTGATGAAGAAACTGCGTCTGGCGAAGATTCCGGCGCGCGAGGCGGCCGAAGCGGTCGCGGAGTGCCGCCGCCGGGGTTACCTGAACGACGAACTTCTGGCGGAAGATTACGCCCACGCGCTGGTGAACCGCGGTTCGGGTTCCCGGCTGGTGAAGCTGCAGCTGCGCAAGCGCGGCCTTTCCGCCGAGTATGTGGAAACCGCTCTGGAAAAAACCGCCGGACTCGAACCCGGCGCCGCCCGCCGGGCATTGGAGTACAAGCTCCGGCTGCTGTCGCGCGAAACCGATCCGCGCAAAAAACGGGAAAAAGCCTTCCGTTTCCTGGTCGGCCGCGGCTTTTCGATGGATGTGATCCGGGGGCTGTTCGACGAGGTCGATTTCGGCGGCGCCCCGGATGAGTTTTACGGTGAATATTGAAAGCTCCGCCGGGCCGGAGACGGCATCCATCAACTTTTTTCCGGAAATATTTCGTTTTGCTATTGACATTTCATCCAATTTTTGGTATAATAGATAACGTGTTAAGTTAACGCGTTAATCAACAGATGCGACATGGAACGGAAAACGAAAAACTGCACGATCCGGGAACTGGCCCGCTATGTGGGTTTGAGCACCTGCACGGTGTCGAAGGTGCTCAACAGCCCGGACGCCGGGTTGTCGATCCCGGAAAGCACGCGGCTCAAGGTGCGCGAGGCGGCGAAAAAGCTCAACTACGTGCCGAACGTGAATGCGCAGCGTTTCTTCAAGCGGCGCAGCTTCGTGATCGGGCTGCTGGTGCCGCCGCAGGAGGAGATGGGGCACAATGCGTTTCACGACACCCATTTCGTGGATATCCTGAGCGGAATCGAACAGGCGTTGAGCACGACTTCATACAATCTGCTGCTGCTGTTCAACCGGCCCGAATACAAACTGGAGAACCGGTACGAGGGTATGTTCAGCTCCGGCTTTCTGGACGGGCTGCTGATCTGGGGTGCGCACCGTTCCGAAGAATACTGGAAAGAGCTGGTCGAGGTGACCGGGCCGCGTATTTTCCTGACTTCGACACCGGACTTCCGGGAGGACGAACCGCTGCACTACGTCGCAAGCGACTACGGGCAATCCGCCGACGGCATCGCCGGACGGCTGAAAGCCGCCGGCTGCCGCCGGTTCTGCTGGCTGGCGGGCAAGCCGGATACCTCGATCATCCCGCAGCTCGCCGCCGGAATGGCGCGGGCCGGAGTGACGCTGGAGGAAAGCGCAATCCGCTACAGCGACTACACCGAAGCCGACGGCGAACGGCTCGCGGCGGAACTGCTGCAAGACGGCAGATTCGACGCACTGGTCGCAACGGCTCCGCAACTGGCGCGCGGTGCGGGGAGGTATGTGGAAACGCACAAGTTGCCGGTGCGGATCGGCTGTTTCGACGGCCAGCGGGGAACGCGGAGTAAGACGGATCATTTTATTTCTGCCCTGACTAATGATTTCGAAATCGGCTCCGTCGCAATTACTCGCTTGTTGGCATTGATCGAAGGAAAAACGCAACATGTTCAAGTCAGAATTCCGGTCGATTTCGCATAATGCCAAGTATGTTAAGGCGGCAAGGTGGCGGCAAGGTGCCGCTGCCGGGTGCGTACGCCAATGCCCCTTCGGGGGGCGTGCGGCGGCTGACACTGGCAGGCCTTGGTTGGGCTCCAAGACCATTTACGCGGCGCATATGTAAGGCCACGTTGCCTTTTACGCGGCGCACAATAAGCGCGGTCAGCGCCGCGAACGAATGTGAGGGAATTACTTGCGGCAGCAAGTAAC
>ENA-UEQM01000696-UEQM01000696.1-human-gut-metagenome-genome-assembly--contig:-NODE-696-length-18876-cov-12.684504_pt1 | contig 18876 bp, 16 predicted proteins | sample MGYA00242948_ERZ507948 | MGnify/ENA primary metagenome ERZ507948 (study PRJEB26167, sample SAMN06115440) | human gut metagenome | host: Homo sapiens | place: China:Hubei | collected 2015-07-28... | reverse complement strand
TTGATAGTCCCAGAGTTAAGATGAACCTTCTGCCTCTTTTTTCATCCCGCCGAATTAAAAACTTTTGAAATTACCTCAGAAGAAGAAAAAATTTTCAACGGAATCCTTTTCAGTCCCGGCGATCCGGAACTGAAAGCAATCAAACTGCGTTCCCACAAATTAAGCGCGGCATACAGCAGAACCGACGAAGACGATGTCGAAATCCGCGCGGGACTCGTCAAACTGATGCTCGCGGAATTCGGCGAAGGCAGCTTCATGCAGGGCCCGGTATTTTTTCATTACGGCAAGCACACGAAGATCGGCAAGCGTTGTTTCTTTAATTACAATCTGACCATCCAGGACGATGCCCCGGTGGTGATCGGCGATGACAATAACTTCGGGCCCAACGTCACGATCGTCACGCCGGTTCACCCCATGCTGCCGGATGAACGCCGGGTCATCCTCGACAGGGACGGCACTCCGCGTCACCTCTGTTACGCCCGGCCGGTTACCATCGGCAATGACTGCTGGCTGGGAGCCAATGTCGTGGTCTGCCCGGGAGTTACGATCGGCGATGGATGTGTGATCGGCGCCGGAAGCGTCGTCACGCGGTCCATTCCTCCCAACTCCTTCGCCGCAGGCAACCCGTGCCGCGTCATCCGCGAGCTTTCCGAAACCGACAGCATGCAATACAAACCGGAAATCCTTGCAGACAATCAGATCGTTCCTCCCGCCAAATAAACCTCTCGGGGATTTCGCCTTCGGCGACCAAGGCGCTTCGCCCTTGGAACCCGACCGGCAAGGTGCCGGCGCCGGGTACTAGATCCGGGAAAGGCGTTTCGCCTTTCCCTCCGGGGGGGGGGGAGGCTCCGGTAGAAACAGGCATGATTGTACAGGAGCGGCACACCGCTCCGGTCGGCGCAGAGCCCGCTTTTTTGCGGGCTTTAGGCACTCCCTGCGCCTGCTGCCGCCGGAGGTCACACGCGGAACCTCCAGATGCTAACCGGATGATGTGAAGTTACACTCATGGAGGCTGAACTCTGTCTGTCTTTATAATACAGGCAAGGTTCCATAAGGCTCGTACTCAAAGATATGCTTGCCTGTGATATGGCAATTGCATTGTTGCCTGACTTCGCCTTGCCTATCCTCATAATACAGGCAAGGTTCAGTAAGGCTCGTACTCGAAGACATGCTTGCCGGTGATACGGCAATTGCATTGTTGCCTGACCTCGCTTTGCGTATATCAGCAGATAAATTCTTATCAGCCTCCATCAGGGTATCTGTCTATTACTCGGTCAGCATCTGGAGGTTCTGCGCGTGACCTCCGGCGGCAGCAGGCGCAGGGAGTGCCTAAAGCCTGCAAAAAAGCAGGCTTTGTGCCGACCGGAGCGGTGTGCCGCTCCTGTACAACCTTGCCTGTCTCTACCGGAGCCTCCCCCTTCCGGAGGGAAAACCGGAACGGTTTTCCCGGATCTCAAGTATTCGGCACCGGCACTTGCCGGTCGGGTTCCAAGGGCGAAGCGCCTTGGTCGCCGAAGGCGAAATCCCCGATGTCGGAGTGGGGAGTGCGAAAAAAGAATTCAGCGATAGTCGGGGACATCGACCCAGCCGCCTTTGGCGGCGGATTCGTAGACGGCCATGACCAGTGCCGAACTGTCGGCGGCGTCTTCGATGGTGACGGCGGGAGCGCGGTGTTCGCGGATCGCGTCGATCACATCGGCGAGCTGGTCGGTGTGACCGACACCGTAATACTTCTTGCCGACAACCGGGGTGTCGTTTTTGACGGTGAGGGCGGCTTCGACTTCTTTGGCGAGTTCGGCGCTCTTGCCTTCGACGTGTACCGGAACCTCATTGGCGTATTCGAGACAGAGCTCGGAGCCGATCAGGGACAGGAAACTGCGCCATTCGACAGCGGCGGAGTTGGTCGCCACCACGGTACCGAAGACGCCGGACTTGAATTCCATTACGAAAGCGGCGGTGTCTTCGACTTCGATCACGCCCTGATGGGTCAGGTTGGCGGTCCGTGCGACGAGCCGTTTGATGTCGCCGAACACATAGCGGAGCTGGTCGAGGTGATGGATCGCCTGATTGATCAGGATGCCGCCGCCTTCGCCGGCGAAGGTGCCCCGCCAGGCGTCCTTGTTGTAATATTCATCGGTGCGCAGGCAGCTGAAAGCGAGGTTGACCGCGATGATCCTGCCGAATTTGCCTGCCGCGACCATCTGCTTCAGGGTGCGGTTGGCGGGCTGGAACCGGTGCTGAAAGATGCCGGAAGCGACCAGCTCCGGATGCGCCTTGGCGGTATCGCACATGCGTTTGAGGTCGGCCGGAACGCGCCCGAGGGATTTTTCACAGACTACGTGTTTACCGGCGTTCAGGGCGTCGACCACGATTTGAGCGTGGCTGGCGTGATCGGTGCAGACGCTGACGAGATCGACTTCGGGATCAGCCAGAAGCCGGCGGTAGTCGGTGGAACGGCGCGCGACACCGTACTTTTCGCCGAGTTTGTCGGCCCGTTCCGGTATGAGATCGCACAGATGGACGACCTGAACGTCAGAAAGAGCCTGGTAGCCTTCGATATGGGTCGGCGCAATCACACCGCAGCCGATGATCCCGCACTTGATCATGATGAAACATTCCTCTATTGATATAAGGCCGTTTATTATAAGAATGAAAGCTAATATATCGATTCCGAGGCGTTTTTCAAGCATCCCGGCGGATTTTTCTCCGGTTTCCGCGGGCTTGTCGAATTGTTTTCGGAATGGTTGAACCGGCGGGCAATCAGGATTTTATCATTTCCCGGAATGAAAATCGACGGAAAGCTGTCTTGAATATCGGGTTGTTGATGTTATATTAAGCTGTTTGGATTTTATTTTGCCACTTAAATCGGATCGATTTCAGATGATAAATATTGCAGAAAGCGCGCTTGCCCTTCTGAAAAAAAGTGAGGCGGAAGCCAGAAAGCTGCTCAAAAAAGAAAGCGGCCCGGTTTCCGTTGCCGCATCCTCGGTCCATAAGCTGGGCGAGGCGCTGGTGATGATCGGGCAGGGAACGGAGCGGCGTTTTCTGCTGGTGGTGGCCGACTATCCGCAGGTCCTTCCCGCCGGATTCGAGGGGGAGCTTCACCGGCTCTCCGACGGAGCGGCGCTGGTGGGGGAGCTTTCGGCCGCCAATGCCGCCGCCCTGCGCCGCCATTTCCCGTGGACTGCCCCTTCGAGCCTGCACGATTGCCGCACGACGATCGGCTGCGGCGACCGGCTCGGGCTGGCCGGTCGCGGGCAGCTCGCTTCGATCCGCAAGTTCAAGGTGAAGCCGGTGCTGGCGCAGCAGTCGAAGCGGGAGCTGTCGATGACGAACCGTTCGTTTCAGGATGTGGTTGACGCCGCCTGCTTTTCGGTGTTCGAGGCGGACTGGCGCGAAGGGTGGGGTGCGGATGGCGACCACCTGAAGACGATTGCCGATCTTGAACCGGCGCTGGCGGCCGGAATGCCGATGGTGACGCTGGATCTTTCCGACCAGATTGTCGCCGCCGCGGCGGCGTGGGAGGACGGCGAGGTCAGCGAGCGTTTCGGCGACTGCGATCCGGCGGAACAGGAGCGGATCCGCTCTGAATATGAGAATCAGGTGTTCGTGGTCGGGGAAAGCGAGGTCGCCGTGGACGGCGCGACGGCGCGCCGGTGCGCGGTGATGTACGGCGCCGCGCTGGATTTTGCGGTGAAGGTGTTTCAATATCTGAAGTCGAAGCGGGGAAGCGATTTTGATCTGGAGCTTTCCTTTGACGAGACCGGAGTGGAAACCGTTCCGGCCCATCATCTTTTTATTGCGCGTGAACTGCGCAAGCGGGGGGTGGAACTTGCTTCTCTGGCCCCCTGTTTTCCCGGGGAATTCCAGAAAGGGGTGGATTATCGCGGGAACCTTGCCGAATTCGAGCGGCAGCTCCGGCTTCATGTCCGGATCGCGCACGCCTATGGCGATTATAAGCTCTCGATTCACTCCGGCAGTGACAAGTTCAGCGTGTTCCCGATCATCGGCCGGGAAACCGGCGGCCGCTTTCACCTGAAAACGGCCGGGACGAGCTGGCTGGTGGCGGCGGGAGTCATCGCCGCGCACGAACCGGCGCTCTACCGGGAGATGCATCGCTGTGCACTGGAGAATTTCGGGAGAATGAAACAGTTTTATCACATCACCGCCGATCCGGCCCGGATTCCCGCGCTTGAGGCAGTCGCCGACGCGGCTTTGCCGGAATTGCTGGAGCTGCCGGAGGAGCGCCAGCTGATGCATATCTCTTACGGTCCGATTCTGCAGGGAGAACTGGGCGGCCGCTTTTTTGCGGCGATGCACCGGTTTTCAAAAGAGTACGACGCTGCGTTGGAACGTTGGTTTGACCGTCACCTCTCGCTTCTGGGAGTCGGCAAACGACAGTGCAAATAAATCTCGAAAGATTGACAAAATACCCAAAGGAGTCAGAAAAATGAGTTTCATGTCCATCCTCGCCGCAGCGGAAACCGCTGCTCCCGCCGCTGCCCAGACCACTACCACCGTCGTCGCCGACGGAGCCGCTGCCGCGCCGGGCGCCGCAGCCCAGCCGCAGCCGAACATGCTGACCGGCATGCTGCCGATCATCATCGTGTTCGCGGTGATGATTTTCTTCATGATGCGGTCGCAGAAAAAGCAGGCGCAGAAGCGCCAGCAGATGATCGACCAGGTGGTGAAAGGGACCCGGGTGCTGCTGAATTCCGGCATGTACGGCACCATCGTCGAAGTGAAAAGCAACAGCTTCGTGGTGGAAATCGCCGACCGGGTCCAGGTCGAAGTGGTGAAGAACGGCATTGCCGACCTCGCCGCAGATCCGAAGGAAGCCGACCCGAAGGCGGCGAAGTAATCCCACAGTCAAGGATATTTTCTTAAAATGAACAATCGACCGTTGATTCTGCGTACGCTGATCACCGTGGTGGTGGTCCTGGTGTTTGCCGGAGCGATCCATCCGCTGTTCCAGCGCGATTACTACGAGACCTTTCTCGGAATGCTGACGAATAAGGATGACGCCGAAGCCGTCGAGCTGGTGGAAACCGCGCGTGAACTCCAGAAGAAGAATCCGCAGCTTTACCAGTCGCAGGCGCTGCTGCAGGCGGCGGACGACAAGGGGATCGACCTGACCCGCCGGGTCAAGGGCAACGATCTTCAGGACAACCGGGATGTGATGAGCCTGATCCGCAAACAGGCTTCCAGCTCGATCCGCCTCGGACTCGACCTGAACGGCGGTGTGGAGTTCATTCTGCAGCTGGTGCCGGATCAGGAGTTCCTGAGCAAGCTCAAGGAGGATTCCGGCAAGGGCGGCGAGGGCCGCGCCGATCTCGAAAAGCGCATGCGGGCCGAATTCGACCGCTACCGCGACATCGCGATCGAAATCCTCCGCAAACGTCTGGAAGGGCAGAAGATTTTCGAAGCGGAAATCGCCCCGTCCGGCAGCAACTACGTCGCGTTGCGCGCGCCGGTTGTCGCCAAGGATGAGAAGGTGAAGCTGCTGAACCTGATCAAAATGAGCGCGAAGCTGCGTTTCCGCCTGGTGCATCCGGACAATGCCGCGCTGGTCCAGCAGTACTTGGCCAACCCGGAGAATTTCACCGTTCCGCTCGGCTACGAACTGATGAAAACCAGCGAGTTCCGGGCCGGACAGGCGCCGCGGGTCGAATACTACTTCGTCGAAAACCGCGCCCAGATGGATGGAAAGGGCGTTTCGCACGCGCAGGCCGCCAAAGATGAGTTCGGCCAGCGCAAGATCCAGCTGCGGTTCAACACCGAAGGCGCCGAGCAGTTCGGCCGGGTCACCAGCGAAAACGTCGGCCGCCAGCTGGCGATCGTGCTGGACGGGCATCTGTACTGCGCCCCGGCGATCAGGCAGGCGATCCTCGGCGGCAACGCCGAAATCAGCGGCAGCTTCTCCGACGAGGAGGCCAAGAGCATTTCCGACGCGCTGGTGTCGGGCAGCTTCCCGTTCCAGATCAAGGTGGACGCGGTGTTCGACACCGACCCGAAGCTCGGCGCCTCCAACGTCGCCAACGGCATCTGGGCCGGAGTGATCTCCATGGTGCTGGTCGCGGTGTTCATGATCGTCTACTACCGGCTCGCCGGTGTGGTTTCGGTGGTGGCGCTGGCGCTGAACATTGTGCTGATCCTCGGCGCGATGGCCGCGTTCAACTGCACGCTGACGCTGCCGGGCATCGCCGGTATCGTGCTGACCATCGGCATGGCGGTCGACGCGAACGTGCTGGTCTATGAACGCGTCCGCGAAGAACTGGCGACCGGCAAGAGCCTGCGCTCCTCGATCGATCTCGGGTACAGCCGGGCGTTTTCCGCCGTGCTCGACGCGAACCTGACCACGCTGATCACTTCGGTGATCCTGATGTACGTCGGCACCGGCGCGATCAAGGGTTTCGCGGTAACGTTGAGCATCGGTATTCTGACGACGCTGTTCACGGCGCTCTTCGTGACCCGGCTGGGATTCGACTACATCTTCCGGTATACGAAGGTCGACCGTATCCATATGATGCAGTTCTTTAAAAACACCAACTTCAATTTCGACAGGATGTGGAGCAAGACCGTGATGGTCAGCCTCGCGCTGATCCTGCTGGCGGTGGTGCTGCTCTGCGTCAAGGGCCGCGATGTGCTCGGAGTGGACTTCACCGGCGGCACGGCGGTTTCCTTCAACTATGAGGCGCAGATCCCGCAGGATGAGATGGAAAAGGTGCTCAAGGCCGCCGGTTACGATGCGACCGTCACCTATAAGGCGAATGCGGCTGCGGCCTCCGAAAACCGCAAGGTCGAGGTGCTGATCCGCGGCGACCTGACCGGCCGGAGCGCCACTTCCAGCCCGAAGGACCAGCTCGCGGCGGTGCTGAACAAGGCGTTCCCCGATGCGAAGCTCTCCGGCGGCCTCGAATCGAGCGTCGGCGGCCTGATCGGCTGGGAGTTCACCAAGGCGGCGCTGATCGCGATCGCGCTGTCGATGGTCGGCATTGCGGTTTACGTGTCGCTGCGGTATGAATTCGTGTACGCGCTGTCGAGCCTGATCGCGCTGGGGCATGACCTGCTGGTGGTGCTGGGCATCTATCTGCTGCTGGGCCGTACCATTTCGCTGACCGTGGTGGCGGCGCTGCTGACCGTGATCGGCTACTCGATGAACGACAAGGTGGTGGTGTTCGACCGTATCCGGGAGAATGTGCACCTCGGGGTCTGCAAGAACTATGTGGATACCGTGAATCTGTCGATCAACCAGACGCTGAACCGGACGATCCTGACCAGTCTGACCACCTTCATCGTGGTGTTCGTGCTCTTCCTGGGCGGCGGCGTCGCGATCAACGACTTCGTGCTGGTGATGATGCTCGGCATCGTGGTCGGCACCTATTCGTCGATCTTCATCGCGGCTCCGCTGGTGTCGATGTGGCACCGCCGGGCGGAACAGCGGCGCAATTACAATGCGAAGGAAGCCGCCGCGGCCGAATGTAAGAAATAATTTCGATTCACGGCCGGCTTGGGGAAGTGCTTCAAGCCGGCTTTTTTTAACTGTTTTTGGAGTTTTTTGTACGATGTTTGGTAATCTCGCCGAAATGGCAAAACTGATGAGCAAAGCGAAGGATATTCAGGCCAACCTCAAGAAGTTCAAGGAGGAGATGCCGACCATGGAGTTTTCCGCCTCCAGCGCGGGAAACCTGGTCAAGGTGACCGTCTCCGGCGACTTCATGGTCAAGGGAGTCGAAATCGCCCCGGACGCGAATCTGAATGCCGCCGAACTTCAGGAGGCGGTCCTTTTTGCTACCAACAGCGCCCTGATTGCGGCGAAGGCGGCTGCGCAGGCCAAGATGACCGAAGTGACCGGCGGGCTCGGCATGGACCTGCCCGGAATTTTTTAAGCGGAAGGTGCGGTGCGCGGCATGGCGGGCAATCTGAGTTATCCGGATGCGGTCGAGGAGCTGATCGGCGCGTTGAAGCAGCTGCCCGGTATCGGGCGGCGCGGTGCCGAACGGCTCGCGTTGTCCATGCTCGGCTGGGAGCCGGAGAAACTGCAATATCTCGGCAAACTGGTCGAAACGCTGCCGGTCACGGTCGGCAGCTGTCCGGAGTGCGGCGCGCTGTCCAATGCCGGCGAACTCTGCGCGGTCTGCCGGCTGCCCGACCGCGACCGGCAGCTGGTCTGCGTGGTTGAAACGATGGCGCAGGTGTTCGCGATCGAAGCGAGCGGCAATTTCCGGGGGCGTTACCATGTGCTCGGCGGGCGGTTGTCGCCGCTCGACGCCGAAAACGGCGCCGGGCTGAATCTGGAGAAACTGATCGGGCTTGCCCGCTCCGGTCAGGTGCGTGAAATCATCCTGGCGCTGAGTCCCGATGTCGAGGGGCGGGCCACCGCGATCTATCTGGCGGAGCTGCTGCGCGACGCGCCGGTGCGGGTCACGCAGCCGGCGCTGGGACTGCCGGCGGGGGCGAACCTCTCCTATGCCGACGGCGCGACCATCGCGGCCGCGCTCTCCGGGCGGACGATTCTGGGGGAGGGCGGATATGGCCGGTAAGAAAGTGACCAGCTACGTGTGCACCGTCACGCCGGAGCAGGCGGACGCGCTCCGGGAACTGCTCGACCGGCGCGGCTGGGAGTTCCGTGAGCTTCAGTACGCCCGCTACAAGGCGGTCGGCGACAAGGTCAATGTGGCGGTCTACAACTCCGGCAAACTGACGGTGCAGGGCGGCGGCACGGAGGATTTCGTGAGTTTCATTCTGGAGCCGGAGATCCTGCACACTTTCACATTCGGGCTGGACCCCGATCCGGCTGACGAACCGGTCGAGCCGCACGGCGGCATCGACGAGAGCGGCAAGGGGGACTTCTTCGGGCCGCTGTGCATCGCCGGAGTCTACACCGACGCCGAAACCGGCCCGGAGTTGCGTAAGCTCGGCTGCTGCGACTCCAAGCTGATCAAAAGCCCGAAGAAAATTCTGGAGCTGGCGAAGGGAATCCGGGAGATCGCGCGCGATCAGTATGCGGTGGTGAACCTGCCGCCGGAGACCTACAACCGCCTCTACGACAAGATCGGCAACCTGAACCGGCTGCTCGCTTGGGGACACGCCCGGGTGATCGAGAACCTGCTCGAAAAGGTGCCGGAGTGCCCGCGGATGCTGTCGGACAAGTTCGCCGACGAGTCGCTGATCAAGCGGGCGCTGATGACGCGCGGCAAACAGATCCGTATGGAGCAGCGGACCAAGGCGGAGAGCGACGTTGCGGTCGCGGCGGCGAGCATCCTCGCGCGGGAACAGTTCCTGCGCGGCATGGAGAAGCTGTCGGCGGAATTCGGCGAAACCTTTCCGAAGGGGGCCGGGCCGCTGGTGCGCGAAACCGGTGCGCGCATTCTGGAAAAACACGGGCCGGGTGCATTCGCCCGCTGCGCGAAACTGCATTTCAAAACCTACAGTGAACTGACCGGTGGAATCCCGGTGAACGAGGAGGATCGACGATGAAAATTCAGGACTTTTTCCAGCTTCCCGACGGGCGGACCGCCCGGCTGTATTCGTTGCGCAACAGTTCCGGCTTCGGCGCGGACATCACCGATTTCGGCGGCGCGATCGTGCGGCTGCTGACGCCGGACCGCAACGGCAAGCTGGTCGATGTGGTGCTCGGCTTCGCGGAGCCGGCGGACTATATCGAAAACGGCCCTTTCTTCGGCGCGCTGATCGGGCGGGTTGCGAACCGGATCTCCAACGGCAGGTTCACGCTCGGCGGCAAGACCTATCAGCTGGAACTGAACGACAGCAACGGTAAAAACACCCTGCACGGCGGCCGATGCTACGGCCGGCGGCTGTGGGAGGCGGAGGTGGTGGACGACTACACGCTGAAGCTGACGTTGAACAGTCCCGACGGCGACGCCGGATTCCCGGGAAATGTGAAGGTCGAAGTGGTCTACCACATCACCGAGGACAACGCGCTGTCGATCGCCTACTCCGGCACTTCCGACGCGCCGACCGTGCTGAGCCTGACCAATCACAGCTACTTCAACCTGAACGGAGAGGGGGCGGGCGAATGCGGCGACCACTCCATCATGATTCAGGCCGGCCGCCGCACCGAGGTCGACGAATTCCTGGCCCCGACCGGTCGCAATCCGGAAGTCGCCGGAACCTTTTACGACCTGCGCGCGGGCAAGAGTTTTGCGAAGATCCACGAGGAGAATCCGAACTGTTTCGATGACAATTTCGTACTTTCCGACGAGGCGGAGAGCTTCAAGGAGAACGTCGCGGTGGCGTGGTCGGACCGGACCGGCATTGAGCTGGCCTGCTCCACGACCGCTCCCGGCGTGCAGTTCTACATGGGCTTTTTCCTGGACGGCACGCTCAGGGGAAAGACGGAGAGCAGTTATCCGCAGTTCAGCGCGTTCTGCCTTGAAACTCAGCTCTGGCCGGATGCGGTGAACCATCCGGAGTTTCCGAGCGCCCGGCTGAATCCCGGCGGGGAATACAAGCAGTACACCGTCTACAAGTTCGGCGTGCGGAACTGATGGCGACCGAGATCGAACGCAAGTTCCTGGTCGCGAATGACGGCTGGCGCGCGGCGGCGGGCAGGGGAGTGCGCATGGTGCAGGGCTACTTCGAGAGCGGAATATGCACCGCGCCGCCCCCGACGCTCCGGGTGCGGATCGCCGGGGAACGGGCGTTCCTGACCGTCAAGGGGCGTCCCTCCGGCGTCAGCCGCAGTGAATTTGAATATGAGATTCCGGTGGCCGACGCCGAGGCGATGCTGCTGGAATTCTGCGGTACGCGGATCGTCGAAAAGATCCGCTACACCTTTCCGGCCGGAGACGGCCTGTTCTGGGAGGTCGACGAGTATTTCAAACTCAACGCCGGGCTTTTCACCGCCGAAATCGAACTGCCTGCCGAGGAGACCGCGTTCGTGCGTCCCGACTGGCTCGGTGCGGAGGTTTCCGGCGATCCGCGCTATACCAACGGCGCCCTCAGCCGCAATCCCTACACGCTCTGGCGCGACTGATATTCGCTGGGCGACAGTCCGACCTCCCGCCGGAAGCAGCGGCTGAAGACGGCGGGCGAGGAAAAACCGGTCCGTTCGGCGATTTCGGCGATCTGGGTTTCGCGCTGGTCGAGGAGTTTCTGCGCCTGCTTGATCCGGATGTCGCGGATGTATTTGCCCGGCGTGCAGCCCGCCATCTGCCGGAAGATCAGATGCAGCAGCGCCGGAGAGATGTAGTGTTTCGCGGCCAGTTCCTCCAGCGACAGCTCCGGATCGGAAAGGTGCTGGAAGATATAGCCGTTGAGCTGTTCAAAGAGGTGGATGCGGTTGTTGTCGCTGTGCGGCCGGTTTTCCGCATTGATGAAATCGGTCGAATAAAGCAGCTCGAAAAGCAGTGTCTGCAGCAGTGACTGCAGCAGCTCCGCCCCTGCGGCGGAGGGCGCGGCGAGCAGCTCCCGGTAGAGCGCCAGCAGCCGTTCCGCGACGGCGCAGCACGATGCGCTGAGCCGGGTGCTGCGGTACATCAGCCCCGGAGCCAGCGGGCAGTTCTGCTCGAAGGTCACGATCAGCCAGTCGAAGACGTTCTGGTCCACCACATAGCAGTGCGACTGGTAAGGGTAGGTCAGCGCGGCGTAGCCCTCCGGCAGCGGAAACGATTTCTCATTGACGCAGACCAGCCCCTCCGCTTTCAGGTTCAGCGTCAGCACATACCGGCTGTGATAGAGTTTGTCTGCGTTATGTGCGAAGCTGATCTTCATTTCCCGGCAGCGGTGCAGCAGGATGATGTTGTCCGGCATATCCTGCCGTCCGCCGGTGATGCCGTGGTAGTAGCCGGCCGGTTCGCGCAGTTCGCGGCACGCGGCGATCAGTTGTTTCTGCAGGGATTCCATCGTTTCGATCTCCTCCTTTACTATTTTGCCGTTTTGCCTTAAATACAAGAGTTGTTTGCTTTAAAAATGTAAAAAAATTCCTGTCAGGCTGTTTTATGGATTTTTGATTATAGAAAATGCAAAGTTACGGATATTTTTTGCAAACGGACTGCTATTGCTTCCGGGGATCGTCTGTGCCATAATAATAGAAGAAATAACAACGATCAACGGGGGATATGAGCATCATGAATGAACGCGAATTCAAAGACGGAGTGTGGCCGGTGGTGTTGACGCCGTTTCGCGAAGACGGTAAAATCGACTTCCCGGCTTACCGGGCGCTGCTGGAATATTATATCGCCAACGGCGTGACCGGGCTGTTCGCGGTCTGCCTGAGCAGCGAACTGTACGAACTCACCGCGGCGGAACGGCTGGAGCTGGCGCGCGAAGCGGTGGCGGTTGCCGCCGGGCGGGTGCCGGTGGTGACCTGCGGCTGCCTCGGCAACAGCGAGGCGGAGAAACTGCAGTCGGTGTTCGACATGGCCGCCTGCGGCGTGGACGCGGTGGTGATTCCGGCCTGTCAGCTGGTGCCGCAGGAGGCGGATGACGCGGCGTTCCGGGAGGCGTTCGGGCGGCTGCTGGCGGCGACGGCGGAGATCCGGCTCGGACTTTACGAGTGTCCGGTTCCCTACCACCGGCTGGTCGCTCCGGCGCTGCTCGGCGAACTGGCCCGGATGGCGAAAGGGCGGCTCGCGTTCCTGAAGGATACCTGCTGCGACGCGGCGGTGATCGCGGAAAAACTCGCGGCCTGTGCCGGAACCGGGCTCAAGCTCTACAATGCGAACCTGACCACCTGCCTCGAATCGCTGGAGCTGGGTGCGGCGGGTTACAGCGGCACCTCCGCGAATTTCTACCCCGGCTTGCTGTCGGAGGAGTGCGCCTGTTTCCGGGGCGATCCGGCGCGGGCGCGGGAGTTGCAGGATTTCTTCAATCTGGTCCAGCGCCATGTGGAGTTCAAGTATCCGCGCTCGGCGAAGCTGTTTTTGAAGGAGTGCGGCGTGCCGATGACCGACTTCTGCCGGGTGGCGTGCGACCGCCTCTCCGGCGAACAGCTGATTCAGTTGAAAACTTTTCATTCGCATGTGGAAAAAATGGGAAAAGGCAAGTAGTGTTATCCAAAAACTCGGAGGAACCGGCCATGAAACGTAATTTCACCCTCATTGAGCTGCTGGTCGTCGTGGCGATCATTGCGATCCTTGCCGGGATTCTGCTGCCGTCGCTGAACAAGGCGCGCGAGACCGCGAAACGCGCCCGCTGCACCGGCAACCTGAAGAACCTGACGCAGGCGTTCCTGATGTATGCCGGGGACAACAACGATCAGGCGCTGGAGAATAATTACGCTGCGCCGCTCGGAGGAGCCACGGCGGACAACTCCTTTACCAACAATCTGCAGTACGGGTCGTTCATGCTGCCGTTCGCCGGTTATCTGGGGATTTCCGGGCTGGAGGGCGGAGCACAGGACCGGACGAAACTGCTGATCTTCCACTGCCCGGCCATCCCGTCACATTATACGCCCGGTCCGTCGTGGAGCAGCGGCAGTAAGGCGTATTCGGCCCGCTTCTGTTACTGGGCCGGGCTGATGCCGCGCCGCAAGTGGGCGGCGAGCAACTTCAAGGATACCGAACCGACCGGCGCTCCGGCCAAGATCAGCCGCGGCAAACCGCGCCAGGCGGTGTTCACCGACCGCAACTTCTATCTGAACGGGCAGGCGGATTTCAACCATTGCGGGATTTCCGGCGCGTCCGGCGTGGCGTTTCCGGTCGCGGTCAGGATGATCCGGGACAGCAACCGCGCCTGCCTCGACGGCAGCGTCCGGACCGTCCATGTGACCGAGATGGGCAAAGATTACACCGATCCGGGCGACAGTGTGAATAACGTCCACTATATGACCGGGGCCAACCGCGGTTACCTGTACTGAAAACATCCGTAAAAGGGGGAGGATATCCATGTTGAAATATTGTCTGTTTCTGGGGCTGTCGTTCTGCGTGGCGGCGGCCGCCGCTCCGATCGAACGGCTCCGGCTGGAACTGCCGGAAACATCGGACGCCGGGTTGCGGCAGAGCGCCGGCGTGTTCCTGCGGCGGATGAAGGCGCGCGTGCCGCAGCTTGCCGAGGCGGAGGCTGTCTCCGCCGCTCCGAAGGCAGGAGAACTGCTGGTGAAGATCCTGCCGTACTTCCCGGCGGAAAAGTCGCCCGGCCCGGAGGGCTACCGGCTGCGGATCGCATCCGTTCCCGCCGGCGGCGTGGTGGCGGAGGTGACCGGGGCCGACCGGCTCGGCACGCTGTTCGGCCTCGGCGCACTCTACCGGAAAACCGCGCTCGACGGCAGCGGGTTTTCCGTTGACGCCTGTGACGAGACCTCCGCTCCGCGCTATGAGCTGCGCAGCGTCAATCAGGGATGGCCGGTCAATATGGACTCCGGCATGCGCACCGGCACCGGCGCGCGCAAATGGGAGAAGCAGGAGGGGATCGACTATCAGGAGGAGCTGATCCTGCAGGGCATGAACGGCTACACCCACGGCTGGGGCGGCGGAATGCCGGTCGTGCTCGACCGTTACAGGGGCGAAAAAAAGCAGGTCAGTACCTTTGTGATGGATTTCTGCGACGAATACGGGCTGAACTATGTGCTTTCGCACTCGATCAACGGGATCGGCCGGGACAATATGAAGCCGGAGTGGCGCGCGCTGCTGTTCCGTTACCGCTCGTGGCAGCACGCCTGCCCGTCGATTCCGGAGGCGCGCGAGGCGATGATCCGGGGGCATGAGATCGCGGCCAGGCATACGCCGCGCATCGACTATGTGATGCTGCTTCCGGGGGATGTGGCGGGGTGCGACTGCGGGAAGTGCCGCCCGTGGGCGCTGACCTACTACCAGTTGGCGGTGGAGACGGCGCAGGCGATCCACAAATATCACCCGAAGGCCAAAGTGTTCTTCTCCAACCAGGAGTTCAGGACCGAGGCGAACCGGCTGCTGTTCGACCGTTTCTACCGGGACAAATCCCCGGAGTTCGCCGGTTACGCCTACGGCCCCGGCAGCAGTGAAAACTCCTTCTACGGTTATGTGAAGCCCAATCCGGCGTTCGACCGCTATCCGGGCGTCTACCCCGGCAGCGCCTTCCTGAAGTCGCGGCTGAACTATCTGGCGCCGGGGCAGCAGGTACTCGCGTTTATGGATATCGGCCACTGGAAGCGTTCGCAGACCGGCGTGGCCGAGCTTGATCCGGCGTGGTCCGAAACCTATGAGCGGCGCTCGTTCAACGCCTGCCCGGTCCGGCTGGGGCGCGTGTGGCGTGAGGTGCTGCCGTACATCGAGCACGGCATCGGGTATTCGGAGTCGATCTTCGACGATTTCTCGAAGTTCTTCACGCTGCGGCTGCTGTGGAGCCCGGAGTTTTCCGACCGGCAGATCACCCGTGAATACGCGGCGTTTTATTGCGGCGAAAACGTCGCGGAACTGCTGACCGACGCGATCTTCCTGCATGAGCGGAATGTCGAACAGGCAATGCTGCCCAACGGGGAAAACATCCTGAAGTGCCACCGGATGGTCGAAGAAGCGTACCGGAAGATGGCCGCGCCGTACCGGCGGAACAACTGGCGGTTCGACCTTTTCCGGCAGCGCGCCGCGTTCGATGCGTGGATGTGGATCCGGATGGATGCGCAGAAGCGGGTCTATGACCGGGTGCTGACTCAGCTTTCCGGCAAAGTCCCCTCCGCCGGTCAGGTGAAGCGGATGATTGCGGAACTGGAGGAGGCCGGGCGGATTCCGGCGCTGAAGCCGTACCGCGAGATCATGCAGCGGACCGACGATGCGCTCGATGCCGCCGCCGGGCTGCGGTCGATCGCGCTGAAGCGGCTCGACAGCCGCCCGGATCAGGTCGGCGCGGGCTGGCTGATCGCCCGGCTGAAGGAGATCGCCGCCGCGCCGGACGAAGCCGCCGCCCGCAAACTGTGCGACGCCGTGGTGAATTACGACCGGGTCGGCGAACTTGAATACTACGACAACTGCGGCACGCCGGGGGAGATGCCGCACTTCGATCCGAAATCCGGCGAGGTCTATTACGGTTCGGGCCGGATGGTACGGGATTCGCGGCCTTCTCAGCGTTCCTACAACTTCAGCAGCGAGGCGCTGGACGGGCTGCGGTTCGTCTACCCGGCGGTCGATCCGAAAGCGGCCTACAAGGTCGAGTTCACCTATCCGAATCCCGACGGTGTGACTTTCGCCTTGAACAGCCCGAATGAGTTCGAGGTGTACGCGAACGGGCGGCTGCTCGGCAGGTGTGTGCCGAACAATATGCACTTTGTGAACCCGACCTCCAAAGAGCCGGGGCGCGAACGGCGGCTGCTCAGCCCGGCCTCGGAAAAACCGGAGGATTTCACCCGTTTCTCGCTGGACATCCCGGCGGAAGTGACCGCGTCCGGCGGCGAGGTGGCGATCGAATTCCGCAAGGTGCCGGGCCGGGCGGTCAGCACCTGCATTTCCGAAATCTGGCTGAAGAAGAGATGAGAAGATGAGGAAGGTACGTTGTTTTCTGTGGTTGGGGCTGCTGGCGGCATTGCCGCTCGGCGCGGCGGTGCGGACTCCGGCGGTGTTCGGCGACTCGATGGTGCTGCAGCGGAACCGGCCGCTGCCGGTCTGGGGCTGGGCGGAGCCGGGGGAAGCGGTGAAGGTCACGCTCGGGGAAAGCACGGCGGAAACCGTCGCCGACGCCTCCGGCCGCTGGCGCGTGACGCTGCCGGCGCGCCCGGAGGGCGGTCCTTGCGAGCTGACGGTGGCCGGTGAAAATACGCTGCGCTTCAAAGATGTGATGATCGGGGAGGTGTGGCTCTGTTCAGGGCAGTCGAATATGGCGTGGCGGCTCAACCAGAGCGAAGGGGCGGAGCAGGCGATCCGCGACTCCGCGAATCCCCGGCTGCGGCTGTTTCAGGTGGAGCGCCATTGGGGGCAGGTCGCGCCGGAACAGGGAACCGGCAGATGGCGGGTCAGCTCGCCGGAGAGTTCCGGGACGTTTTCCGGCGTCGGTTACTTTTTCGGGCGCAGGCTCGCGGCGGAGCTGGAGGTCACAGTGGGGCTGATCGACGTGTCGTGGGGCGGCACCCGGATCGAACCGTGGATCAGCCCGGCGGAATTGGGCAACTATCCGCAGCTTGCGGAACTGAACCGGCAGGCGCAGCTGTTCGATCCGGCCTCCGCCGCCCACCGGGAGCGGCTGGAACAGTGGCTCGCCGCCTGTGAAACCTACAACGCCGCAGTGAAGGAGGCGCTGGCGCGGAAATCGCCGCCGCCGCTGCCGCCGAAGTTTCCGGCGGAACTGCGCTGCGCATCGCGCGACGACGTGGGGATGCTGTTCCGCTGGATGATCCGGCCGCTGACGCCGCTGGCGGTCGGCGGAACGATCTGGTATCAGGGGGAGGCCAACCGGCTCGACGGTCCGGTTTATGCGGAAAAACTCAAAGCGCTGGCCTCCGGCTGGCGGCGGGAGTTCGCGTCGCCGGAGATGCCGTTCTATCTGGTGCAGCTGGCGCCGTTCGCCTACGCCCGGCAGAATCCGGTGGCGCTGGCGTCGGTGTGGGCGGCGCAGAGCCGCGCGGCGCGGGAGATTCCGAATGCGGGCATGGCGGTGATCAACGACGTCGGCAACCTGCGCGATATCCATCCGGTGAAGAAGCGGCCGGTCGGGGAGCGGCTGGCCGGCCTGGCGCTGCGCCGGACCTTCGGCCGGGAGGTGCCCGCCGAATTTCCGGAGCCGGAGAGCTGGAAGGCCGAAGGCGGAGAGGCCGTAGTGACCTTCCGCAATGCGGCGAAGCTCGCGACGCGCGACGGCAGGGCTCCCGACTGGTTTGAGCTTTGCGACAACCGCGGCATCTGGCATGCGGCGGCGGCCCGGCTGGACGGCTGCCGGGTGATCCTGAGTGCGCCGGATGCGCCGGAACCGAAGGCGGTCCGCTTTGCGTGGAGTCTGGTCGCCGAACCGAATCTGGTCAACGAACACGGCCTGCCCGCCGGCATTTTCCAACTGGGCGAAGCGCCGCTCGTCAACCCGCTGTCGGAACGGATTCCCGAAGCGGCAGGATTTCAGGTTCTCTACCGGGTCAGGCCGCTGGAGGCCGCCTCCGGGCATTCCATCCGTTATGCGCAGGACCGGACGGAGTCGCTGTCCGGGAAGATCGAGCGGGTCGCCTACTTTCTGCGGCTTCGGCCGAAAAAGGGGGAGGAGCAGTTCGTGTACGCGGAGATGGATCCGTTTTCGCCGGACCCGAAGAAACTGGGCGTGCCGGTCAGGGAGAGCGGGGCGCGTTTTCAGCAGGATGTGCGGAACGTCCGGATTATTTCCAACGTCCCCGGTGTGGAAAACGGCCTGTTCCCGGAGGGGTGCAGCATCGAATTCTGGGATTGCAACTATTCCGGCGCCAATGTCCGCAAACTGCCCGGCGCTTCCGACGGGCGCTGTGATTTCGGCGACCGGATGAACCTCTCCACTTCGCCCGGCTACGGCAGCATGCAGCTGCACAATCACCGGCAGCGCCGGACGGTATTCGCATACAACCACTGGAGCGAAGGCGCGTCATGCGACCTCGGCATCGGCAATGCGCCCGCCGGGCATCCGGACTGGACCGGCTCGAAGTCCGGCCGCACCCTGAGCGACGCCGAACTGACGGTACTGGTCAGAACCGGGGAATGAACCTGCGATGAAACAGCATCTTGAAAATGGAGGTATCATCATGAAGCAAAATTCAGCAACCCGCACACAAAAAGCGAACATATTCCCCCGTCCCCTCGTTCCCGCTCTGCGTAAAAGAGAGGGGTTCGGGGGAGAGAAAGCGGCGATTTGCGCCGCGTCTCTCCCCGTACCAAATCTTCTTAACATTTCTCTTACTTTCTGCAAGCTCTCACGCCTTTGCCAATGCTCTGCAAGCGGCAAGTCGGAGCAAAAACGTGAAGTTGTCTTTCCGCAAAAAAGCGGGAAGAGAACTTC
>ENA-UEQM01000692-UEQM01000692.1-human-gut-metagenome-genome-assembly--contig:-NODE-692-length-18933-cov-4.219241_pt1 | contig 18933 bp, 12 predicted proteins | sample MGYA00242948_ERZ507948 | MGnify/ENA primary metagenome ERZ507948 (study PRJEB26167, sample SAMN06115440) | human gut metagenome | host: Homo sapiens | place: China:Hubei | collected 2015-07-28 | study... | reverse complement strand
CGCTTGCTCAACGGGTACTTGTAGCCCACCGTACCGCTCACGCGGAAAGCCTTCACGTTCGAATGATTCACGAGTTCGGCGTCACGCACGCCGAGCGCGAGCAAAACGTCGCCGCCCGCTGCGGGGATCTTTGCGCCGGCGATCAACCCGTAACCTTGGACCATACGATCCGATTCGCCCTTGGCGGATTTGAAGGCGAGAGGTTCGATTTCGGAGGGACTCGGAAGCTTCCACTGATTATCGAAGTACTGCCCGGCCAAGTAGAACGTACCGAAGTCGAAGGCATAGTTCGCACCGAGCGTCACCGCGATCCCGTCGTCGGCATCGCGCGTTTCGCTCCGTGCGTTGCTCCACGCCGACCATTCGACGGAGCCGAAGGTCGTCAAGGCACCGCCCGCATATTTCACGGCAAGAGACCCGTACCGATCGGCCGAACCCTTGTTTTCAACGGCGCCGTCGGGCCCGTTGTACTGGTCGGTGTTCCCCGAGTACTGTGCATAGAACGTAAAGCCCGCCACCGTCGGCGACTTGTAGGCGATGACGTTGTCAAGACGGCCGGAATTGAAGCCGAAGACGTTTTTGTAGCCGGCAATGTGGTTGCTCCAACCGATGGCATAGGGATTCAGAATCCCGGCCGCCACGCCCCAGGTACCGTACCCGGCCGTAATGTGCTGAAGTCGACCGAAAGCCAGTTGACCGAAGTCGGCACTGTCGACGTAGAGAGAAGCTTCGCGGCCGAAGAGGCGAGTACTCGTGGCGGCGGCAAACTGGCCGGAATCGGCTTCAAAGCCGTTTTCGAGGATGAACCCGACCTTCAAGCCGTTGCCGAGATCTTCGGCCCCTTTGATGCCGACGCGCGACCCCTTGGTGATGCCGGACGTAAGTCCCAAGGTGTCGTTGGCTTCCGATCCGTTGTCGGCATCGGTACGAATGTAGGACAAACCTTCGTCGACGATGCCGTAGATTTGCACTTCGGCCGCGCCGGCGGCAGTTGCACAGAGTCCGGTCAGGAGCATCGCTCCGAGTTTGAGTTGAAAGGTGGACGGTTGCATAAGATCATTCGGGGTCTCGTCGACCCCTCTCCTTTGGTTGGTCATTGAGGGTGCATCCGGTCCGATGCACCCTTTTATTGTTGCCGTCCCATGCCTACGCATAAAGAGCTAATCTGCAAAGACATCTTGAGAAATTCACAATATGTGTTTCATCGGATTTCGTCCGATTGAGGCGTCGGCTTGCATTCCTCCGCGGCACAGTCAAATAGCGGTAACGAGGGTCCGATAGTAAACATCCCGCTCGGACCTTGGTCTGGCGGGGAATTTCCATCGGATGGAGTTTTGTCGTCCAGTTCTAAGCCAGGAAGCGGAATCGGGACTGCTTCGTGACGCGGAGGCGGGGCGCCGTACCCGGCGGCCGCGCATCGCGTCGAGCGCCGTATCCGTCAACGGGCTCATCCCGCGACGGCCGGATGCTTGTCGACGGAACTCGGCTCGCCTTCCTTTTCGGTTCGGGCCGAATACGAACGCGAGAGCCCCGCGTTTCAGTGCCGGTACTTCCGCGGCACCCAAAAGGTCTCCCTCGGGTAGCGGCGCCGAAGCTCGGCCCACCAATCCTTGCCGTCGGCACTCTCGACGGGCGGGATGTTGCGATAGTCTTCGCCCATGCGCAGACGTCCAAGTATGTCCGTGATTTTGACGGTGAGAAAGACCTGCTCGCCCGTTTCGTCGTTGAACGTCATCAAGACGCCTGAATGAATGTTAGGCTCGGCAAGAAACCGGTCGCCCTCGAAAAAGCCCAAGGCGACGATCCGGTCAAGGTTCGCGGCTTCGATGGTTTCGGGGGTAGAAGGGAGCTCGTCGTCCTTCCAGCGATCCGAAATCGCCGGGAACACGCGCTCGGGGCCGTCCTTCAATTTGTCGTCGATCCAGGCGACGATGCCAGCCACTCCCATCGGGGGAAAGTCGACCGTGCGTCCGGTCGGCATCCCGTCGCAGCGCATCGAAAGGAGCCCGATGCCGCCGCGGGAAAGTTGCTCGAGCGCCTTCGGATTGCGCTTGACAATGGCACGCAAAACCAGCTTCTGGGCGACGGTGATGCGGATGCGCCGGATGAGCGCTTGAATCGGGTTGAGGCGAAACGCGGCCGTGACGTCCTTGATGTTTTGCATGGTTATGATCGGAGAGGTTGAAAAACGAGGTCGGTCGACGGCCCGACATCACTGTGTTTCCGTTCGATTCGGCGCGATGCGGCGCGGCTCCGTGCGGTTGAGTGCGGGCCTCAGCGGCGGTCCTTCCTCGGAACCCAAAAGGTCTCTTTCGAGTAGCGGCGGCGCAGTTCCGCCCACCGGTCGAGCCCGTTTTCGCCCTCGCCGGTCTCGTCGTTGTACGTCATCATCACATAGTCGTGAATGGACGACGAGAGGACCTCGATCCCGCCGGTACTGAGTTTGCGCATTTTGTGCGGGTTTTTGCGGACAAAGGCTCGTATCGTTCGCCAACGGGCGTAGGTTGACCGTACGAAACGAACAAGTCTTCGAATTCGGGCGAGCAAAGTTGCGATCATGGAAAACCTCAGGGAATCTCTGTCTTCAGACAGAGGAGGAATGAGGTGAGGGGCGAAGCCGGAGGTTGCGTCGATGTCCCGGGCCTCGGCCGATGAATTCTACGGGCAAGAGCGAAAAGGCAAGCCGGTGTCCTCAAGGCAGGCAGTCGGCAAGGTGCTTTTCGCACGTAGCCTCGGAACATTGTGCAACCGATCGTTCCGAGGTGTCGGGGGTGCGTGGAAGGACGAGTAAGCGAGGGTTTTCACGGGCGTCGGCCTCAGGTCGTCCGTCGATCGGGAAAGAAGATGCTCACGGAGTACTTTTCGTACCTCAACGCCCAAACGAGGAGCCGGAAAGCAAGCGCGATGTTCGTGACCGTCCCGAGGACGATCGGTTCCGTTGTGCCCGAGTTGCGGTAGGCCTCAAGAAAGGTGAACGACTCGGGAAGGTACGAGGCCGCTCGTGCGAGCAAAGAGACGACGGGCGCAAAGAGGGCGATGAGAACGAGTTCGGAGCCGAAAAACACGAGGGCGAGCGCGGAAAGAACGAAAAATCGGACGGAGTCGAACTCGAGCACCCGAAAGCGACGACATCCGCCGTGCGGCGAGCGGGATGCGACGGTCTTCGGTCCGCGTGCGTCGGGACGCCCGGCGACGATCCCGAGCCCCCCATAGGTGTCTATCTAACCGAATATAATCCGTGACACTCAATTGTTGCCCGAGCGTGACGCCCGAGTTGCAACGAAAAATACAACCGAACACCATCCGAAGCCGAGCGCTTTCGCGGACGAATCGTCCGATCGCGACCGACCGTGCTCTTCGTGAGGGACGTTGACGACGTTTCAAGCGACCGCCGGGTCGGAGGAAGCGTTCCGTTTCTCCGGGCCGTCCGTCCGAGCGTTGCGAAAACGCAGGCCCGCCACGCATCATGACGAAGTCCGAACACAAAAAACTGCGCTCCATCGACCTTTTTGCCGGCATCGGCGGCATACGCATGGGATTCGACCGTGCGTTCGGCGACGGGATCGAAACGGTCTTCGTTTCCGAGTGGGACCTGCCCGCACAGAAAACCTACGCCGCCAACTTCGCGACGCCCGAGAAAATCTACGGCGACATCACCGCCGACGAAACGAAAGCGGCGATTCCCGAGTTCGACATCTGCCTCGCGGGTTTCCCCTGCCAGGCGTTCTCCCTTGCGGGGAAACGCATGGGTTTCGAAGACGACTACAAGGGCCGTTGCCGAGGGACGCTCTTTTTCGACGTCGCGCAGATCTGCGACGTGCATCGCCCGAAGGTGATTTTCTGCGAGAACGTGAAGGGCCTCACGATTCACAAGGGCGGGCAGACCTTCGGCATTATCGTCGAGACTCTCGAACAGCTCGGCTACACGGTGCATCACAAGGTGCTCAATTCGCGCGACTTCGGTGTGCCGCAGAACCGCGAACGCATCTACATCGTGGCCTTCCGCAACGACGTGAAGGGCAAGGACTCGTTCGAATTTCCGCTGCCGACCGACAAGACGGCGACGATTGCCGACATTCTCGAAAAGGAACCCGTCTCCGCCCGTTACTACCTTTCGACCGTGTACTTGGAGACCCTCAAGGCGCATCGCGCGTACCACGAATCGAAGGGACACGGCTTCGGCTATGAAATCCGTCCGCTCGACGGCGTCGCGAACGCCGTCGTCTGCGGCGGCATGGGGCGCGAGCGCAACCTCGTCGTCGACAAGCGCCAGAAGGACCTGCGTCCCGTCACGCGCATCAAGGGCGAAGTGAACCGCTTGGGTATCCGCAAGATGACGCCGCGCGAGTGGGCCCGTCTTCAGGGCTTCCCCGAAAGCTACAAGCTCGTGCTCTCCGACACGCAGCTCTACAAGCAGTTCGGCAACTCGGTGACGGTGAACGTCATCGAAGCTATTGCGAAGAACATCAAAAAAGTGCTCGACCTTAACTGATCGACACGGAAGAACGAAGGAAAAAGGATGACCGGCACCCAAACGACCTCCGCCGTTACGACCAAAAACATCGGCGAACTGAGCGAACCGTATGCCATTGTCTACATTCTCGGTAGAACCGAAATCCCCGTCGTCGACGGGTCGCTCGAGGCGATTCCGGGCGCCCACTTGAGGTTCGTCGAGGTCCGTCGCCTCGACAAAGACGACGCGTACGTTTCCTACTCAATCAACAACACGAGCGGCAGCGGACCCGCCGTCGTCTATCAGGGCCCGACCGTCAATTCGGTCGGCCCCGTCAACTGTGCGGACTTCAAGCAGGCGGCGCGCGAACTCCTTCAGATCCTCCGCGATTCGAAGGGCGGGGGGAAGATTGCAATCGACAACCCCGAAGTGGTGAAGGTGCTTTCTCTCCTTGCCACGTCGCGCGTCTCCGCCAAGGCGAGCGACAAGAGCGATTTCGTCGCGACCGTCGTCTCGAACGGGATGCTTCAGACGTCGGGTTTTTCGATCAAGAGCCAGTTGGGCGGGCAGTCGACGCTCCTCAACGCGAGTCGCGATTCCTCCTACTTCGAGTACGAAATTCTTCGCGCTGGCGGGATGCCGCTCTCCGCAACGAACCGCACGGAGATTCTCGATACGATCAAGGCCGCCTCCACGCAGGGGTTCGGCTTCGTGCAGGAGCTTCTCAAAAACGGCTACGAGCTCCGATTCACGACGACCGCTCCGAACCTCAATTACACGCTTCGACTCGTCGACTCCTTCGGCCCCGAAATCGTCGCGCAGCTCCTCCTCGAAGAAGTCTTCCGGCGCATGCGCGGTGAGAAGAAGGTGCCGACGATCGCCGAGCTCGTCGACAACATGGCCGAGCGCATTTGGAACACCCAAGACGAGAGCCTCCTTTTCCTCGGCAGCAACAAGGAAGAGCTGGCGGTTTCGATCGGCTACAAGATGCGCTCCGTGCTGCTCGCCTTCATGGCGGGGGCGACGCCCGGAGCGCGCTGGGACGGCCGCGCCCGTGCGACGGGCGGCATCATCGTCGTCAAGAAGACGGGCGAAGTGGTGTGCGTGCAGCTCTCGACCCAAAACGCCGTCGGAGACTACCTCATGAATTCGTGTCGCCTCGACGCGCCCGCTTCGTCGCGACACGATTGGGGCTACCCGTACGCGGGCGAGAACGGCCGACTCTTCGTGCGCATGCAGTTGCAGGTCCGCTTCACGGCGTAAGGCCGCGAACGTGCGCCCCGATCACGGTCTTTTCCGGCCCCTGAAGGCTTCCGAAGACCGTACGGGGCGCTTCAGTCCCGGGGCTCGAAGTCCGACGCTCCGAGTTCGAGTCGGGTTTCGTTGCCCGACTCGACGAAGCGCTTCATGCGGTCCGCCAACGCGGGGAGGTTGCGCTTTTTGCACGCGCACTGCCAGACGACGAGCACCCGCCAGCCCGCGGCGACGAGCGCTTCGATCTCCCGCTCGTCGCGCTCGCGGTTTCCTCGGATTTTCGTCTCCCAAAACTCCCGTCGGGTGGCGGGCACGGTCGCTTTTGGGCAGTCCGCATGCCCGTGCCAGAAGCACCCGTGCACGAAGACGACGACTTTGCGCCGGGGAAGCACCACGTCGGGGTGTCCGGGGAGCGTCTTCACGTGCAGGCGATACCGAAAGCCCGCGTGGAAAAGGAGCTTTCGAACGAGGAGTTCGGGTTTGGTGTCTTTCGAGCGGATGCGCGACATGATGTCGGATCGTTTGGCTTCGTCGTAGCAGTCCATGGCGGTAAAACGCGTTGCGGGGAAAACCCGACGATTGTCGCCCGTTTCGGGGACCGCGTCGAGTGCGACCCCGCCCGTTTCCGGATGCTCCGGTAACATTTTCCGCATCGCCACCGTTACGCCGCTCCGCATCCGGCTCCGTCGAGGATGTCCGAGGACGAAGGAGCCGCACCGTCATGTCCGAACCGATCATTCTGACGCCGAACGCACCGACCATGCTCAACTCCCTGAGAGCGCTCGGCTATTCCTTCAATACGGCCGTTGCCGACATCGTCGACAACTCGATCGCCGCGGGTGCCGACCGCGTCGACGTCTCTTTGGGCGGGGGAGACGGAGAGTCGCCCTTCCTTGCGATTTCCGACAACGGGCGGGGGATGGACGCCGAAGAACTTCGCGAAGCCATGCGCTACGCCTGCCGCGACTGCGAGTCGGAGCGCGACGGGGACGACCTCGGTCGCTTCGGGCTCGGGATGAAAACGGCCTCGCTCTCGCAGTGCCGGCGTCTCGCGGTAATTTCGAAAAAGAACGGTCGCACGAGCGGCGCGGTCTGGGACATCGACCGCATCGCCGAAACGAACGACTGGACGCTCGACCTGCTCGACGAAACGGAATGCGCGCGGGAACGCGGTTCGATTTTGCTTGAGGACTTCGAATCGGGAACGCTCGTACTCTGGAGCAATTTCGACCGACTCGAAGACCGCGAACGGGACGTGCATTTGGCGCTTGCCGAAAAGACGGACGAGCTGCGCGAACATCTCGGACTCGTCTACCACCGGTACATCACGGGCGAACGGGGTCTCAAGAAGGTGGAAATCACGATCGGGGACGTGCCCGTACCGCCGAAAGACCCGTTTGCGGAAACGGCCTCGGGCGGCGCGGAACGCCTTCACGAAGCGCGAATCGCAATCGAGGGCTATCCGAACGATCCCGTCGTCGTCACGGGCTTCACGCTTCCGCATCAGAACCGCATGACGGGAGAGCTTCGCGACAAAATCGGTCTCAAAGGGCGGACGTTGGGTCAGGATCAGGGTTTTTACATCTACCGCAACGGCCGTCTCATCGATTGGGGCGGATGGTACCGACTCGCGCGTCGCGCGCAACTTGCGAAACTGAGTCGCGTTCGAATCGACATTCCGAACGCGCTCGACCACTTGTGGGAGCTCGACATCAAGAAGTCGAAGGCAACGCCCCCTCGGGTCGTGCGCGAGCGGCTCGGCGAGATCGTGGGCCTTCTGCAGCAGTCCTCGGAGCGGATCGTTCGCGGACGGGGCGCGACGATCACGCGCGGCTCGCCCGAGACGGCCGAACCGTGGACGACCTCGGTCGGCGCGGAGAACCGGACGTACGCGGTCGAAATCAACCGCGAACACCTCTTTTTGCAGATGCTGCGCGCGGAACTCTCGACCGAGCAGAAAAAGATGCTCGACGCCTACCTCGGGATTCTCGAGCGCTCGTACCCGGTGGGTTTCGTCAACCGCCGCTACGCCGAAGACGGGGTCGACGCCAATACGACCGAAGCGAATCTCGCCCGACTCAAAAAAGAGGTCGAGCGGCTCGAAGCGTGCCTTGACGACGAAGATCGTCGGATGCTCGCCGCCAGGCTTGCCGACTCGATCGGACGGCGCCGTCCGACCACGGGTTACGAGCGCGTCGTGAACGAACTTTTCGAGAAAAAATAAAGACATGGACAGCGATACCCTGCAACGTCTGACTCTTATCTTCCGGGCGGTCGCCTCGACGATCGATGCCGAAGTCGTCACCGAAGAAGCCTTTGCGGCCGACATGGCGAAGTTCGCGATCTCGGCGAAGATGATTTTTCCCGACCTCACGGACGCGGATCTGAAGTTTTTCGAAGACGATCGACGCAGCAAGACCTTCATCACTCTGAGCGAAGCGCCGGCCCTCGTCGACGCGAACCACAAACCCTGGGTGGCGCAGCGCTGGCGCGAACCCGAGCGCAACCGCAACCGTCTTTTTTGGACGAAGTACCGGGAGCGGCTCTTCGAACTCGACCGTTCCCCGAAGGTGATCGCCGACATCGACGCCGTCACCGATGCGGTGCTCGACGGATGCGGCGATCCTCTCAAGCGGGAAGCTCCCTGGCAGCGACGCGGCATGGTGATCGGCGAAGTGCAGTCGGGCAAAACGGGCGTCTTCGCGGGCCTCATGAACAAAGCGGCCGACGCGGGCTACAAGGTGATCGTGGTGCTTGCGGGGATGCTCAACAATCTTCGGGAGCAGACGCAAAGGCGTCTCGACGAGGATTTCGTCGGCAGCCCGAGTACCTGGTGCGCCGTGGGTGACGGGAACCCCGTTTTTTCGTTGACGACTGCGGACGGTGACTTCAAGGCAACGGCTGCTTTTCGTCTGGCGACGGCGGAAAACGGCGTGGTGCTCGCGGTCCTCAAAAAGAACAAGGACGTACTCGAGAGCTTCCACGCGTGGCTCACGGAAACGAAGAACGCCAATCTGAGGCCGGGGAGCACGACCGTCGATTCGACGCTTCTTCTCATCGACGACGAAGCGGACAGCGCTTCCGTCAACACGAACGCACCCGACAAGGACGCAACCGCGGTGAATTTTCAGATCCGAAGGCTCCTCAATCTTTTCCGAAACGCCTCCTACGTGGGCTTTACGGCCACGCCCTACGCGAACATCTTCATCGATCCGTTCGACGAAGACGGGAAATTGAGCGACCTCTTTCCGAAGAACTTCATCCGCTACACGAAGATTCCCTCGAACTACTTCGGCGTCGGCCGCATGCTCGACGCGAAGGAGCGGGCGGACGCCGATCCCTCGGCCCCTCAGATCGTGCGAACGATCGAGGATGCGGAATCGAAGTTCGGCTTGAAGCACAAGAAAACGCTTGCGGCCGAAATCGCAACGCCCGGCTGGGAGCCGCCCGCCTCGCTCGTGCGCGCGCTCAGGCAGTTTCTCGTCGCGAACGCGCTTCTCGACCTGCGAGGGCTCAAAACGTCGCACCGCACGATGATGGTGAACGTGAGCCGCTTTACGGGCGTTCAGGACGCGCTGCGCGACCGGATCGCGGAGTTGTTGCTCGGCATGACGCGCGAAATTTCGCTTCACGCCCGCTCGCGCCTCGGCGGCACGAACCGCGAAATCGAAGCGGTGCGCGCCGTCTTCGAAGAGGATTTCGGCCACGCGGAGTTCGCGTGGAAGGACGTGCGGATGCAGTTGCCCGTCTCGGTCGAAGGCATCAAGGTCTGCGCCATCAACCAGACGAGCAGCGACGCGCTTCGCTACGACGACTACAAAGAAAGCGGCCTTCGGGTGGTGGCGGTCGGGGGCCTTACGCTCTCGCGCGGCCTCACGCTCGAAGGACTGTGCGTGAGTTACCTCTATCGGTCGACCGCAACCTACGACACGCTCACGCAGATGGGACGCTGGTTCGGGTACCGCCCGCACTACGAGGACCTCTGCCGCATCTGGCTCTCCGAAACGACTTACGGGTATTTCGCCCGGATTGCCGACGCGATGCTTCGGCTCCAAAGCGAAGTCGCCCAAATGGAAAAGGACGGGAAGGAGCCGAAGGATTTCGGTCTCAAGGTTCTGAAAAGCCCCGACGCGCTCGCGATCACGAGCCGAAACAAGATGCGGAATTCCCGCGAAATCACCGTGACGTGCTCCTTCAGCGCGTACTTTACGGAAACGTCGCGCCTCCCGATCGAGGCGACGGCCGCGAACAAGAGGGCGGTGCAAACGTTCCTCGAACGCGTCGCCGAGGCGGGCTGCCCGCGCGAAAACTGGCGCGGCGACCCCTCGAAGGTCTTTTTCCGCGAGGTTCCGAAGTCGATCGCGGCCGACTTCGTGCGCGATTTTTCCGACGACGGGAGCAACTTCTACCTCGCGCACTATGACGACCGCACGAGCGGCATGGCGAATTTCATCGAGACGACCGACGTCGAGGAGCTTCAGACCTGGGACGTCGCGATCTGGGGCGTGCGCCGCACGAACGCGGACGAAAACCCGGAAGTCGACCTCGGGGGCGGCGTTTCCGTGCACCCGCAGCTGCGTCCCGTAAAGAGCAAAGACTACGAGGCGGGGTTCGTCGCCTTCGAGCGCGGCCGCATTTCGGGCCCCGAAGTCGAAGAACCGGGCCTCACGGAGGAAGAAGTCGCCGAGGCGCGCAGCGTGCGCTCGGCCACGGGGTCCGAAACCGAAAAGCAGGGGAAGCGCCGCACGTACTGCCGCCGTACGCGCCGCCGTCCGTTGCTCGTTCTGATGCCCGTGCGCCCGAATTCGGACGACGGGACCGTTCGCGACTGGGTGCCCGCCTACGCGCTCAGTTTCTGCGCTTTCGACGAGGACCGCTCGCGCCTCTCCGAGGTTTCGTATCGCGTGAACCGCGTGTGGATCGAGCGGTACCTGAACGGAATCGACGACGAAGGAGACACCGATGAGTGAGGAAACGGAAAAGATAAAGGCTCCGACGGATGCGGGCGCTCCGCCCGCGTCGACGTCGATCGATGCGGGCCGCATCACGGAACTCTGGGACCGCATGAGGGCGCTCGTCGCGCGGGGCGCGGCGGGCGACCGGCTTTTGCGCCAGGTCGCGTCAAGTCCGCTCACGGCGGGACTCTGCTTCGGGCCCGAAGGAAAGCCCGGCCTCTACGTCGAAGCGACGTCGGGCAAAGTCAAATCCGCTTTCAGTCACCTTTCGATCGTCGCCGTCAAACGGGGTGCCGCCTCGGTCCTCGTACTCGAACTCGAAGAGCCCGAACTCTGTGGGTGCTTCGCGGCGCTCTGCGAGCACGCGTTCCGCACGCTCGGAGAACTCTCTCCGGGGACGACGGGCGAAGCGTTTCTCGACCGCGTCCTGAACGACTGGCGCACGCTTCTCGGGCGACGCCGCTCGCGCCTTTCGGCCGAAGAGGTGCGAGGCCTTTGGTGCGAGCTCGACGTCCTCGACGAACTCGTCAAAAAGCACGGACTTGCGGCGATCGGCTTCTGGACGGGGCCCGGCGGGACCTTCGACGAATCGGTCGACCGCACGCAGGACTTTTCGCTTCCCGAAGGGTTCCTGGAAGTCAAATCCGTCTACCGACAGGCGGGCGAAATGCGGATTTCCTCCCTCAATCAGCTCGACGTGACGGAGGGGTCGACCCTTTACCTTTGCGCCGTCACGATCGCGGACGGCGAACCCTCGGGCGAGTCGCTGCGCGGGAAGGTCGAAAACGTGCGCCGGACGATTTCGGACCGTGCGGGCGACGTGCGCGCACAGGCCCTCAAGGCGCTCGAAGCGTTCTCGGACCGGCTCTTTTTCGCGGGTTACGACCCCGAGGATCCGAGCGAAGAATACGATCGCGCCTACCGCCGCGTGCGTCTCACGGTCTACGACGCGACGAGCGACGAATTTCCCGCATTGCGCCGCTCGTCGACCCCGCCCGCCGTGGTCGACGCCTCGTATCGACTCGCGCTTGCGGCGCTCGCTCCTTTTGAGGTCGGAGGCGTCGTATGAGTTCGTACCTCGACTTCAAGGACGCGTTCGTCGAACGCGCCGACGAAGCCCCCGTCAAGGGTCACGACCCCGAAGAGCGCGCCATGTGGCAGTGGCTTCGGCTCGTGCGCTTCGTGCGGTCGGATTTCGGCACGCCGCGCGCCGTCGAAAAGCGCGCCGACACGCCGTTCGACTTCGTGGCGCTTGCGGACGGGACGCTCTACCTTTACATCGTCGACCGGGAACTCTTCGAGCGCGACGAGGAGGTGGTGGGGCGGCGCGACTTCAAAGAGGCGCTTGCGCGGCTCGACTTCTACGTGCGCTCCGCGGTCGGCGTGGGCGTGCGGCAGACGGGCGACGAAGTCGACCGGATAGTTTTCGCGTTGCTGCGCGAAATCGCCGAAGGTCGTGAACAAGACGTGCGGCGCGTCGCCGCGTGCATTCTCACGCTCAATCCTCTGCGGGAAGGGTCGGACCAACCGAAGACCGTTCATATCGGACCGCTTGCGCTCGATGTTTTCTGTTGGTCGCCCGTCAAATACTGGACGCCGGGGAACCACGATGCCTGGCTCGAAGCCGTGCGCGGGATGGATGCGGACGGGAGAATCGCGGCCGCTCCCGCTTCCGAACGGGACGAGCCCGAGGTCGTTCCCGGAGCCTCCGTACCCGTCGCCCCGCGTCCGGCGTCGCCCGTACTGCGCCCGATGCCTCCTTCGGCCTCTCCCGCGCCGCCTCCGCCGTCGCGCGGAGGGCGCAATTCGCCGCGCATGACGCGCCGCCTTGCGAATGCTTGGGAAACGTCTCGAACTGCCGAGACGCCCGGAAGCCGTGCGAACCCGGTTTCCGCTCCTGCTCCCGCTGCCCGCGCCGAGGAGGCGATCTGCAAAGAGGCGGTCGAAGAATTGCAAACGATCGTCGATTGGATGGGCGCGCATCCGGGACTCGACCCCGTCGAGCATTTCGGAGGGCCGTGTACGGAGAAGGCGGCTTCGCACGAAGGCGAAGCAGTCGTATCGGCAGATGCGGACCGACCCACGGTTGAACCTCCCGTCGAGCCCGCGCCCGCCGCGACGATCGAGCGCAATCCCGACCGGAACGCCGAGGAATTCCGCGAGCGTCTCCTCGGAGAGCTTGCGGGGGAAACCTTCCTTCACTACGCGCTTTTCGATCGTCTGGTCGAGATCCTGCTCGATACGGGGCGCTACGAAGAGATCCTTCCCGCGTCGCAGTTCGAAAAGGGGCTGCGCGGTCGCCGAATCGCGCTCGACGGCTATTCGTTCGACGAAACGAACGGGGTGCTTTCGCTCTTTTTGCTCGACGACGAAACGCGCGGCTCCTTCACCAAAACGGACGTCGCCGCCAAGGGGACGCTTCTCCACAACTTCTTCGAAGGGTCCTGCCGCGGAGAGCTCCTTGACGACGGGGTGCTCGACATCAACACGGACGCCGGCTGGTGCTCGGAGCAAATCGGACGAATGTGGAAGGACGACGTCACGCGCGTCGAATATGTCATTCTCACGATGCGCGGCAACGACATGCGCCGCGGCAGCCTTCTTCCCGAAGGAACCTTCGAGTCGATCCCCTGGAGCGTTCGGCTTTTCGACTACCGAACGCTCTTCGAATTCGACCGCAAGGGGGAGAAGCCCTTCGTCGACTTCGAGCGGATCGCTCCGGGGGACGCGATCGGTCTGCTGCCCGCGGTCGAAGGGAAGGGCTACAGCGCCTACGTCGGCCGTATCGCCGCTCAAACGATCGTAGACATTTACGACGAATTCGGGCAGCGGGTGCTCGCCGGGAACGTGCGCGCCTTCCTTCAGGCGACGAACAAGGTGAACAAAGGGATGCTCGAGACGATCCGAACGACGCCCGAGAAGTTCTTCGCCTACAACAACGGCCTCTGTCTCGTGGCCGAGCACATCGACGTAAAGCACAAAGGGGAGCTCGCGATTCTGAAGTCGGCCCTCGACTTTCAGATCGTCAACGGCGGTCAGACGACCGCCACGCTCCACTACGCCCGGACCAAGAGGAACTGCTCCCTCAAAGGAATCTACGTTCAGGTGAAGCTCTCCGTCCTTCCCGAAGGGATGAGCGACGAAGACCGGTTGCGATTCGTGAAGGAAATTTCCGAATACGCGAACTCGCAAAGCAAGGTGTCCGATTCGGACCTCGGCGCCAACACCACCTTCCAGATCAAGTTCCAGGCGGTCTCGAAACACGCCGACTGCCTCACGTTCGACGCGGCCGGGCGACCGCAGGCCTGGTTCTACGAACGAAGCCGCGGCTCCTACAACGTCGAAAAGGCCAAAGCCGGCAAAACCTTCCTCACACGCTACCCGTACGACAAGAAATTCGACAAGCTGCAGCTCGCAAAGTGGATTTCCGCCTGGGCGGGCGAACCTCACGTCGTGAGCAAGGGCGCGCAGAAGTGCTACGTCGCGTTTTCGCGCGAGATCGCGGCGCGGGAAGCGAAAGACCCGTCGCTCTCCTTCGTGACGCCCGCGTACGTGAAGTTCTGCATCGGGAAGGGGGTTCTGTTCAAGCACCTCGACGCGCTCGTGGGGAACGCCGACTGGTACAAGGCAGAGCGCTCCTACAAAGCCAACATCGTCGCCTACGGCACGGCGCTTTTGGCGCAACTCGTACGGGAGCATTTCGGCCCGACGAAGACGCTCGACTTCGAGCGACTCTTCGAAGAAGGACGGGTGCCCGCAGCCTTCGATGCGATGCTCCTGCGTCTTGCGCGGTGCGCGCGTCGGGTGTTCGACGACCCGAACCGCGACAACAGCGACGTGGGCGAATGGGTCAAGAAGGAAAACTGCTGGCGGATGCTTTGCGATCGGGGAGAAGTGCTTTCGCCCGACGAGGCGGAGCTCCTTGCGCCCTGGGTGATCGAGGCACCGCGGGAGTTCGAGCCCGAGAGCATTGCGGCCGGCGCGGCGTCGGAAGCCGCGGGGTGACTTCGACGAGATTCGGCCGTCGGAACGGACGGCCGGAAGGGAAACAAAACAGAGAAACAAAGGAAACGGGAGCGGAATCGCTCCCGTTTCGTGCTCGACGGTTCGTTCGACCGTTCACTCAGCCGCAGGCCATTTCCATGAGCACCTCCTTCGGCTGATCGATTCCCGAGGCGCGCAACCGCGCTTCGCGCCCGTCGAAGAGCCGTCCGAAGAGCGCGCGGCGGGCGTCTCGGGTCCCGTAGTGGATCTGACGGTGGCAGAGGGGACAGAGGCACACGACGTTCGCCCAGACGTGCAGCCCCACGGAGAACTGCGGCTGAAGCCGCACGGGAATCAGGTGGTGCCCTTCCATGTAGACGACGCCCGACTCGGTGAGGAAGGAAACGTGCGAGACCTCGTACTCGCACATGCGGTGCGCGGCGCCGAGCGACTGCTGCACGATGATGTCGTTTCCCGGTCGAGCCGCCCGCGCGCCGGGCGGAAGGTTTTCGGGTACCGGTTGCGGAGCGTCGGGGAGTTGCTCGACTTCCACCGTTTTGAAAGACCGCTCGACGAACGTCACGAAGTGGTTGAGCGCCGCGGAATACATGTTGTTGCCGCGCTTGTTGAGTTCGACGAACGCGGGGAGCGCTCGTATCGCGTCGCGCAGCGCCGCGAGCTCTTCGATCGTGGCGGGTTCGAACACGTTAGAGAACGCGAACGCGTCGCGGTGCTCGGCGATGAGGCGGTTGATCGTGTTGAGCCCCGTGCGGTAGTGCCTGATCGAGGATTCCGAGAGGTCCGCCTCTCTCAGGTGCCGGTCGAAAAGCCGTCCGATCGCGTAGGGCGAGTTCGCTTCGATAAGGGGTACGGTCTTCCTGCGACGGCAGGCGGCGGGAATCGCAAAGGAGGTTTTCCCCGCAAAAGGCACGCCCGTCAGGAAAAAGAGCCGCCGCTTGACGGCTCCCGAATACATGCGGTTGCCGACATCGTTCATGAGCTTGAATTCGGCGCTCTCGTGAAGCTTCTCAAGGAGATCGACACAGTCGGGGAGCGTGCGCACCTCGGAAAACGACCGTACGGGGTATGAACCCGCGGCGAGCGCTTCGACTTCGATTCGCTCGAAGCCGCGTGCGTACTTCCGGGCCGATTTCGCTCCCCGGAAAAAACGTTCCTGAAAGTCGACGAAAGCTTCGTCCTCCTGAGCGGGACGGGCGTTAAGCGCCTGAAAGGAGCTCCAGCCGCAGAGGTCCGACGCCGCGCAGTAGAGTTCGAGGAGCGCCCGCCGCAGGGGGTCGTCTTCTTTCCGAAGCCGCGCTTCGAACGCGGGGTCGAGGGCGAGCTTCAGATTGAAGCTTCGCGCGAAGTCGTCCGTGAATTCGAGCTCCGAAATTTCGGGAAACGCCTCGGGACGACTCTTCGCGTACGTCGTCGCCTCCTCGAGCGCCCGAGCAGCCTCGGGCGAAAGCGTTCGTACGAGCATTGCAAAGGAAAGTCCGGCCATCCGCGTCTCCTCGAAATGAAAATCCGTTCGAAACGCAGCTTAGCAGCTTGAGGAGTTCTCCGTTCTTCGGGAGTTTTCCGAGCCTTTCGTCGCAGGGTTGCGGTGCCGCAGACCGTCGTCGGGAAAGCCTCACGGAAAGACCGGGCGTGAAAAAGACCGCACTCCCTGCGGAGCGCGGCCCTTTGTTCCGCTCTGAGGCTCGGTCGGGCCCGATCGCGATGCATGATCGGGTTTTCGGTCGAACCTTTCGAGATTAATTCTGCGGCAACTTCCCGACGACGCCTTCGACGAGCCAGTTCATCTCAAGAAGTTCCTTGTCGGTCGCGGTCTTGCCGGCGGGGATCATTTCCTTGCCTTCGTTCGACTTGATGGGACCGGTGAAGGGATGGAATTCGCGGTTCGCGAGCTTCGTGCGGTAGGCGGCGACGTCGTCCTTGACGTTCTGCGGGACGGCATCGTTGACGGCGACGAGGTCGACCATCTTGTCGGCAACGCCGTTCCAGGTCGATTCCGACTTCCAGGAGCCGTCGAGCACCTTGTTGACGCGATCGATGTAGAAAGCGGTCCATTCGGGAACCGACGCGGCGAGAAGCTTCGTCGGAGCCGCCTTCGTCATGGGCGAGTTGTAGGAAATGACCTGAACGCCGAGCTTTTCGGCGGCAAGCGCCACGGCCGAGGAGTCGGTGTGGTGCGTGAGGATGTCGGCACCGAGACCCGTCAGGGACTTGGCGGCGTCGCTTTCCTTGCCCGGGTCGTACCAGGACGAGGTCCACACGACGCGAACCTGAGCGTTCGGGTTGACGGAACGCGCACCGAGCGTAAAGGCGTTGATGCCGCGGACGACCTCGGGAATCGGGAAGGCGGCGACGTAGCCGAGAACGTTCGACTTCGTCATCGCACCCGCGAGACGGCCCGCGAGATAGCGGCCTTCGTAGAAGCGACCCATGTAGACGCCCACGTTCGGGGCGGTCTGGTAGCCCGTGCAGTGTTCGAACTTCACGTCCGGGAATTCGCGAGCCACCTTCTGAACGCCGTTCATATAGCCGAAGGAGGTCGCGAAGATGAGCTTGTTGCCCTGATTGCAAAGGTCGCGCAGAACGCGTTCGGCGTCGGCCGTGTCGGGAATGTTGTCGATCGCGGTGACGGAAATCTTGTCGCCGAAATGCTTTTCGAGCGCGCGGCGGGCGAAGTCGTGCTGCGAGGACCAACCTTCTTCGCTCACGGGACTGATATAGATAAAGGCCACCTTGAGGGGGCCGTCCGCCTTGGCGGCAGCCGCTCCGGAAGCGGGAGCGGAGGCGGCGGGAGCCGCGGTTTTGGCTTCTTCCTTGCCGCAGGCCGAGAGCATCAGGGAAGCGGCGCCCGCGAGCGCGAACTTGAACACGGTACGTTTCTGCACGACTATGTCTCCAAATAAGAGGGAGACGCCCGCGAGGTTTGTCGCGGGCGCATTGGTAAACACAGTGCCTTATTCTACCCAAAATCCGCCGAGCGGTGAGCCGTTCGGAGAAGGGCTCGCTCGGTTTCGTTCGGGAACCGACGTGAGCGAGCGGATCGGGTGCGGACTCGGCGAAAAGGGCAAAAGGAACCGAAAACAGTTGTACGGACGCCCGCGGGAAGATCGGGGTTTTCGTCTAAAATCACAAAATTTGACGAGCACGCAAGACGACTCGCCCCGTCCGACATTTCGAACGGGCATTTCCCGCGAACGAAACCCCATGCAGATTCGACTTTCCCGTAACGACGCGCGTCGCGCGCTTGACTTTGCCGAAGCGGTGGCCGAGGCGAAAACCCGGGGCGCGCCGCGACGGGTTTCGTTCGAGGACGTTCGACGCGACCACTTCGTGGGGCGGCTCGGCGAAATCGCCCTCCGGGCGATGCTCGCCTCGAAAGGCATCGAAGTGATGCTCGACGAAAGCGTCTACGAACCGGGCGAATGGGATCGATGCGACATCATTCACAACGGTTGGTGGGTCGACGTCAAATGCACGGCGACCATGGCCCGACACCTGCGGCTCGAGTGCCGCAAGCTCGCGTTTCGCGCCGAAGCGGGCGAGCTGCCGCACGTCTTCGTCGCCGTGCATTTGCTCGACTGCGATCCCGAAGAGGCGATCGCGAACCTGCCCGAAACGCTGGATCTCGATCTTGCGGGCTGGATCGACGTGCGCGAGCTCGACGAGGCGAATCCCGTCGTGAGTCGGATTGCGGCGGGAGCCTTTATCCCCGGTACCCGCAATCGTGTCGAAGCCGAAAGCGTGTGCGTCGCCTATGCGGACCTTTGCCGCGATTGGGACCGTTTTGCGGGCATGCTCGAGCATGAAAGGGCCTTCGATAGAAAGGCCGTGCGGGTTCCGGGCGAAACGCAACCGGGGATTGCCGACGGCGCGTCCGAAATCGAACATGAAAGCGCGGAAGCCTCCGAAGCCGCTCGGGCCTCGTATTCGCTCCTTCTTGCGGGCGAGGCGGCCGATCGGTCCGACCCGGGGGAATTGGAGAGGGCGGTCGCGCGCGGCGTGCGCGTGCTGCTTTTTACCCGAAAGCCGCAGCGCTTCAAGGCGCTTGCCGAAGCGAGCCGGAAGCGCGTGACGGTGTACGGTATTCGGGAGTTCGTGCGTTCTTTTGCGATCGTCGACGGGAAGACGGGCGACGTTACGAACGATGACTTGAAGCGCCTTTCGGATCTCGCACCCTTTTTCAACCCGGAGCAGTTCGCGATCGAGCACGCTCCCGCCGACCGTCACATCATCGTGCGCGCGAGCGCGGGGACGGGCAAGACCACGGTC
>ENA-UEQM01000686-UEQM01000686.1-human-gut-metagenome-genome-assembly--contig:-NODE-686-length-19116-cov-81.212984_pt1 | contig 19116 bp, 15 predicted proteins | sample MGYA00242948_ERZ507948 | MGnify/ENA primary metagenome ERZ507948 (study PRJEB26167, sample SAMN06115440) | human gut metagenome | host: Homo sapiens | place: China:Hubei | collected 2015-07-28... | reverse complement strand
CCCGACATCAGGAAGATGAAGGCGAAGAGGAGATAAATCCATGGCTGTAACCGGCGAGGAATATATCCATTGAACGATGGAACCCGGAAGGGTCCCTGAAGCATTGGAGGTCCTGGCATTTTTTATAATTAATAATTTATAGTTTATAGTTTATAGAACATTCTTTATAGTTTATAGAACATTCTATTTGATACGAACCTTGGTCTCTACGTTCAGTCCGGCACGGAGCAAGGCTATCTGTTTCGGGTCATTGTCCTTGGTGAGGGCGATGCGAACAGGCACGCGCTGCTCTACCTTTACGAAGTTGCCGGTGGCATTATCCACAGGAATCATGGAATAGGCATTGCCGGCTGCGGCAGAAAGGGCTTCTACCTTGCCATGGAATACTACACCTGGGATGGCATCGGCGGTAAAATCTACAGTCTTGCCCACGGTGATGCCGTCCATCTGAGTCTCACGATAATTGGCTACCACCCAAACATCATTGTCATCCACGATGCGAGCCAGCATCTGACCAGGCTGTACCAACTGGCCTTCGTGAATATCCTTTCTTCCCATCACGCCATCGCAGGTTGCCACGATTACAGTATAGGAAAGGTTGAGGCGAGCCAGGTTGAGCTGTGCTTCTGCCACGCTCTCTCCGGCACGTGAACCGCCGAGCTGCTGGGTCTGTACATTGCGAACCGATGCGGCGCTGGCCTTGCGGCTGCTTGCCTGCTCATAGCGTGCCTTGGCTCCCAGATAACGGGCATAGGCGTTGTCGTATTGCTGGCGTGTTACTGCATCCTTCTTCATCAGGGCTGCAAAGCGGTCGAAGTCCTGCTTGGCATTCATCATATCCACACGAGCCTCCTCGATGCCGGCAACCGCTGTCTGCACATTGGTATTGGTGGTGCCCATGCTGGCAGTAACTACCGAAGAACTTGACTTGGATCCACGCAAGCCTGCCTCTGCCTGAGCTACATGCAGGCGGAACTCAGCATCCTCGATGATGACGAGGGTATCGCCCTTCTTGACGTGCTGATAGTCGTTGAAACGAATCTCCTTGATGAATCCCGGTACACGGGTATTGATAGGGGTGATATGGCGGTTTACCTGTGCATCATCTGTGTAAGCCACATCGCTGCCATGATAGAAATGGCTGAAGCACCAGCCGATAGCTCCCAGGAAAAGGAGGATAATCACTACATTATATATTCTCTTGATAATCTTCTTGCTCATTGCTTTATTTATTTTATTGTTTCTAAATTTCTCCTGCCACGTACTTCATGCGATAGTAGGCATAAACGATGTTGATGCGGGCATCCACCTCGCTGAGCTCGGCATTGAGTTTGAGGTTGGAGGCATCCACCATGTCTGTAACCAGAGCGAGCTGGCTGAGATAGCGGGCATTCATCACGTCGTAATTCTGCTGTGCCAGCTCCACGCTCTTTCGCTGCGTTTCCAGTTCCACGTAGGTTTGCTGATACTGCACGTAGGCAGCCTGCACATTGTTGTTGAGCTGCTCTGCCTGAACGGCATGTGCCTCTTTAGCCTGTCGGGTCTCTACGGCAGCCTGCTTGATGCGCTTGTTGCTCTTGAAGAGAGAGCTGAGGCTGTATTTCACGCCTACGCCCACATACCAGACGTTGAGGTTCTTGTCAACAGGTGGCAATTCGAAGAGGATAGGTCCATCGAAGTTATCTGCGGCAACGAAAGCTACCTTTGGCAGAAGATCGCTCTTGGCAATCTTTTCTTTCTGTTCGGCGATGCTGATGGCGTTACTGCTCTGCTCCAGGAGTGGGGAGTTTAGGGTTCCTGCTGTCTGCCAGTAAGCCTCGCCTTCCTTGCCGTAGGTTTTGTCGGCAATGGTGGCATCGGGGATAATCTGAATCTCCTGGCTTGTCTGGTTCATCTGGCTTCCTTCTTCCTTCAGGTTTCCCTGGTTCATTCCTAGGGTATTGCAAAGCTGATGGTTCAGGATGCTCCGGTTGTTTCGGAGCGCCGTCAGACCGAGTTTGAGACTTTCCATTTGGAGTTCGTATCGGGTGATGTCATTCTTCAGCGCCATTCCGTGCGTCTGTTTCTCCTTGATGTCGTCGATGAGCTGGCGGGTCAACTCGATGTTCTTTTCATACACCTTGATGCGGTTGTCTATCTTATAGAGGTCGAGATATTGACCGAGTGCGATGAAGCGAATCTGTTGACGGGTGAGTTTCACGCTTACCTCTGCCTGCTGCTTTCCGAGTTCGGCGAGCTTGATGCCTGCGTTGATGGCTCCACCGGCATAAACCACCTGCTGTGCCTGGAAGGCGAAGTTGTTGCCGAAATGTGGAGATTTCAAGCCGTGAACGTTGCTGAAGTCGCGGTCGGTAATCAGCGCATTGCCGATATAGCTGAATGAGAGGGAAGCATCAAGGTCGGGCAGTTTCTTGCTTTTAGCCGATTCGATGCCTAGGTGGGCTGCTTCTACTCCTGATAATGAAGTGCGAAGGCTCTTGCTGTTATCCTCCACCTTCTGGAAGAGTTGGCTGATGGTCATGTTTTCTTTCTTGCTGGCAGGCAAGGAAGCAGCCGCCCCTACGGTGGTTTGTGATTGAGCCGAAGCCCAATGGGTTCCTCCTGCAAGCAGAAGGCCTACAAATAAGATGTTCTTAATCATTGATTATTACTTTTTGAATTTCGGGTGCAAAGGTACGGAGTTTTGAGCGAACAATCGCTTTAAATATTTCGCAGCGGATGGACGATTTGGGAATAATAGTTCTTTTATATCACATATTTTGTGTAATTTTGCAACCGAAATAGGAATAAAGAGACATAATAACTTTATATATAATAAGGTGTAGATGGAATTATCAGAATTAAGCAGTTATCAGGAAGCAAGCCTTTTTCGCTCTGGTTTGGAGGAATGGCAGGAGGGTCCGCAAGTATTGACTTACGGAGCAATATTGATTTGCCGGAAAGGTAAGGCGATGCTGAATGTGAATTATAAGGGATGGGAACTTTATGAGGGGGCGGTGATTACCCTGTTCCCGAATGATGTGGTGGAACTGAAGGTTGAAGGGGATTGCAAATCCCCTCAAACAGCGAACAGTTTCCAGGCCGAAATCCTGAAATATAATCCTTCCTTGCTTCGTGAAGCCAGTTTGCAGCTGGAGCAGACGGTGTATTCTTCCTTGCGGGAAGACCGCTGCAGGCAGGATACCCCTGTGGTGACAAACATCATCAATGGGATGTTTGGTTTATTGAAGGTATATTTCGACCAGTCGGAATGTACCTGCATCTCGCAGTTGGTTTTGTGCCAGTTGAAGGCGTTCTTCATCGGTTTTCATGAGTATCTTCAGCGCAATCCGCAATACCGACCAGATGAAGTAAAATCGTATCGCGTAAGAGAACTGTTCAATCGGTTTATGATGCTTCTGGAGAAGGATTACAAGATTTCAAGAGATGTGAACTATTATGCCGAAAAGATGAATATCTCTTCGAAATATCTGACCAACATCGTGAACCAGGTGACGGGGCATACCCCCAAGACCATCATCGATCAATACGTGATTCTGCAGCTCAAGCTGCATCTTAAGCGAAGCACGCAAAGCATCAAGGAGATGGCTTGGGAGTTTCATTTTGCCGACGTCAGTTTCTTCTGCCGGTATTTCAAGAAGCATACAGGTCTGACACCGCAGCAGATAAGGTCGTAATCACAACCTTCAGTTTTGCTCTGATTTCAGCTTCTTCAATCTTGCCGATGTGTTCTGGGGAGAGAGCCTTGAGTTCTTCGAGACATCCCATCTGCATCATGGTGGCGATAGGGAGGAGCTTATGTGCCGCCTTTCCTATGCGGTCGGTAGATAAGGATTCCTCTTCTATGCCTTCTTTCAGGTTCTCGAGGTGTGCGGCAAGTTCCTGCTTCACGGTATCGAGAATCTCCTTTGCAGCCTCTTCATCGCCTCCGGCAAAAGCCAGGAGAGAATCAAGCTGAGGCTTGGATTTCTGCTGAGATGATAAATCTGGCTGGGATGGAGTTTCAGACTGGACATCCAGTTGAGGCTGGGACTCTATTCCCAGAATATCAGACAGTTTCTCCATGCTGAATGGCTTGAACAGGCAGTCGTCGAAGCCTGCTTTCTGGAGCTGTTCCAGGATGCTTGTGTCGTGAGCCGTCATCGCCACCACCGTCATCTGGGTATGGTTGATGTGGGTAATCATATCCATGCCGTTCATCTCGGGCATTTCGATATCCATCAGCATCAGGGCTGGCTGCTCGTTATGCAGCGTGGTGAGGGCATCCATCACATGGTTGCAGGCGAATACCTGCCAGGTGTCGCCTACGATGCGGCGCAGCATTTCCTGGAGAAGCTGGAGCTGCAGCTTGTCATCATCCAGAATCAGAATCTTGTGGTTTGCAAATTCCGGTTTCTTCTTTTCTTCAGAAACCTGATGGCTTGCTGAATCATTTTCTTTCTCTTCCGGATTGGAATCTAGTGCCTTGTCATCGCCAACTCCAGTCTGGTTTTTATTCTGTGTCTCTTCCTTTGGCGCAGGCTCTACAGGGATGGTGACGATGAAGGTGGACCCTTTTCCCTGGGTAGAGTGGAGAATGATTTCTCCGCCGAGCAGCGAAACCAGTTCCTGGGTGATGGACAATCCCAAACCGGTGCCTTCGATGCCTTGAGCACTCTTCAATCTGGTGAAAGCGTGGAACACCTTCTGTTTTTCCTCGTTGGTCATTCCCTTGCCCGTATCCTTTACGCTCAGGGTAAGCATTGGCTTGCCCATGACTTTCGAAACCTGTGCCTGGATGGTGACGCTGCCCTGGTCGGTATATTTGATGGCGTTGCTTACCAGGTTATCCAAAATCTGACGAATGCGGAAGGCATCGGCACGGAAGAATTCCTTCTTCATTGGAGAATCCGAAGTTCCCATTCCCTTCATCTTGCATTCGAATGAAATCTCCAATCCTTTCTCTTCAGCCCGCAATCTCATTCCCTCTACCGATTCTGCTACCAGTTGCGCTGGCGAGAAAGAGGTAGGCTGCACTTTCATCAAGCCATTTTCCAACTGATGATAATCGAGCAGGGAGGCAACGAGATGAGATAGATGTGCGGCAGAATTCTTGATGTTCTGGAGGCATTCGATGCCCTGAGGATTGCTGACGTAGTCTTTCATCAGGTCGATGAAGCCCGAGATGGAGGCTGCTGGTGCCTTGATATCGTGGGTGATGGTAAGGAGCAGGCGCTCGCGCTGGTTCATGATGCGCTGAATCTCCTCGTTGGCTGCCTCCAGATTTTCCTGATAGATGCGCTCCTTCTTGGCATCGCGCCAGATGAGCCAGATCATGACAACGATGGCTAGGAAGGCTACGATGGCGAGTAATTCCATCTGCCACAACAGATGCTTCCTGGCTTCCATCGCCTTGCTGATGGATTCCTGCATGGCATCTTTCTCCCGCTGGTGTACATCGCTCAGGTGCTTGGCTGAGCGGAGGGCGAGTTTGGCGCTCACCATCTTCAGCTCTTCCATCTCTCTGTTGATGTTCCGCTTATGGTCTTGTGTTTCCACTTTCTCCTTTCTGTCTATCTGTTCGAGGATGTTTGCCACGTTTCCTGCCACGTTCACTGGGGTGGTGACGGAATCGATGACAGCTCGGTTGCTGTCCTGCTTTACGCTCAGGGTCTCGGCGTGCTCTTTCTTAAAGGCATCGGCAAGTCGGCGGAAGAATCCCTTTCGGGTCTTCAATACCTCTACCGTTGTCTTCTTCGCCTCGTGGGTTTGTGGCGCCTTGGAGTGAACGAGGATGGAATCCTTGCCCGTATTCAGACTCTTTACCTTATCGTGCAGATAATTTTTGTTTGGTTTCCCCGCCATGGCATCGGATAGTTGCTTCAGGTTTTTCTGTTCCTCTTTGAGCAGAGAAGATATGGTGCTATCGGCAGCACTTCTTTTCTGTATATAATCGCGCGATGCCTCATTGACGGCGATGATGCTCTTGGTGTTGCTATACACCAGACTGATGGCCAGGATCATGATGATGGCAATGGCGCTGTATCCGAAGGCTACCTTGATAGGAATGTTATTCTTGTGCATGAGAAATCTAGTTAATTAATTACCTTGTTTATATCTTCTGCAAAGATACGACAAAAAAATGATTCCAAGAAAAGAAAGGGGTAAAAACAAGTCAGGAGACCAATGAATTTCATCATTAGTCTCCTGCCTGATTGAAAGCGACGCGTAATTGTTGTTTTTAACTTTACTTTGTAATCTTGATTTTAATTACTGTTTTTAAAGGTGATTTACTCTGCTACAGTTGAATCTGCTGCTACAGAAGTCTCTACTGGAGTCTCTGCTGGAGCTGCCTTCTCTTCTGCAGAATCCTCTGTTGCTTTTACTGTTGTGTCAGCTGGAGCCTCTGCTGGAGCTACTGTGTCAACTGGAGCTACTGATGAAACACTTGCCATCTTGTTGCTGGCGAATACGTTGCTAACTGATACCATTACCATAGCAGCGATAGCTGCGAATACTAACTTTTTCATAATCTTTTATTTTTTTAATTGTGAATATTATGTTTATTACTTCTTTCATGAACTGCCTTACTTGCATTGCTGCTTGTTTGCGAGTTCACTATCTAATATCACAATCTGCGTGCCAAAAGATGATGAAAAAGTGTAAGTTTCTGATAATCAGTAAGAGCTTCTCTTTGTGCCAGTTTTCAAACTTGTGGAAGTTGGGGAACTGGTGTGGAATTATTCCCCAAAAAGTTGGGGAATGGCATCAGATTCCCCACTTCCCCACATCATCAGATGCCGTACTTCTTCATCTTGTTATACAGCGTCTTTCTATCCACGGCGAGCAATTGTGCAGCCTTGCTCTTGTTGCCTCCTGCAGCTTTCAGCGCAGCCTCTATTCGCTGCAGTTCGGTTTCCTCATCGTGCAGGGTGGTTGGGGCTTGTGGCTGGATGTGTGCCATACTCTGTTCCAGTTCGGTTACTCCGATGTATCTGCCGCTGGCGAGAAGGGTGGCGCGCTTCATTACATTATTCAATTCGCGCAGGTTGCCTGGCCAGTTGTAGGCGGCAATTCGCTCCTTCGCCTTGCTGTCGAGTCCTTCTACATTTCTGTTAAGCTCCTTGTTGGCATGCTTGATAAAGAGGTCGGCGAAGAGGAAGATGTCGGCACCACGGTCTTTCAGCTCGGGCATGTAGATGGTGAACTCGTTGACGCGATGGTAGAGGTCTTCACGGAAGTTTCCTTCTGCCACACGCTGCGCCAGGTTCTCATTGGTGGCACATACCAGTCGGATATCGATGTCTATCTCCTTGGTGCTTCCCACCGGACGGATTTTTCGTTCCTGTAGGGCACGGAGCAGTTGCACCTGCACCTCATAGTTCAGGTTTCCCATCTCGTCGAGGAAGAGCGTTCCGCCATTCGCCATCTCGAATGCACCCTTCTTATCCTGCTCGGCTCCCGTAAAGGCTCCCTTCACATGACCGAAGAATTCAGAAGCTGCTACATCCTTTGGGATGGCACCACAGTCGAGGGCGAAGAATGGCTTTCCTGCCCGCTGACTTAATTCGTGGATTCTGCGAGCCACATACTCCTTTCCCGTTCCGCTGGCTCCTAGAATGAGAACCGACATAGGGGTAGGGGCCACCAGAGAAACGAAACTATAGAGCTTACGGGAAGCTTCGCTTTCGCCCTCCAGATATTTAGGAACATCGCCGGCAGGTGCTGCCACCTTGGTGTTCTTGTCTTCTGTGGTGCTTGTATTTTGAGTCTTCTTCGGAGCCTTGATGGCTTCTTTAATCTTATCCAGGAGAATATCAGGTTGGAAAGGTTTTGCCACATAATCGGTGGCACCCGACTTCATGGCGAGTACCACATTTTGGATTTCGGCATAGCTGGTCATTACAATGAATGGAACCAGCATACCGTGCTTTCTCATCCATTGTAACAGGAAGATGCCATCGTGGTCGGGAAGACGAAGATCGGACAAAACCAAATCAAATCCGCTTTCAGTCTTCTCGTAAATCTGTATGGCCGCTTTTACCGAAGTAGCTTTCTCTACTTCGAATCCCTTCTTTTTGAGCCATGTCTGAATCATGGTTCCAAATGCGATATCGTCTTCAACTATTAGAATCTTTTCCATATTACAATCCTTTTGTCACTTTCTTCTCGTAAAGATGCTTTATTGCGTGCGCAAAGTTAGCATTAATATTTGATATAAGCAAAGAAAAAGGTAGTTTATTTTGAAATTTCGCCAAAGATTTTGGTGCTTTTCTCACAAAAGTTCATAAAAGTGAGCTTTTATCTCACCATGAATGGACTTTTGCAACCGAGTTGCAGAAGCCTTTTCGTAATTTTGCAACCGAAAACAAGAACGGAACGTTATGTTTCGAATGATATAGAATTAAAAGTATTATAAAATTATGGAAGAAATGAAACATCATCATTGTGATTGTTCCATGGATGAACATCATGAGCACCATGAGCATCATGGATGTGGCTGCCATCATCATCACCACGAAGAAGGGAGCCTGAAGTCGAAACTCTATCTTATCGGTGTAACCATCATCCTCCTGATTGTCGCCGTGTTTATCGAGAAGCATTATGACCTTGCCACCTGGCAGTTGCTCCTGGTCTATCTGATACCTTATTTATTAATCGGACATGAGACCTTGGGCGAGGCGTCAGAGGGCATCGCCAAGGGTGATATGTTTAACGAGCATTTCCTGATGGCGATAGCTACCATCGGTGCTCTTTGCATCGGATTCTTCCCGGGGGCTGAAACGGAATTTCCAGAAGCAGTCTTCGTGATGCTCTTCTTCCAGGTGGGAGAACTCTTCGAGGGATATGCCGAGGGAAAGAGCCGCGATAGTATCTCGCATCTGATGGATATCCGTCCGGATGTGGCGAATGTAATCAGGAATAAAGAAGTACAGTCGGTGGCTCCAGATACGGTAAAGATAGGAGAGTCTATCCTGATTAAAAGAGGCGAGAAGATTCCGCTGGATGGTATCGTGACAGAAGGGTCTGCTTTGTTGGATACGGTGGCGTTGACGGGCGAAAGCGTGCCTCGTGCTATCAAGGAAGGAGAAGAAATCTATTCGGGCTGTATCAATCTGAAAGGCGAACTCAAGGTTCGTACCACCAAGAGTTTTGGCGAGAGTACGGCATCTAAGATTATCGCTTTGGTGGAGAGTGCTGATAAGAACAAGTCGAAGAGCGAGGCGTTCATCACTCGTTTTGCCCGAATCTATACGCCTATCGTGGTGTTCGCCGCATTGGCTTTGGCTATCATTCCTCCTATATTGGGAGCGATGGGCATCGCCACCAGCATGATGGGTGGGGGAACCTTTGGCGAAAACTTCCCTCTGTGGTTGAACCGTGCCTTGATATTCCTGGTGGTATCCTGTCCTTGCGCCCTGGTAATTAGTGTGCCGCTCACCTTCTTCGGTGGAATTGGCGGCGCATCAAGAAATGGTATTCTGATTAAGGGAAGTAATTATATGGATGCGCTTGCCAAAATAGGAACCGTTGTATTCGACAAGACGGGAACCTTGACGCATGGCGAGGTGCTTGTACAGGCTGATGAAGGAGCACCCGTGGTGGTGAACGATGGCATCAAGGAGGGAAGTGCTGAGGCTGTGAGATGCCTGAAGACACTTGGCGTGAAGAAGACTGTGATGTTGACGGGCGACCATGAGGAGATTGGAAAGAAGGTGGCCGGACAAGTGGGCGTTGATGAATATTATGCCGAACTTCTGCCTGCTGATAAGGTAACTCATCTGGAAGAACTGTTGAAGACGAAGCCTGCCGGCAAGACCTTGGCATACGTGGGTGATGGTATCAACGATGCCCCTGTATTGAAGCGTGCTGATGTAGGAATAGCGATGGGTGCTTTGGGAAGTGATGCTGCCATTGATGCTGCCGATGTGGTATTGATGGACGATGACCCGAGAAAGATAGCACTGGCGATGAAGATTGCTCGCCATACCATTCATGTGGCACACGAGAATGTGGTGTTTGCCATTGGTGTGAAAGTTGCCGTGCTGATTCTTGCCACCGTCGGCTTGGGCACCATGTGGATGGCGGTATTTGCTGATGTGGGCGTTACGGTGCTGGCGGTATTGAATGCTATGCGAACGCTGAAGAAGAAGAGATAAGAATGGTGTGGAGCCTCCAGCAAGCGTGGAGGCTTCATGAAATAAAAAAGCTGTGTTGATCCGTAGATGAACACAGCTTTTTCTTGTTTTATATAGGAACTTCTCTTTTATATAGGGACTTATCCGAATAGTTTTCCTATGCTACGCAACTTGGTGCGGTATCCGTAGATGGCGATAACCACGAAACAGATGAATGGGAGGATGAACGATACATTGGTTGATGGCATGCCGAATACGGTATGCATATCGATGATGGATGCCTGCAAAGGTGGCAAGACACTACCACCCAAGATAGCCATGATCAAACCTGCTGCACCAAACTTGGCATCGTCGCCAAGACCCCTCAGGGCAATGCCATAGATGGTAGGGAACATCAGCGACATGCAGGCACTGACTGCTACCAGGCAGTAGAGACCCCAGATGTTGTGGAGTGCGATGACACCCACGGTGAAGCAACCACCTGCTGTCGCCAGAATCATCAGCAACTGACCTGCATTGAAGAAGCGGAGAATGAAGGTGCAGATGAAGCGTGAACAGCAGAACAGTACCATTGCCACGATGTTGAACTTCTGCGAGGTTACCTCGGCATCAATCTCTGCCATGCCTTCCTGCATCAGGATGCGAGTACCATACTGGATGATGAAGGTCCAGCACATAATCTGCGCACCCACATAGAAGAACTGGGTGAATACGCCTTCACGATAGTGTGGCATGCGGAAGATGCGGCGCAGGGTAGGCATGAAGTTAATCTTGTTGTCTTTCTCGCTGTTCTTCGGCATCTTGGTGAACAGGATGACGAAGAAGATGGTGAGGATAACCAGACCGATAATCAGGTATGGATTGATTAATACCGAAAGGTCATATTCCTTGATTGCTTCAAACTCGCTCTCCGAGAGATTGGTGCGCCCCGCCGTATCAAGCGGGTTGAGCTTGGCCTGGATAAAGTTCATCGCCACATACATACCCAGCAGCGAACCCATCGGGTTGAACGATTGCGCCAGGTTCAGTCGGCGTGTAGCCGTCTCCTCTGTTCCCATCGAGAGAATGTAAGGATTGCTCGATGTCTCTAGAAAGGAGAGTCCGCAGGTAAGGATGAAGTAGGCGAGGAGGAATGGATAGTATTCGCCCATCATTTTTGCCGGATAGAAGAGGAATGCACCGAAGGCATAGAGTCCTAATCCCAGCAGTACGCCTGCCTTGTAGGAGAAGCGGCGGATGAAGATGGCGGCAGGGAATGCCATGGCGAAGTAACCGCCGTAGAAGGCTACCTGTACCAGGGCACCATCCGTAGAAGACATTCGGAAAATCTTGGAGAATGCCTTCACCATCGGATTGGTGATATCATTGGCAAATCCCCAAAGTGCAAAGCACGATGTGATTAAGATGAAGGGTACGAGGTAGCTAACCCCATCCTTCACGAGAATTGATTCTTTCTTTTTCTGTTCCATGTTTTTAGGAAAAGTATTGTTGTTTTGTTTAAACTAGATGCTTTGTCTTACAACGGCTCTCAGCTCGTTCATATCCTTAATTTCACCCTTGGCGAGTGCCTGGGTCAGGATATTGCCCATGCCTGTGGCTTCGATAGGTCCTGCAACCACTGGTACACCCAGGGCTTCGGAGGTGAGACGGTTGAGTAACTTATTCTGTGAACCGCCACCGATGATGTGCATACTCTTGATAGGTTGTGGCAACATCTCGTTGAGGTGACCAGTGGCCTCGGCATATTTGGCTGCCAGTGACTGGAGTACGCAGCGCACGATTTCTGCCTTGGTCTGAGGAACCTGCAACTGATGGGTGGCGCAATAGTCGATGATGGCCTGCTGCATGCATGCTGGATTTTGGAAAGCTGCGTCATCCACAGGGATGATGGCATTGATGTGAGTCTCATCTGCCAGAGGAAGGATGACATCAAACTGCTGTTCCTCGCCATTCTCTTTCCATTCTGCCATCAGTCTCTGCATAATCCAAAGTCCTGTGATGTTCTGCAGGAAGGTGATGCGACCGGCGATGCCGCCCTCATTGGTAAATTCAGCCTTTCGGGCTTCCTCGGTGAGGATAGGCTTTTCTATCTCAACGCCTAGGAGCGACCAGGTGCCTGAACTGATGAAGGCTACTGGGCTCTCATCTTCTGTAGCTGGTACGGCAGCAACGGCGCTAGCTGTATCGTGAGAGCCTACTGCGATGACATCCACCTCGCCCAATCCGGTTTCTTCTGCAATATCACGGCGCAGTTTTCCCCTTATGGTGCCTGGCATCACAATCTTACCGAAGATGTGGCGTGGAAGGTCCAGCTGGTCGATGGTTTCCCAATCCCAATCCTTGGTGCTGGCATTCAGCAGTTCTGAAGTGGATGCGATGGTATATTCATTGTTGGCTTCGCCTGTGAGATAATAGCTGAAGAGGTCTGGGGTGAACAGCAGATGAGCAGCCTTTTCCAATTGCGGACTGTTGGCCTTCTTCATACTGTAGAGTTGGAAGAGGGTATTGATTTCCATTACCTGCGTGCCGTTGATGGCATAATGTGCCGATGGGTCAATCTGCTTGAATACTTCTTCCGGCATCCCCTTGGTGCGGGCATCGCGATAGCAGACTGGGTTGCCCAAAAGGTTACCGTCTTTGTCGATGAGTCCGAAATCCACTCCCCAGGTATCGATGGCGATGCCATCTACCTTGAGACCTTTGGCTCCTGCCATTTTCAGCCCCGTCTTCATATCCTCGAAGAGGGCGAGGAAGTCCCAATATACGTGATTGCCTAATCTTACCTGTCGGTTAGGGAAACGATGGATGAGTTCCATTTCTAATTTGCCGTTTTCCAATTTGCCGGCGAGTACTCTTCCGCTTCCTCCACCGAAGTCAATAGCTAGATAAATCATGGTTATTTCTAAAAAGTTAGGGTAGATAAACTGTTAATTCGTAAAAAGCGGTAGGAGAGTGCCCCGTTAGCGGGCAGCTTTCTCTCCTACCGCTTCTCTCATATAGAGGATAGAGGCTTATTGTTTCTTGCCTAAAACGTAAACTTCAAGATCGTCGATTTCTTCTGGTGTCAGTGTGGTGTATTTGCCGCCACTCTGAACGATGATGCGACAAGCCATCTCAAAGAACATGGCACGCTCGAACACCTCGTCGAAATTCTTTCCGCAAACCACCTGACCATGCTTCAGCAAGAGTGCAGAATTGTGGTCTTTCAATACAGCGATAACGGCTGCTGCCAATTCTGGAGAACCAGGGCGATAGTATGGAATCACCGGGATTTCCTTACCTACATGGCATGGTACCTCTGCGGTTACATTGAAGTCTTTTGGAGTTTCCTGCATGCAAGCTACTGCTGTTGCAAAAGGAGACTGGAAGTGGAGAACCACATCACAATCTGGACGCTCACGGAGTACACCGAGGTGGAATCCGCTCTCCATAGAAGGTTTAACGCCATTGAGTACTTCGCCCGTTGCTACCAGGCACTGAGATACTTTCTCCTTCTGGAGACTAGGAACCCATGAACCTGTGCCAGAGACAAGTGCCTCGTCGCCGATGCGCCAAGAAAGGTTGCCACTACTGCAGATGGTGAGAGCTGCATCGCCTACGCGGTGAGCCTGCTCCAGGAATTTCTGAATATGCTCTTCTGTAATCATTTTCTTTTTCTTTCTATTTGAATGATATTCGTAATGATGGTGTTACACCTTATTTATATATAGGACCGTAGTTCTTGCAAGCACGGAAGTCTGCACCTTCCTTGTCCATACCGAATGCGTTCCAAGATGCAGGACGGAAGATCTTGTCGTCTTCTACGTTGTGCATGCATACTGGGATGCGAAGGATAGAGCAGAGGGTGATGAGGTCGGCACCGATATGGCCGTAGCTGATAGCACCATGGTTAGCGCCCCAGTTGTTCATCACTGAATATACATCCTTGAATGGAGCCTTGTCGCAAAGGCGTGGTGCGAACCAGGTAGTAGGCCATGTTGGGTCTGTACGCTTGTCGAGAACCTTGTGAATCTCTGGATCAATCTCAACGGTCCAACCTTCTGCCAACTGGAGCACAGGACCAAGACCCTTTACGTGGTTCAGACGAACCATGGTTACAGGCATGCCGCCCTTGCTGAGGAAGCTGGAAGAGAAACCGCCGCCACGGAAATAGTCACGGTTAGCAGGATACCAGGTAGTTGCCTTCAAGCACTTATCTACATCCTCCTCAGTCATCTCCCAAGGCTGCTTCATGATAGGGTTGCCCTCAGCATCTGTAGCCTGACCTGTGCCATCGAGTGTGGTAGCACCAGAATTAATCAAGTGGATGATGCCACCAGCTGCCTGACCTGTAAGTTCCTTACCGGTAACACGCTTCACTGCCTCTGGACTCCAATAGGTACGAACGTCGCTGAAGATCTGAGCACGACCTGTCAACAGGTGGTTGAACAACATAGCTACACCGTTGCCTGCATCATTCTCTGTAGCGAGGATAATAGCTTCACGAATACCGTTCCAGTCGAATGAAGTATTAAGGAGTGCCTCAGGATAGTCGCCGTTAGGATAGAAGTCTGTCCACTGACGCTGTCCCTGGAAACCACCGGCGATGGCGTTGTGGCCCAATGCTTCCTCCTTGAAGCCTAGCTCTTCCAATCTTGGGTTGCCATGCATCAAGTCGCGCATGATGATAGTCATCTTCACGATGAACTCCCAGTCAGCATCCTTCTGCTCACGTGTCTTTGCCTTTTCATGGTTGGCGATGTCCTCACCCTCATTGCACATACAGTGCTCGCGGGTCCATGCCATAGCCTTCTCGTATTCCACAGGGTCGTAAATACCCTCAGTCATGCGGCGGATAATCTCAGTAAGGTCAACACTTTCGTTGCGCATGCCGAGGTACTCCTGGAAGAAATTAGGGTCAACGATAGAACCTGCAATACCCATGCAGGCGCTACCCATGGAAAGATATGATTTTCCGCGCATGGTAGCTACAGCCTGGGCAGCTCTAGCAAAGCGCAAGATCTTTTCTGCTACATCAGCAGGGATAGAGTCGTCCTCCAAGTCCTGTACGTCATGGCCATAGATGCCGAAAGCTGGCAATCCCTTCTGGGCATGAGCTGCGAGAACAGCTGCCAGATAAACAGCACCCGGACGCTCTGTACCGTTGAATCCCCAAACAGCCTTAGGCCAATGTGGATTCATATCCATAGTCTCAGCACCATAGCACCAGCAGGAAGTAACGGTGATGGTAGAGCCAACACCCTCGCGCTCAAACTTCTCAGCGCAAGCTGCACTCTCTGCTACACGACCAATTGTACTGTCTGCAATCACACACTCCACTGGTGAGCCATCGCCATTGCGTAAGTTCTCTGAAATGAGTTTGGCTACGGATTTAGCCAAGTTCATGGTTTTTTCCTCGAGGCTTTCACGTACGCCTCCTTGACGTCCGTCGATAGTAGGACGGATACCGATTTTAGGGTAGTTACTCATAATTTTTATCTTTTAAGTTTTATAGGTTATTATTTTCTGCGTACATTGTATGCAATAATACAAGCACAAAGGTAGTGATAAAAACTGATACTTATCACTTCCTTTATACTTTTTTATGTTTCTTTTTCCTTTATTTGGTGTCGCAGTTGTGACTGATACTTCCGGTTGCAGCTATTAGGGTTTCAAAGTCATTACAGAACTCGGTCATCTGATGATAGAGCAGGTTGCTGCCCTTGTCTGATAACTCGTTGTCTGGAAGTGGACCGGAATTGATGGCAACTGTAAAGATGTTGGCGGCAACTCCGGCGCGAACGCCCAGGGGTGCATTCTCTACCACGATGCCTTCCCAAGGCTTCAGATTGCCTGCCTTCTGCAAGCCCATCAGATATGGATCAGGATTTGGCTTGCCACGCTTCACGTCGTAGGCGGTTACGGTATGTGCTTCGTCCAGAAAGTCGCCGAAGTCGTTGAGTAATCGCATGATGAGCGGACGCTGACCGCTGCCCGTTACAACTCCCACCTGCATACCGGCATTCTTGATTTTCTGCATGATTTCCTTCACGCCAGGGAATATCTCGGCGGTAGGCATCGAGTGGAAGATATCGGTCTTCACATCATACATTTTCTGTGCTTCATCCAGAGAGATATCGATACCCTTCTGCTTCTTCACCATCATCTGGATGGTGTCGATGCCTCGGGCTCCCTCGGTGGCGTAGGCATCGGCTGCAGTCATGTGGATATCAAACTGCTTCATCGATTCCTGCCAAGCTACGGCATGATTAGGCATACTATTATATAATACGCCATCCATATCAAAAAGAACGGCTTTAGGGTTGAATTCCCCAAAGCCGTGGTCTTTTAAGTATTTTGAAATAATATCTTTCATCTATTATTTTTCGTTAGCCAAACGCTCCTGAATAGCCTTGCTCTCTGCCTCATAACCTGGCTTGTTGAGCAATGCGAACATGTTCTTCTTGTAAGCCTCAACACCTGGCTGGTTGAATGGGTTTACCTCTTCCAAGAGACCGCTGATACCGCAAGCCTTCTCAAAGAAGTAGATCAACTGACCAAGGTAGTAAGCGTTCAACTCAGGTACGTTAACCAAGATGTTAGGAACACCACCATCAACGTGAGCCAAACGGGTACCGAGCTCTGCCATCTTGTTCACCTCGTCAACACGCTTGCCCTCAAGGAAGTTCAAACCATCGAGGTTCTCATCATCGTGTGGGAAGAGCAACTTTTCGTTAGGAGTCTCAACGCTGATAACAGTCTCGAAGATAGAGCGCTCGCCCTCCTGAATCCACTGACCCATAGAGTGAAGGTCGGTAGTAAAGTCGCAAGCTGCAGGGAAGATACCCTTCTGGTCCTTACCCTCGCTCTCACCATAGAGCTGCTTCCACCACTCAGCAAAGTAGTGAAGCTTTGGCTGGAAGTTGCATACAATCTCAATCTTCTTGCCAGCCTGTGTATAGAGAGCCTGACGTGTAGCTGCATAGATAGCTGCTGGGTTCTCCTCGAAGGCTACGTCCTTGCCGCAAGCCTTCTCCATCTCTACAGCACCAGCTACGAGCTGCTTAACATCGAAACCAGCTACAGCGATAGGCAACAGACCTACTGGAGTAAGAACAGAGAAACGGCCACCTACATTGTCAGGGATGATGAAGCTCTTGTAACCCTCCTTGTCAGCGCAAGTACGTGCAGCACCCTTCTTAGCGTCGGTTACAGCAACGATAACATCCTTAGCCTCGTCCTTGCCGCGCTGATCCTCGCACTGCTTCTTCAAGAGACGGAAAGCGAGAGCTGTCTCAGTAGTGGTACCAGACTTAGAGATATTGATGACACCAAACTTCTTGTCCTTCAAGAAAGAAGTCAACTCGAAGAGGTAATCCTCACCGATATTGTTACCTGCGAAGAGGATAGTAGGGTTCTTCTTGTCGTTTACGAGCCAAGCGAAAGAGTTGCTGAGGCCTTCAATAACGGCGCGAGCACCGAGGTAGCTACCACCGATACCTGCAACCACAACAACCTCACACTTTTCGCGCAAAGTGTTGGCAACAGCCTGAATCTCGTCGAGGAACTCTGGAGTGATAGAAGATGGCAAATGCAACCATCCCAAGAAATCGTTACCTTCACATGTGCCGTTCTCAAGAGCTTCCTGAGCGGCCTTAACCTTAGGCTCGTAAGCCTTTACTGCACCCTCTGCAAGGAATGATGCAGCCTTTGTAATGTTTAAGCTGATACTTTTCATTTTTTCTTTTATCTAAATGAATCTGTTAAAAGTTTAATCTCTATTTGCGGACTGATGCGCTCGTACAATATATTATATACGGCATCGAGGATTGGCATGTTGACGTGCATGTGGCGATTGATTTCCTTCATGCACTTGGTACCGAAATATCCCTCGGCAATCATCTCCATCTCTATCTGCGCACTCTTCACGCTGTAACCTTTGCCTATCATGGTTCCGAAGGTGCGGTTTCTGGAAAAGTTGCTATAACCCGTTACCAGTAGGTCGCCCAGATACACCGAGTCGTACATGCTTCGGTCGATAGGGTGGACGGCTGTCAGAAAGCGATGCATCTCCTGTACGGCGTTCGACATGAGCACCGCCTGGAAATTGTCGCCGTACTTCAGTCCGCCACAGATACCTGCGGCGATGGCATATACGTTTTTCAGCACCGAAGAGTATTCAATGCCAATCACGTCGCTTGAAGTCTTGGTCTTGATATACTCGCTTGCCAAACAATCGTTGGCAAAGGCGCGGGCTTTCTCCGTATCGCTACAGCCCACCGTGAGATAGCTCAGTCGTTCCAGGGCTACCTCCTCAGCATGAGAAGGACCACCGATGCATGCCAGGTTCTCGTAAGGCACGTCATATACCTGATGGAAATATTCCGAGCAGACGAGGTTCTCGTCAGGCACGATACCCTTGATGGCTGTGATGATAAACTTATCGCTGAGTCGGGTCTTGAGCTTCTTGAGATGATTCTTCAAATAAGGCGATGGGGTGACGAATACAAGTGTATCGTAGTTCTGCACTATCTTGTTGATGTCGGAAGAGAAGAATATCTCATCCACATTGAATCGTGCCGACATCAGATAGGCAGGGTTGTGACCCATGCGCTTGAAGTCCTCGATGCGGTCGTCGCGACGCATATACCAACCTATGTGATGAGTATGCCCCACCACAATCTTGGCAATGGCTGTAGCCCAGCTACCGCCGCCAATTATCGCTATTTTTCCGCAGTTATACACTTCGAATGAATTTATAAATTAATAATTAATAATTAATAATGTATAATGAGGCTTTCGCCTTTGTTTGTAGATATAATGTATAACTAATAAAAAGCTGGAACTCTTTATTAATTATACATTATTAATTATGCATTATCAATTAAGCATTTGCTGCATCGATCCAGCCCTGGATGTCATCAACAGAAGGCTTCTCGTAACCGAGCTTGTACTTCTTGTTGATTTCTCCAATCTTCTGCTGCAAGCCTTGTGCTTTTTCTTCACGGATATCAGAGAT
>ENA-UEQM01000683-UEQM01000683.1-human-gut-metagenome-genome-assembly--contig:-NODE-683-length-19139-cov-14.235442_pt1 | contig 19139 bp, 10 predicted proteins | sample MGYA00242948_ERZ507948 | MGnify/ENA primary metagenome ERZ507948 (study PRJEB26167, sample SAMN06115440) | human gut metagenome | host: Homo sapiens | place: China:Hubei | collected 2015-07-28... | reverse complement strand
GTTAAGTTTTCATAAGCATTTCTTAATATAAGTTATTGATTTACAGACGATTAAATATTAATTTAACGCAGTATTGTGGTATAGTAACCAAATCGCTCTCCTGTGTTGGCTAACGCCAAGGCCCAAAGACCTTTAGGTTGTCCTTCGAACATAATTTTGTCGTTTAAGATTAGTGATTATTACTGAATTATTAATTGATTTTTTTATTAAGAGAAGTTAGCGCTCCATTCGGTCGCTAGGAGTTAAAGAAGTTAGCGCTCCCTGGCGGTCGCTAGAAGTTAAAGCCATTAGCCTTTTTGTTGGAGTTTTCTGCCTTAAGACATATGGCTTTAACTTCTTTAACTCCTTTAACTTCTATTTTATTTTTTCGTTCTTTGTTCTGACGATATCGAAGAGATAGGTTAGCTTGACGCTAATGTTGTTGAAATTGCTCGAACCGAAATAGTCGCGCTTAGAGTCGCCATAGATGTTGCCAAGGCCATAATAGTAGCGACCCTCGAGAAGGAAATGACCCACGCGAGAGATGCTGAACTCAAGACCTGCGCCAGCTGCAATTCCGTAGTCGAACTTGTTTTCGATAGCCATGGTGTCTTGTGCGCAAACGGGGTTCACACGGTCTGCCATGTTGCGGTCGGAGAAATTGAAGTTGGTCTTGGTGGTCTCGCTCAAGCAATAGCCAAACTGCGGACCAAGATTTACGAAGAAGGCTACGCCCTTGCGCTCCCTACCCCACGCCAAATGCGCCATGACAGGAACCTGGATGTAGCTGATGGTGCGTTGATATTCTTCGGGCAGTCCTGTAGTAGAATTTATCACGGGCTGGTCGTTGACATCAAGAATATCCTCTTTCCATCCCATCTGGCTATAGTTTATTTCGCCATAAACGGAGCAGATGGTATTAAAATATTTCTCACATACATACCTCGCAGACAAACCGGCATTAATGCCTCCTAATTGCGATTGCGACACCTTAGGGGTGAACTTCACGCTCGACATGTTGTAGCCGCCATTTACGCCAATTGAAAAGTCATTGCGATGAACGCCTATCTGCGCAAAGGCAAACGAAGGCAACAGCATGAGCATCAAGATATAGGATAATTTCCTCATGAAATTTTTGAATTACCTCTTAATATTAATATGTTATCGATTCCAAGCCTCCATCGAGCATATAATGGATTAGCATGTAGCATTTGTTTTGCCATCCGCCCTCCTTCTTGCTTGGCGAGAAAGTTCTCTCAAACGAAAGTGGAGTTTGCAAAGGAAACTTGACCTGCTGACTACGATAGCCGCAGAAGTTTTTGCCGAAATGACGAATACCGCGCACGAAGAACTGGCAATGGTCGTAGCCGGTAATGGCGAAGCGTGGTTGGGCATACTGCATAGGTTCGCCAAACCAACGGCTGTATGAGCGCTCAAGGTTGATGGTGTTGGCATTAACCGCATTATAATAGAATGTGGTTGGAATATAAGTATTAAACTTATGGAAGTTTGCAGACTGATACTTAGTGTACATCAGCCACTCAGTATAGCCGAAGAGCGAGATGCTGATGCCAGGCACGTTGGCAACAAGTCCGTTAAGCTTAGCTATTGCCACGTTGAGCTCAGGCGAACGACCTGTATTCAGAATAACGATGTTTGGCTTGGTGCGCGAGAAAGCCTTTAGGAACATCTGCTCAGAATTGTTGAGATTGGTGATGGAATAATCACGCTTAGCAAGTTGCAGTTGGTTGCGCAAAGCGAATGTGAAAGCGCCCTTCTTGCTTGTGCTATCGTTGCAATCGACGAATACAGGATGATGATTAGGGAATCGCTCCAAGAACGCCTTGATGGCAGCATTATTCTGCTCGTCGGGATTCTGATAAACCTGATAGATATTGGTGTTGTAGCACACGTCGCTACCATATATCGAGAATGGCACCACGAGGCGAATATCGTGCTGCTTGCAGAAATCGCCAAGAGGCTTGACCTGATGAGTGTACAAAGGACCGAAGATAACGTCGCAATCGGCTGTGCCAGGCTGGCTGAGCAAAGCCTTCACGTCGCCATCAATAGGCAGATTCCACGCCTTGACGTCGGTAGAAATGCCCTCACGCTTTAGCGAGTCGCAAGCCATAAGTATGCCACGATAATATTCTATCATTCTGCGTCCGTCGCCATCTACATTATGCAAAGGCAACATCACGCCAATTCTCACATTCTTGCTCACCTTGGCTGCAGGCTTGGCAGGTTGCGGTTTGGCAGCACTTGGCGATTGGGCGAAAGGAATAAAGATGGTGTCGCCCTTTTTGAGTTCATAACCCTCAGTTTTCATCACGGGGTTAGCCTCGATAAGTTCAGGAAGAGTGATGCCATATTTGCGCGAAATGCCAAACAAGGTATCTTTCTTCTTTGCCTTATATACGTCTTGCCATTTATTCACTTGGGCATCGGCTCCAAACACCAGAAATAGAGCTGCCACTAAGAGAAAAAGCCTCGAAATATGTTTCATATCCAATAAAATTGATTTATTCATGTGCAAAAATACAAAAAAAGTGTGGTTTAATCAACTTTATTAGTTATTTTTGCAAGAATATAAGCTACGAATATGAAAAATAGAACGATATTTACATTACTTGCTGCGTTTTGCATGCACTTGGCGGCATGGTCGCAAGCCATTCCTACCATAAATCCGCAGTTCACTTATACCGACGACGAGGGACAGGAGCAGACCACCACAAGCGCCTCGGAATCGGCTCCGCTCGTTGCCACTTTCACTTCGGGCACAGAAAATGCCGAAGGATGGGAAGCTCACTACGAATGGCATTTCTATAAAGACGGAAAGCGAAGCGAGCCTTATTTAATAAGGTATGACGAAACTACAGATTATACCTTTACTCAGGCTGGCACCCATTTCGTAGAGCTATACGCCATCTTCACACAAGGCACAGATACCTTGGCTTATACCGAGGAGTATTGGACCTCGGAGGGGGCGCCTCTGTCAATATCAATTTCTGAGAGCAAGCTCAATATGCCTAACGCCTTTTCGCCTAATGGCGACGGCATCAACGACATATATAAAGCAAAAGAGGGCTACCAAAGTATTGTGGAATTCCATGCCTACATCTTCAACCGTTGGGGACAGAAACTCTACGAATGGACCGATCCTGCAGGCGGATGGGACGGCAAATACAAAGGCAAGGATGTGGCGCAAGGCGTGTACTATTGTCTGGTGAAAGCCAAGGGCGCAGACGGCAGAAAATACGACATCAAAACGGATGTGAATCTGCTTAGAGGATATACAGAAAACGGAACCAACAGCAACGAATAGTTTAGGTAGAGAAGAAACAAAGAAAGAAAGAGAAGAAACATGGAAAAGATTGAAGTTTTTGGAGCTCGCGTACACAACCTTAAGAATGTTGACGTGGAAATGCCACGCAACTCGCTTACCGTAATCACGGGACTCTCAGGCTCTGGCAAATCTTCGTTGGCTTTCGACACTATCTTTGCCGAAGGACAACGCAGATATATCGAAACATTCTCTGCCTACGCCCGCAACTTCTTGGGCAACATGCAACGCCCTGATGTTGACAAGATTACGGGCTTGTCGCCTGTTATCAGCATCGAGCAAAAGACCACCAACAAGAACCCTCGTTCTACGGTTGGCACGGTTACGGAAATCTACGACTATCTGCGATTGCTCTTTGCGCGTGCTGCTGATGCTTATAGCTACGCAAGTGGCGAAAAGATGGTGAAATATACCGAGGAACAGATTGCGCAAACCATTCACGAGGCTTATCTCAACAAGCGCATCTTTATCTTGGCGCCTCTCGTTAGGCAACGCAAGGGCCACTATCGCGAACTCTTCGACTCCATGCGTCGCAAGGGCTATCTATACGCAAGGGTGGATGGAAAGATTGAAGACCTGGTTGAGGGTATGAAGGTTGACCGCTACAAGAACCACAATATCGAGGTGGTGATAGACAAGATGCAGGTGAAGGAGGGCGACAACGAGCGACTTGCCAAGACCATTCAGACTGCCCTCAGACAAGGCGAAGGCACCATGATGATTTTGGATAAGGATAGCGGAGAGATTCGCAACTTCTCGAAGAAACTCATGGACCCCGTTACAGGAATTGCTTATGGCGACCCAGCCCCAAACATGTTTTCGTTTAACTCACCCGAAGGTGCTTGTCCACGATGCAAGGGCTTGGGAATGGTCAACGAGATTGACATGGCGAAAGTGGTGCCTGACGATAAATTGAGCATCCACGAGGGCGCAATAGTTCCTTTAGGAAAATACAAGAACCAACTGATATTCTGGCAGATAGAGGTTATACTCAATAATTATGACTGCACCCTAAAAACTCCTTTCAAGGATATACCAGCCCAAGCCGTCGACGACATCATGTTTGGCTGCATGGAGAAGGTGAGAATTCCGAAAGAGAAGGTTCACACGTCGTCTGATTATTTCACCAATTATGATGGCGTGATAAAATATCTGAAGACGATAATAGAAAACGACGAGAGCGCAGCCGGACAGAAATGGGCTGACCAATTCTTGGCGATGACGGAATGTCCGGAATGTCACGGCATGAGACTGAAGAAGGAGTCGTTGGCTTACAAACTTTGGGACAGCAACATAGCCGAAGTTGCCAACCTCGACCTCATAGCGTTGAAGGAATGGCTCGTGGCGTTGCCTGAGCATATTTCGGAAACTCAACGCAAGATAGGAAGCGAGATTCTGAAAGAATTGACCACAAGGGTCGACTTCTTGCTCGAAGTGGGTCTCGACTATTTGTCGCTCAATCGACAAAGCGCTACCCTTTCGGGTGGAGAGAGCCAAAGAATCCGTCTTGCCACTCAGATTGGCTCGCAACTCGTCAACGTGCTCTACATACTCGACGAGCCAAGTATCGGACTTCATCAACGTGACAACTGCCGACTGATAGACAGCCTAAAGCAGCTGCGAGATCTTGGCAACACGGTATTGGTGGTAGAACACGACCGCGACATGATGTTGGCTGCCGACTATATCGTCGACATAGGTCCGAAGGCTGGACGCAAGGGTGGCGAAGTTGTGTTCCAAGGCACTCCGCAAGAGATGCTTCGCCAGCACACGCTCACGGCTCAATATCTGAACAACGAGATGAAGATTGAGGTGCCGAAGGAGCGACGCAAGGGCAACGGCAAGAGCATCATCATTCATGGTGCAAGGGGCAACAACCTAAAGAATATCGACGTGGAATTTCCTCTTGGCAAACTGATTGTGGTTACGGGAGTTTCGGGCTCGGGCAAGTCGACCCTAATCAACGAGACCCTGCAACCTATCCTTAGCCAACATTTCTATCGTTCGCTCAAGAAGCCGATGGCTTACGACAGCATCGAGGGATTGGACAATATAGATAAGGTGGTGAACGTAGACCAAAGTCCGCTCGGCAGAACTCCACGAAGCAATCCTGCCACATATACAGGCGTGTTCTCCGACATTCGCAGCCTCTTCGTAGGTCTGCCCGAAGCTCAGATTCGTGGCTATAAGCCTGGCCGTTTCTCGTTTAATGTGAAGGGCGGACGATGCGAGGCTTGTGGCGGAAATGGATACAAGACCATAGAGATGAACTTCCTGCCCGACGTGATGGTGCCTTGCGAGGTTTGTCAGGGCAAGCGCTACAATCGCGAAACTCTCGAAGTGAGATACAAGGGAAAATCTATTGCCGACGTGCTCGACATGACGATAAATCAGGCGGTAGAGTTTTTCCAGGCTGTACCTGCAATATTGCAGAAGATTTCAGCCCTTCAGCAGGTAGGATTGGGCTATATCAAGCTCGGACAGTCGTCGACTACTCTCTCGGGAGGCGAAAGCCAACGTGTGAAACTGGCTACAGAACTGGCTAAGCGCGACACGGGCAAGACTCTCTACATCCTCGACGAGCCTACTACGGGTCTGCACTTCGAAGACATTCGCATTCTGATGGATGTTATTCAGAAGCTCGTGGATAAGGGCAATACCGTTATCATCATCGAGCACAACCTCGACGTAATAAAACTTGCCGACCACATCATCGACATCGGTCCTGAGGGCGGAAGAGGTGGCGGCCAGGTGCTTGCGACTGGAACTCCTGAAGAAGTAGCGCAGTCGAAGAAAGGCTACACGCCACGATTCTTGAAAGAAGAATTGGAAAGGAAATAGGAAGTAAAGAAGTTAAAAGAAGAGAAGTTAAAGGAGTTAAAGAAGTTAGAGAAGTTAAAGCCATATGTCTTATGGATTAATTTCCAGCTAAAAACTTCAGCTGAAAACTCCAACAAAAAGGCTAATGGCTTTAACTTCTAGCGACCGCAGGGAGCGATAACTTCTCTAAAAAAAATAATTAACTAACAAAATAATTAATCATGATCAATTACAGAAATCTATTGTCTTTTAGCTTTTTGCTGCTTGCCCTCACAGCTTGGGCGCAGCCAAATGGCACGGGCAACTATTATCAAGATGCCAACGGGAAGAAAGGTAAGAGCTTGAAAACTGCCTTGTTTGGAATTATCAAGAGCCCAAATGTAGTATCGTACAAAGGTCTTTGGGATGCTTACAAGAAGACCGACCTTCGCTCAGATGGCAAGATTTGGGACATGTATTCCGACATTACCAACTTCGACCCAGACAAAGGTCATGCTGGCAACTACTCGAAAGAAGGCGACATGTACAATCGCGAACACTCGTTTCCTAAGAGCTGGTTTAACGATGCTAAGCCTATGTATTCAGATATTGTACATGTGGTTCCTGCCGATGGCTATGTGAATAATCGTCGTAGCAACTTGCCTTATGGCGAAACTGACGGCACCTGGAAATCGCATGGCGGCTTCAGCAAGGTTGGCACTTGTTCGCTTCCTGGATATTCAGGAACAGTTTTCGAACCTAACGACGAATATAAGGGCGACTTTGCCCGAATCTATTTCTACATGGCTACATGCTACGAGGATAAGATTTCGTCGTGGAGTAGCGACATGCTTTCTCACAACTCTTATCCTGCTTACAAGCAATGGGTTATCGACATGTTGCTTCGTTGGGCAAAGAACGACCCTGTGAGCAAGAAGGAGATAGACCGCAATAATGCCGTTCAGCGCGTGCAGGGCAACCGCAATCCTTTTGTCGACTATCCTGGACTTGAGCAGTATATTTGGGGCAACAAGACGGATGTGGCTTTCTCGTACGACAACTACGACTCCACCATTCCTGACCCAAATCCTGACCCTAAGCCAGATCCAAACCCTGATCCTAATCCAGATCCAAATCCTGATCCAAACCCAGACCCAACACCTGATCCAACGCCTACTCCAGAGCCTTCTGAGGGCGAGCAGGTTTACACTCTCGTAGCTTCGGCTGCCGACCTTGCTCCTGACACATATTATCTGTTGGTTAGAGAGAATGAGAATGGCAACGATGCTAAACTAAAGAGCGTGGCTCTATCTGACATGCTTTCTACAGGCAAGGCTTTCGGCTATGCTAACATTACGGTAACCAACAATACTATCGTTACAAAGGTGAACGAAGAGAAATGTCCTCACGAACTCTATATCGCAAAGACTGACGATACTTACACCTTGTGCGACGTGAAGATCAAGAAGTATCTCTCGTTGACTTCTTCTGATAATGCACTTGGTGCAAACGAAACCGTTACTGGCGATGGCGAAAAGTGGACTATCACTTTCGACGAGAACAACGCTATCATCGCAAACAAGAAGATTAAGGATCGCACCATCAGCTTCAACGCAGGTAGTCCTCGCTTTGCTTGCTACAAGGGTTCTCAGCAGCCTGTACAGCTCTACAAAAAGGTTGGTGCCAACAGCATCAAGAACACCAAGGTTTCTGCCAAGGCCAACAACGTGGTCTACTCTATCGACGGTCGCAGAATCATGAAGATTGGCGATGGCGACAACCCTTACAGAATACTTCCAAAGGGTATGTATATAATAGGTGGACGCAAGGTTGTTGTTGGAAATTAATCCGCATGCAGGAAATTAATTCTGCTTGACAGAAAAAATCTAAGAAGATAAACAAAGAGTTTAATGTCTAATCACATAAACTTTCGCAAACTATTAGCAATAGGCTTTATAGCACTCTTTTCGTGCTATAAAGCCTTTGGCATGCGTACCGACTCGTTGATGTTGGAACGCATGTTTCGTTATGCGAAAGCCATACAAGACAAACAAAGCTCTATCAACCACAACTACAACTACACTCGCTTTAGCCTCGACATACAAAGGAAAAACTTCACTCTGCTAACCATTCCTTCGATGTATGCCGTGGCACGAACCGGACAACGCACATTTATCGACGAAACCTACAACCGCATTTCGGGCTACGGAACCGACACCATGCAGACTCACACCATGCTTCGAGCTACCACAATTCCGCATCGAAGCGTAACCATGGAAAATGTGCTGAAATATCTCACCCCGAAGATTTATCAGGAGACGATAATCGAAAACTATCTCATTTCTCCTTTCGCAAGAATAAACAAGCGATTCTATAAATATAGAGTCACTTTCTACAACGGCAACAAGGTGGCTAACGTCACCTTCACTCCTCGACGCAACAACACCCAACTTGTTAGCGGCTACGCCATCGTGGACTACTATACTGGTCGCATTATAAAATGCTATATAGCAGGCGAATACGACATGGTGGACTTCGGAATGAATCTCACCATGGGCGACGAATATCGCAACTCTCTGCTGCCCACAAAGGTTGACCTAACCACACAATTCTCGTTTGTGGGCAACAGGATAAAAGGAAAATATGTTTCCTACTACGACCGACCAAAGAAAGACAGCATCACCAAAGCCGACAATATCGTAAACATGCGCCCCGACCATCTCTCGCCATACGAGCAAGGGATGATAGATTCATATAAAGAAAAGAATAGCAAACCCGACTCTACGAAGCATAAGAGCAGCTATAAATTTTGGGACGCCATCTCCGACCATACCCTCAACAGAATTAGGCAAAACTTTGGCTCCAAGGGCTACGTCAGGGTAAACCCCATTCTAAACCCTCTTTACCTTGGCTACAGCCAGCGTCGCGGCATTACTTACAAGTTCGACGTCATGGGAAGCTACATGTTTTCGGAAAATAGCGAGCTCTCGGCAAGGGTGAAAGCTGGTTACACTTTTAAGCTGAAGCAGCTGCTGATGAATATTCCTATCACGTGGTATTTCGACAAGAACCGTAATGGCTACACTCGTATCGAATTGGGTAATGGCAACCACGTGGGCAACTCGATGCTTGCCCGAAACCTGATGGAGATAATGCCCGATTCGGCTATTATTTCGAAAGGTAACAACTTGAACGATTTCCACAACAACTATATGAAGATGTATGCCAACATCGACTTCAACAAATATTTCGGACTCATGGGCGGTTTAACGATGCACTATCGCAAGGCTGTGGATGTGGAGTCGTATAAGAAGCTTAACCAACGCTACACTTACCATTCGTCGGCTCCGATGTTGGAACTCAGGTTGCGACCTTTGGCGTGGCAGGGTCCTGTAATCACGGTCGACTACGAACGAAGCATCAAGGGACTACTCAACTCCAACATCAACTACGAGCGTTGGGAGCTGAATAGCGAGTATATTTATCGACTCAACAAACTGCAGAATTTCCATTTCAAGTTTGGCACGGGCTTCTATACTACCAAAGACAGCAACGGATATTTCCTCGACTTCGAAAACTTCCGCGACAATATCATAGCTGGAGGATGTAACGACGATTGGAGTGGCGAATTTGAATTGCTGCAACAAGAAACCTACAATCAGTCCGACTACTACATTCGCGCCAACATGAGCTACGAGAGTCCGCTATTGATACTCAGTTGGTTGCCGTATGTGGGCAAATATATGGAGATGGAGCGCATCAACGTGAGCACTCTCGACGTAAAGGGCATTCATACTTATATCGAAGCCGGCTACAGCTTCACCACTCGTTGGTTCTCGTTTGGCATGTTTGCCTCGATGAAACAATGGGAGTTTGATAGCGTGGGCGTAAAATGGGGATTCGAACTATTTAGAAAATGGTAACAACATCTTAGAGACTGGAAAAACAACATCATGGACAACATATTGACCGTTTACAGCGCAAGTGCTGGTAGTGGCAAGACGTTTACCCTTGCCGTGAAATATATAGAGCTGCTGATAGAACAGCCCGAAAACTATAGAAAAATTCTTGCCGTAACTTTCACCAACAAGGCTACAGACGAGATGAAGTTGCGTATTCTGAACCAACTCTACGGTTTGGCTCATTCCCTACCCGACTCTCAGGCTTATAACAACAAGATAAAGGAAGACTTCCACAAGGCGAAAAAGCCCATCTCTGACGAGCTGATAAAGCGGAATGCGGGCAAGGCGCTCCACTATCTGCTCCACAACTACAATTATTTCCGCATTCAAACCATCGATGCTTTCTTCCAGCAGGTTACTCGCAACATGGCTCGCGAGCTAAACCTCAACGCCAATTTCAAACTCTCGCTCAACGATTGTCAGATTGAGGAGAATGCCGTTGACGAGATGATTGAACAGCTCACACCAAAGAGCAACGTGATGAAGTGGATATTAGACTACATCAACGAAAACATCTCGGAAGACAAAAGCTGGAACGTCATCAACTCGATAAAGAATTTCGGACTAACCATCTTTTCCGACATCTACAAGGCTCACGAAGAAGAGCTAAACGAGGTATTCCAACAGCCCGATTTCTTCAAGAATTTCGACAGCCTTATGCGTGGCATCATGAAGCAGGCTGAGGAAGAATACAGCAAGGTCTACGACGACTATCAGGCGCTTATGGAGGCCAACGGCGTTAGCTTTGCCGACTTCAAGAGTGGCAAGAGTGGTGCTTGCGGATATTTCGAAAAGTTTGCCAACGGCATCAAGGCTATGGCTGGCGTTGACGACGACAAACATTTCAACAAAACGGCTCAAAAGGCTACCGAAGACATAGGCGCTTGGGTTAAGAAAGGCGACTTGGGAACGAGTCTTGAGCAGGTGGCGATAAAGCTGATGCAGATGCTCAACGAAACCGAGGCTAAGCGCAAGGAATGGATGAGTAGCTACAAATCGGCTTCCAACACCATTCGCCACATCAGCAAGTTGCGCCTTCTTGGTTCTATAAAGGATAAGGTTGACGAGGTGAACGCTTTGGCAAACAGATTTCCGCTTAGCGCCACTCAGGCTTTGCTCAACACGATGATTGGCACAAGCGATGCTCCCTTCGTCTACGAGAAGATAGGCACGCAGATAAGCCACATCATGATTGACGAGTTCCAGGACACGAGCCTTGCACAATGGCACAATTTCAAAGTGCTGTTGGAGGATTGTATGTCGCAAAATTCTGCTTGCCTCATAGTGGGCGACGTTAAGCAGAGCATCTATCGTTGGCGCTCAAGCGACTGGCGACTGCTCAACAACATAAGCCAAGAGTTTCCGGGCTACAACATAGAGCCTACGCCCCTCGATACCAACTATCGTTCTGAGGCTAACATCGTGAAGTTCAACAACGCTTTCTTCGAGACTGCTGCCAAAGAGGAGTTCAAGGAGTTTGCCAACAACGCAAGTAACGTAGACAAAATCTACACGAAGGAGGCTGTGTGCCAAAAGATTCATCCTAAAAAGGCAGACAAGGCTCACAATGGTTTGGTTCGCGTAACCTTGTTGCCTATCGACGACTACGAGAGCGTGACCATGCAGCTCATAGCCGACCAAATAAACATGCTCTTGCAAAAGGGCGTAAGGCAAAGCGACATCGCCATCCTCACGCGTACCAATAAACACATCGCTTCTATCGGAGCTTTCTTGATGGACGAATTGCCTGAGGTTACATTAGTTTCCGACGAGGCTTTCGTTCTTGAAGCTTCGCTCGCTGTCAGAACCATCATCACAGCTATGCGAGTGATGGCTAACGATGTCGACGAACTGTCGAAAGCCACTCTCGCTCGCTATTCGCAACTGCTTAGTGGCAACGCAGATGCTGCTACGGCTATTCTCAACGCTTCTGCCAACTTCGATGCCTTATTGCCTGCCGCATTCAACAAGGAGGCAAGAGCGCTCTTAGCACAGAAACCTACTTACGAATTGGCTGAAACCATCTGCAACATTTTCCGTCTCGACAAACTGAAAAACGAGACTGCTTATCTTTGCAAATTCTTCGACACTTTGGCTTCGTTTCTTGCCGACACGCCTGCCACAATAGGCGACGTAATCAACGAATGGGACGAGAACATGCACAAGAAGGCTATCGAGAGCGACAAGGTGGAGGGCATTAGATTGCTCACTATTCATAAGAGTAAGGGACTGGAGTTTGACAACGTGATAATCCCGTTCTGCGACTGGAAGATGGAGCAGACCGCTACGCTTTGGGCTTCGCCTAAGGAGAGTCCTTATAATAAGTTGCCGCTTGTGCCGTTGGAGTTTAGCAAAACCAAGCTCTCAGGTACCATCTACGAAGCTGACTACAACGAGGAACACATGCAGAATATGGTCGACAACATGAACTTGCTGTATGTGGCTTTCACTCGTGCCGGAAAGAATCTCTTCGTTTCGTGCAAAGATGCCAACCGCAAGGGCTCACGAACTTCGGGCACTCGTGCCACCATCGTGGCTTCTACGCTCAACGCCCTTGCAAAATCAAACCAGTTCGAGGGATGCTGCATAGAAGAGAACGAAGATGCTACAATTTTCAACTATGGCGAACTATTCATCAAGGAGCCTAAAGCCAAGGAAGCAACTGCTGAAAGCAACAAGGCTGAAACCAACGTTTTCACGCCTGAAATAACGCCTCTATCGCTAAACCTCGACAACTATTCATACAAGCAAGCCGACGTAGACTTCCGACAAAGCAACAAGAGTCGGGAGTTTGTGGCTGCCGACGACGAGGGAACCGACGAGGAGCAAGAGGCTTACATCAAAACGGGCACCATTCTTCATCGCATATTCTCTACCATCGAGACTTCTGCCGACATCGATAAGGCGCTAACCTTGTTGGAGCAAGAGGGCGAACTATACTCTTCTACCACATCCAAGGAGAAGCTCATGGAGATGCTCCACAAACGATTGGAGAGCAAGAAGGTGAAGGAGTGGTTTTCGCCAGGATGGCAGATTTTCAACGAATGTGCAATATTAGACATCGACCCGACCACGGGCAAGGTGATTAATCGTCGCCCAGACCGAGTGATGATGAATGGCAAGGAAACCATCGTTGTCGACTTCAAATTTGCTGCGCCCAACATAGACCACCAACGCCAGGTGGCGCAATACATGCATTTGCTTTCAAGCATGGGCTACTCTAACGTAAAGGGCTATCTATGGTATGTTTACACTAACAAAATTGAGGAGGTCAACGCATAATGACAAACAATAAATCATTCCTTGAGTCTGTGGCTCAAGACATCATAAATCGTTTCGGCACCGAACTTGCCGACGTGGCTGTGGTTTTCCCTAACAAGCGTGCTTCGCTGTTCCTCAACAAGCATCTGGCGCAAATAGCCAAAAAGCCTATTTGGAGCCCTGCCTACATCACTATTAGCGACTTATTTCGCAAGCATTCTGAGCTTGAGGTGGCTGACAGCATAGAGCTGGTGTGCCGTCTCTACTCCACCTACTGCCAGCATGTGCCTGCAGGGGCTAATGCTGCAGCCAATAGTCTTGACCATTTCTATGGCTGGGGCGAACTGCTGCTTGCCGATTTCGACGATATTGACAAGAATCTTGGTAATGCCGAGAAGATTTTCTCCGACCTTGGCAATTATCAAGACCTGACCACGGCTCCTGCCGACATGCTGAGCGAGGAACAGATGGCTCAGCTAAAGCGCCTTTTTGGATATTTTGCCGAGACTCAGAGCGAGCTTAAGCGCCGCTTCAACGAGCTTTGGGGCAAGCTGCTCGATATCTATACCGACTATCGCCAACAGCTACGCCAAGCGGGCTTGGCTTACGAGGGAATGCTCTATCGCGATGTGGCTGAACAGCCCGTGGTAGACTTCAAATATAAGCACTATATTTTCGTTGGTTTCAACATGATGCAGCTGGTTGAACAGCAGCTCTTCACACGACTGAAAAACGAAGGCAAAGCAACCTTCTATTGGGACTTCGACCACTATTATATAGACGCCAAAAATCATCTGCCTAAGGGCGAAGCTGGCGTGTATATTTCGAAGTATCTAACCGATTTTCCTAATGCTTTAGACAACCTCGACGAGGCTATTTACAGCAATATTTCCAAGCCAAAAGACATTACATTTCTTAGTGCTCAAACCGAGAACATTCAGGCTCGCTACATCAAGCAATGGCTTGCCGAAAACCATCGTGCCGAGGATAGCGAGCGCACAGCTATAGTGTTGGCAGACGAGAAACTGTTGCCTACCGTGGTCAACAATCTGCCGTCGGGCTTGATGATCAACATCACCACAGGCTATCCGCTCTCGCTCTCGCCAGCTGCTTCGATGCTCAACTTGCTGCTCACTCTTCGTGCCGACTTGCTCTCTACTAATGGTAAATCGTTCAGACTAAAAACGGTCAACAAGCTCCTCGTCCACCCCTACTCGGTTTTCATCAGCCCGAAGGTTTTGGAGCTGAAAGAGCAGTTGATAAAGGACAGAAACTACTTCCCTACGAGTCGCGACTTGTCGGTCGACGAGGGTTTGTCGCTTCTCTTTGCTCAGCCTGCCGATGCCTCCGACACAGCCGAAACCATGGAATGGGTGGCTAAGGTTTTGGAGTATACGGGCAAGCATAGTAGCGACTACGAGGATGCTTTCTTCCAGGAATCCTTGTTCAGAACCTATACTTTAGTTAACCGTCTGAACCTTTTGATTACCAAAGATATACTACAAGTACATTTACAAACACTCGAACGACTCGTTGCCCAGATTGTTGGCGCCACGAGTGTGCCTTTCCATGGCGAACCTGCCGAGGGAATACAGGTGATGGGAGTGTTGGAAACAAGAAACTTGGACTTCGACCATGTGCTCTTCCTTTCGTGCAACGAGGGCAATATGCCTAAGGGTGTCAACGACTCGTCGTTCATTCCTTACTCCATTCGCAAGTTTCACGGGCTCACCACCATCGACAACAAGATTGCCATCTACGCCTATTACTTCTATCGTCTGATGCAAAGGGCTTCCGACATTTCGTTGGCTTACAACACCACAACCGAAGGCACTCACACCTCGGAAATGAGCCGCTTCATGCTTCAGCTCATGGTGGAAAGTGGTCAAGACATCAAGCGCCAAAGCATCATGGCGCAGCAGTCGCCAGCCAAAACTTTACAACACGAAGTGGCGAAAGACGACAAGGTGATGGAGAAAATGCTCACGCCAAAAGAGGGCAAAGAGACCATCAGTATCTCGCCTTCGGCTATCGGAGTTTACCTCACTTGCCAGCTGAAATATTATTACATGCACGTGGTGGGTCTTCGCGAAAACGACGAGACCGACGACGACGATATTGATGCTCGAATATTCGGAAATATATTCCATGCTGCAGCCGATTTCCTGTATAAAGATTATAAGGGACGGGTGTTGCAAAAGTCTGACTTTGGTAACCTCAGAAAGCACATCGACCATTGCGTGGAGAAAGCCTTTGTGAGTGTGCTCTACGAGAAGGATCCTGAGACCACTCGCTTGGGCAAGCTCAACGGTATGCAGGAGATAAATTCTATGGTCATAAAGAAGTATCTTGGCAAACTCATCGAGGCGGACGCCAAGCAGGCTCCAATCACCATAATCGACACGGAGAAATGGGTGGAGAAGATGCATGACATCAACGTTGATGGCAAAACCATTAAATGCAAGGTTGGTGGCATCATCGACCGCATAGACCGCATAGAAAACTCAGACACCATTCGCATCGTGGACTACAAAACGGGTCGTTATCCTGCTTACTGGCCAACATCTGTAGACGACATCTTCGACCCTGCCAAAAACAAGGATATTCCTGCTAACTACTACATCCAAACGATGCTCTATTCTACCATCGTCAAGGGCAAGGTAGAGGACAAGAAGGTGAGCCCGGCATTGCTGTATATTCAGAAAATGTCGGCCGACGATTACGACCCAATTCTGCAAATCAACAAGGAGCCTATTACTGACATCGCAGATTATCGTGACCAGTATGTGGAGCTACTCGACAATCTCTTTGCCGAAATCTTCAATCCTGCCATTCCTTTCGCCCCTACTGCCGACACCACCCGATGCGAACATTGCACCTTTGCCAACCTGTGCAAATAAAATTGGCACACACTTTGCACATATATTATAAAAAAAGGTATAACTTTGTACCCGAAACACAACAGAAAATACAAATATATGACAAGTCAGTTTTCGCCCAAAGTATCGGAAATTCTCGTGTTTAGCCGCGAAGAAGCCACACGATTAGCAAGTCGCTCGGTTGGTCCTGAGCATTTGCTACTTGGCATTATGCGCGATAAACAAGGAGACATAAACCATATTTTCAGCAGAATGTCGATAAACATGGATAACATAAAACACGAGCTCGAAGACAAAGTTCGTGAAGACGACATTACTCAACCAATATCAACATCCGAGCTGGTGCTCAACGAACAAGCCAACAAGCTATTGAAGCTTGCTGTGCTCGAGGCAAGAATGCAACACTCGCAGATTGTTGACGTAAACCACCTGTTGCTCGCCATCCTCCACGACCAAAACAACAACGGAGCTAAAGAGGTGCTGGAGAGCAACAATGTCACTTATCAAGACATGTTGGCATACTTACAAAAGCCAAGCAAGCCTGCAGAAGGCATGAACCTCACCAGCGACGACGACTACGACGACGAGCTCGACGAGGAACCAAGAAGTGCCTCTAACTCAGGCACATCCAGCAGCGCCACTACAGCCACAGCCAAGAAGGTGGGTGGCAAAACTCCCGTGATAGATAATTTCTCTACCGACCTCACCAAGGCTGCCCTTGAGGGCAAACTCGACCCTGTGGTAGGAAGAGAGAAAGAGATTTGTCGCGTCACAGAAATATTGTGCCGCCGCAAGAAAAACAACCCTATCCTCATCGGCGAACCGGGTGTGGGCAAGAGTGCCATCGTAGAGGGATTGGCGCAGCTCATAGCTATGCGCAAAACATCGCCTGTGCTCTTTGGCAAACGACTCGTGAGCCTCGACATGACAGCCATGGTGGCAGGAACAAAATATCGCGGACAGTTCGAAGAGCGCATTCGTGCGCTATTGAAAGAGCTGGAGCAAAATCCTGACATCATAGTGTTTATCGACGAGATTCACACCATGATTGGAGCGGGCAACCAGCAAGGAAGCATGGACGCTGCCAACATCATGAAGCCTGCGCTGGCTCGTGGCACCATACAATGCATCGGAGCCACAACGACCGACGAATATCGCACTTCGATAGAGAAGGATGGAGCGTTGGAACGCAGATTCCAAAAAGTACTCGTGGAGCCTACTTCGGCAAGCGAGACCCTCGAGATATTACACAACATCAAAGAGCGCTACGAGGAGCACCACAACGTGACGTACACGGAGGAGGCTCTTGTCGCTTGTGTCAATTTGACAGAACGTTATGTCAACGACCGCTCATTCCCTGACAAAGCCATCGACGCCTTGGACGAGGTGGGCTCGCGCATACGCCTACGTAGCGCACATGTTCCTACTGAGATTACTGAGAAGGAGAAGGAGTTGGACATCACAAAGCAGAAGAAGCAGATGGCTATCAACAACCAAAACTTTGAGCTTGCTGCTGGTTTCCGCGACAGACAGACAACAATAGAGCAGGAATTGGCTGAACTAAACCGCAAATGGCAAGCCAACGAATGCACCACTCGCTCGGAAGTAAACGAAGCCGATGTGGCAGAGGTAGTTTCGATGATGTCGGGAGTACCTGTGCAGCGTGTGGCTGCTTCTGAGGGCAGTCAGCTGAAGGGAATGGCAGACAAGCTGAAACACGAGATTATAGCTCAAGATAGCGCCATCGACAAGATTGTGAAGGCCATTCAGCGCAACCGTGTGGGCTTAAAGCCTGCCAACCAGCCTATTGGTGCCTTTATGTTCTTGGGTCCAACGGGTGTTGGCAAAACCTATTTGGCTAAGCGATTGGCAGCCCTGATGTTTGGTCGCGACGACGCCTTGATTCGTATCGACATGAGCGAATATAGCGAGAGCTTCAACACCTCGCGCCTCGTAGGTGCGCCTCCAGGATACGTGGGCTACGAAGAAGGCGGACAGCTCACGGAGCGTGTGCGTCGTCATCCATATTCTATAGTATTGCTCGACGAGATAGAGAAGGCTCATGGCAACGTGTTCAACATGTTGCTGCAGGTGCTCGACGAAGGTCGACTCACAGACGGCAACGGTCGTTTGGTAGACTTCCGCAACACCATAATCATCATGACTTCTAATGCCGGAACTCGTCAGCTCAAAGAGTTTGGCAAGGGTGTGGGCTTCACCGCAGGCACCAGTCTTGGCGCAAATCTCGACGAAAAAGACAAGGAATATGCTCGTTCAATCATCCAAAAGAGCCTTAGCAAGCAATTTTCGCCAGAGTTCCTAAACCGTCTCGACGACATTATCACCTTCGATCAACTCGACCTTGCAGCCATCAAGCGCATCATCGACCTTGAGCTCCACGGTCTACATACGAAGATGGAGGAGATGGGTTACAAGCTGGAAATCAGCGATAAAGCTAAGGAGTTTGTTGCCACTAAGGGCTACGATGTTCAGTTTGGTGCTCGCCCACTAAAGCGTGCCATCCAGACCTACATAGAGGACGGAATCTGCGAATTGCTCCTCGACGAAACCCTCGCTCCAGGCGACACAATCCTCGTAGATAAGGCCGAAAATAGCGAAAAACTCACTATTGAACAAAAGAAATAATAAAAATATTAGAGGGAAAATATCGGTTTTCGCCATATTTTCCCTCTTTTTTTTGTGCATATTCCTCCTCTATTTGTATAGATTTCTTCACTTTTGTGTGTTTCAACATAAGCCGAATCACATCACTTTGCCTTCACAATTCAAGCTTAATATATTGAAATACAAGATATTAGCTATAACAAACATAAAATCTTGTCATGATTGTCATTTGTCATTTGGTCATTTTGAATTTTTGAAAGTGTGAAATTACGCCTATATAATTATATA
>ENA-UEQM01000665-UEQM01000665.1-human-gut-metagenome-genome-assembly--contig:-NODE-665-length-19428-cov-89.061857_pt1 | contig 19428 bp, 16 predicted proteins | sample MGYA00242948_ERZ507948 | MGnify/ENA primary metagenome ERZ507948 (study PRJEB26167, sample SAMN06115440) | human gut metagenome | host: Homo sapiens | place: China:Hubei | collected 2015-07-28... | reverse complement strand
AATGATTTATTTTTCATACCTTTGTACCGCATTTTGCAGGAAGGAGCTCTCTATGTCAGGGTAAGCCACATCTTTTACAAGCTGGCGCACAGCTAAATCCCTAAACGGCACTTGGCCTGGCATTTCAGGCAGGGGAGACTAGATCAGGGAAAGGTCTTTGCCTACGGCAAAATAGTTCACTACCCCCGTCCGGAGTTCCTTCCTTTTCAGATGCTCCGGCAAAGGTAGTGAAAAAAACGCAGACAAAAGACTTAATCGGGGAATAGTTATGCTCTAAGAAGGGGGATAGTTCAATTTTGCTGCATTTAGTTCTTGTATGCATCTGTCTCCACGTATGGTGTTCCACGCTTTATCACGGCAAACATACGAAGGACTAGCTTGAACTTGACGGCATTGAGCACGATGCCACCGCATTTTTCCTTTCTCTTGCGTATCCAATAGTCTCTTATTGAAGGATTGTTCCTTATGGCGGAAAGGACAGCTATGGATAAGTCTGCCTTGGCTTCAGAAAAGCCTTTCTTGGAAACGGTCGTTCTCTTTCTTACAGAGGTTCCTGACTCCTTTTTGAATGGGGCAATTCCTATGTAACAGGCATATTTGCGAGGATTGCTGATTGCAGTGAAATTTTCCGTCAATACAATAGTTTCCAACGCTATGATGCGACCAATGCCAGGAATGGAAGTCAGCAGGTCGTAGTTCTTGCTGATGCTTGCATCTTCATTCATGTAGCTGTCAATCTCCTTGTCTATTGCTTTCTGGTTTTCCTGCATGTTCTTCAGCAGGAGTTTCTTGCGTTCGACCGATAAGTCGGTGTCGTATGCGCAGATATCATGAAGCTGCTGCTTGTAGAGAGTTGACTGCTTGGTGTTCTGCTTACGCTCTGCCAGCAGTCTCTTCAACTTGAAATAGACAGGTGAAGGAAGTTTGGAGGGATTGCGAAAGATCTTCTTGTGATTCTGCTCACAATAGATTGCTATTCTGAAAGCATCCAGTTCGTCAGTCTTGATACGGTCAAGAGAGCGCTGGTCATCATCCAAGTCTGGCTCGAAGTGATGCATTTTGCGAGGTTCCACCATACCATAGATATATTCTTTGGATTCCAGCCATAATCTGAAGTTTTGGTTATAGAGTCCCGTATATTCCATACAGAACAGAAAGGTATCAAAGTCTTTTCCTACCTTTGCGACCCAGGAGCCAATCTTTTTGAATCCTGCATCATCATTGCTCACCTGAATATGGGCATTCTTCCAATCGATGGTTTCACCATCATAATAAGCAAGGTCAAGTGTCTTCTTGGAGACATCTACGCCAAAATACAGTTCTTTATCCATATTATTAACATTTTAATATTAAATGGAAACAAGAAAACATTTGGCTTGGCGAAGGACTGAATCAAAAAATAGTGATATTCTAGAGTGACATACAGTTCACCTTAACACCCGTTAACCAATTCGTTTAAACTTGTTTCCAGGTGCAAAGGTAAAAGGAAGTATGGAAGAAGGCAGAGTTGAAGGCAAACATGAGGCCAACACAGAAACAGCACAACGTTTGCTGGCGATGGGACTTTCTGCCGAACAGGTAGCAAAAGCTACCCAGCTACCTTTGGAAATCATTAAGAATCTGAGCAATTTTTAAAAAACTCAAGTTTCGCATGTAAGCTCCACACGTCCTAGGTATCAGAACACCATGGTATCCCCACACGCCCCAGGCATCAGAAGAGCATAATGTCCCCACACACCCTGGTCTAGGAGCTTTTGGGCCTTCAGCCCGTACTTGAACTACATGCGAAAGTTTAGTCTATAATTTTACAGTTTCTTTTTGATGTTATTTTTCGAAACCGCTGTTTCGGAAATGGCGGTTTCGAATGCAAAGATAATAAAAATGCTTGAATATCAGCTTGTTTGTTTGCTGGTTTAAGTTTTTATTTGTTTTGATGTTTTGCGTATTTCCGAAACTGCGGTTTCGGATTCTGATTTTTATCTTCTTTTAAAGTTCTACGAAAAATCAATTCTTTTGATCTTTTCTTTCCTCATTTCTTATTTTTTTTGCTTTTTCCTTTTCTGTTTCGAAGTTTTGCCGTACTTTTGTACCGGAATAGGAAAGAAAGATAAATAAGATGAATAGACGAAAAAAGAAAACTGGGTCAATGGTGATGTTGAAAGCATCATTTCTTGTGGTGGTATTTTCTATGGGAGTACTTGCTCCTGCCATTGCCCAGAACGGACAGAACAGGAAACCTCGAAAGAAGCTGAAAGAACTGCTGATGATGGCAGATAGCCTGCGACTCCAGTTGCGACAGTCTGCTGATAGGGGACGTATGCTCCAATGGGGCGACTCCCTTCTTATGGCAGAATTAGGTAAGAGCAAAATGAGTGAGAAGAAAAAGCAGAGGTTCATGAAGCATTATGCCAAGATTCAAAGACGCTTGAGCCTCTACGATCGCCAATTGTTCAGAGGAGATTCCCTGTTGGCAGCCAATTATTACAAGATAAAATATGATACCACCTACATCTCCCGTCCAAATGCCCGATGGACCATTAAACTAAGAGGCAATCTTTCGGGAGCTGATTTGGAAACTACAGCGAAGACGGATGGAACGGAAACGCATACCAAGGTGATGGCAGACTGCCGTGGAACTTTCTCCATGGCCGTGGCTTATCGGGGATTGGGACTTGGATTGGCTGTAAATCCTGCCAAGCTGGCTGGCAAGAACCAGGACTACGAGTTCAATCTCAACTCCTACAGCAACCGCTATGGCTTCGATGTGGTCTATCTCTCGTCCAAGACATTCCATGGTCATCAGGAAGTGGGTTCCAACGAGATTGATGTCCATAAGGGTGATATATCGCAGAAGGCTCTGAATCTCAATTTCTATTATGCTTTCAATTATCGTAAGTTCTCCTTTCCGGCTGCCTTCAGCCAGAGCTATATACAGAAACGAAGCGCCGGAAGTTGGATGATAGGCGCCAGTTTTGACGGCTCCAAGACGAAGGTGAAGGGAATGAATATCCGCCTTAACGAGTTGGCGATCGGTGCAGGCTATGGATATAATCTTGTTCCATCCTCTCATTTGCTGTTCCATCTGTCAGCCTTGCCAACCATCACGGTATATTCTCATGACTATACCAAGATGAGAGTAGAAGCTGAAGAGGGGAGTAGTGATACTGAGGTTCCAATCGTTCGTAACAGCATGAAATATCATTACCCATCTGCGATCATTACGGGTCGGGGAGCGGCCGTCTATTCCTGGCGCAATAAGTTTGCCGGTGCCACTGCGGTTTATAATTTCTCTGTAGCTGGAGATGAGGATCACCTGCAGGTGAAAAGAAACAAATGGCGAGTAAGAATGTTCTTTGGATTCAGGTTCTAGGAACATTCTTTACCTACACCACGTTGATCTACTAATACGATGATGGTCTCCTTTCCAAGATACTTTTCTATCTTGTCGATATATGATTGACGAATAATAGTTGCCATATTTTTATCACTTATAAATGAAATTTTCTGCAAATATACGATTTTTATCTTTTATAATGGATGAAAATCCTAAATATTTTGCTTTTATCTTCTATAAAAGATAAAAAATGGCGTTTTATTCTCATTTTATGATAATCATAAAGTGATTATTTATCTTCCTTCAGATACCAGTCTTTGATGTAGCCGGAATAATGCTTGGCAAACTCCTCGGCTTGTCCAGGAGCGCAGACCTTTACTTTCCTGGCTGGAATACCCGCCCAAATCTCATGTGCAGGAACCTTGGTGCCATGGGTAACTACAGCACCTGCAGCAATGATAGCTCCTTCACCGATATCAGCCTTGTCAAGCACGGTGGCATTCATACCGATGAGAGCACCTTTTCTAACGGTAGCTCCATGAACGATGGCACCATGTCCCACAGATACATCATCCTCCAGAATGCAAGGCATCGTACCGGTTTGATGGATGCAGGCGCAATCCTGTACATTCACTCTGTTTCCACATCTGATGGCATCCACGTCAGAGCGCAATACTGCACTATACCAGATGCTACAGTCATCACCAAGAATACAGTCACCGGTCAGCACTGCGTTCTCAGCGATAAAACAATTCTTTCCCCATCGGGGAGTCTTTCCCTCTACTGTCTTTATTATAGCCATATTGAATATATATTTAAATTTGGGTGCAAAGGTAACAAAAAATATTGGAATCACCTTATACTATTTCAGATACTTCTTCAGCCACAAATCGAAGAACTTGTCATATACCACGTAGGCATCATCCTGCTGGGTGATGAAATCCTTCTCCAGCAATCCCTTCAGAGCTGAATTCACTGAGCTTGGTGACGGGAGATGATATTTCTTGGCGAAGGCTCCGCTCTTTACGCTTCTGGCTTTGCCCTCTGCAGAGATGGCGATGAAGACGTTGCGCTGCTTTTCTGGCATCTGGCGCAGAAGTGTCTCGTAGGTGTCTGATGCCATGTTGAGATTGTAGTTGATGGCATCATCTACCATATCCAGAGTGCAGGTACCCTGTTCGGGAGTCTTGAGGAAGAGGACATTCATTACTCGCTGGATGTATGAGGTGATACCATCGAAACGGGTGAAGAGTTCTTTGATAATGGCAGTATCTAGGTGTTTGTTGCGCTCCTCGAACTTGGTTGTGGCAAACTCTTTGTATTTCTCAATATCCAGCGGCTTCAGGTTCATCAGTGTTACGCTCTGATAGAAAGGGCGGGCAGGGGATGTGAACATCTCTGCCATCAGATGGCGATGAGAACCCGAGAAGATGAAGTGGGCATTGGTGCATCGCTGGATATAGGTACGGAGCAATGCCTCTATGCGATTATCGGCATAGTTGGTGATTTGCTGAAACTCGTCGATGGCAACAAGACATGGCTTGTCGGCTTGGTTGAGATAAGTGAATATCTCATCAAGCGTAATTTCTGGATTCACCATGTTGCCGATGCCTATTCCCCAAACTGGAGCCCCGTTGATATCGAAAGAGATTTCTGAACGGAGAGAAGAGAGTGCCATCAGGAATTTCTCCCAAGCGCTTCTGCCTTTAGGACGAAGTTCGTCAATGATGGCTTTGCCGAACATATTGACCAGATCGCTGACGGAGTTGGTTGAATAGATGTCTATGATAAAAGTATAATAATCTTTTTGGATGACTGGCTGGGCAAAGCAATGGTGAATCAGCTCTGTCTTTCCGATGCGTCGAGGGGAAATCAGAGCCATGTTATTCTCATTGGTCAGCATCTCTGTGATGTGCTGTGTTTCTTCTATACGGTCGCAGAAGTATTCCGGACCGGCGTAACCGTTTGTGACAAAAGGATTTTTCATTACCATATCTATACCTTATTATATATTTTACGACTGCAAAGATAATGCAAACGAGCGCAATGTAAGCTTGCTTACAAATTGCCGAGTGCAGCTTATCTTCTGCAAAGATACAACTTTTATTCCAATTATCATAAAGTGATTATCATAAAATGATAATGAAATACGGAATTTTATCTTTATTGTGGATAAAAGCTTGAAATTAACTGCTTTTATGATAGCAGCTTATCCGGTAATGAGGCGGTTATAGACTATACTTCTGGTGAGCTGGTTAGTTTTATGGAGAATATTATTATCGGTTAACCATAGAAAAAGGGTTGCAATCTTCGAAAAGATGGATTGCAACCCTTTATACCTTATTATATATAAGAGTTTAGATAACTCTATCATATACTTTTTGGGGGAACTTTTTACAGCTGAGCCAACTCTACAACCTTATCTACTGCAGCGCGCAAGCCGTCATATCTTACGCTTATTACTCCTCACCATAGGTATTGTATGAAATGTTTTCCGCATTCCATTTATCCTTCGGACTCACATCAGCATTAGGATAACCAATGACAATCGTGTTTAGTGGAATTAACGACACTGGGAGTCCGAGTACCTTAGCTACGTCAGCACAGCGTTCTTTTGAAGGGTAGGTACCCGTCCACACGGCTCCGAGTCCCATTCCTGTAGCAGCCAAGAGAATATTCTCCGTTGCTGCAGAGCAATCCTGAATCCAGAACTCACGTGCATTACCTTCAGCAGCCTTGTTCATATCACCACAAACGACGATAGCCAGTGGAGCCTTTGCAGCCATTGCAGCATGGGGGTTAGCCTCAGAAAGCTTTTGCAGCTGCCCTTTATTCGTAACAACGACAAAATGCCAAGGCTGTTTGTTCATTGCTGTTGGGGCAGCCATTCCTGCACGAAGCAGTTTTTCTATCTTCTCCTTTTCAACAGGTTTGTTCTCATAAGAGCGGATAGATGTGCGCTTGAGAATCGTATTGAATACTACTTCGGAGCTATCTTGTTCCTTACCTTTGTCATTCCCTGTTACAGCAAGTTTATAACTAAGGTATACAAGTGCAATGGCAAGCACTGCATTGATAATCATTGAAATCTTCATATCTGTTATTTCTTGTTTTTATTTTTAGTATTTGATAGTTGACTATATTTAAAGAGCGAGCCTGTTGGACAGACAAAGCGACAGTATGGGCGCATGATCACCGTGGACAGTACTACAAAGACGATAGCTATGACGATGACTATCCAAGAGGCAGACTGGAATACGAACGCCGAGAAGGGCTCGTAATCAATCCAATCGAACCATACACCTGTCCACAGGCATAGCATAAGTATTGCCCAAAGAATCTGGCGGAGCATATCCAGGCGCTTGGCTGTAGTTGGTTTCATTCTGATTTTATATCCTACGCATTTCCCTGCAAGTTCCTGCAACGAACCAAAGGGGCACACATGCGTACAATAGTATGATTTCTTGCCAAAGAGCGGATATACGAATGCCGTGATAAGCATGATGACCGGTACTGTCAATGCCACTACGTTCATACCATTTGACATATAGCTGATGATTGATGTGTAGTTCAGAAATGAACCACACCAGAAACCAAGCACTATGACATTCAGAATTTGCTGAGCTATCCTATATCGTCTGTCCCTAATAAAAAGGGGTACGATGGCTGCCATGAGCACAACAATCAGTCCGGCTATAGCCTTGGTAGAGAAATCAAACTCTGACCATACTGAAGTTTTTACAGGATTCTTTGCTGCATACTGAAGTCCTCGCTGTACGTTTCCGATGATTGCCTTCGAAGAGAATGTTGCGCCAGAAACGGCATCCACCTTCATCTTCTGAGCGTCTTCTATCGTCTTGCCATTCCATTTGGTAAGAAGTGCAGAAGCCTCAGTAAAGAAATCGGGAGTCTCAGAATTGGCAAGTGCTCTGATACTCTTTACCCTGCCATCCTGCAAGGTAATTTCCAATGGCACTGTGCCTCCATAGCCTACAATGTCTTTTCCAAGCTCTGTAGTATTCAATAGCACGGAACCATCCTCAAGTACAACCATAGGCTCTATCTTTGGTGAGACCGTCTGTTGCTGATTCACATAGCGTCCTGCTATCTTGCCGTCTCTTCGGATACTGACAGCCGCAATCATCAGCACACATATCAGCAAACAAAGTAGTTGTTGTAATTTTCCAGAATAATTACTCATCATTTTTTTCATCGGATTTTCTCCTGTTATTCTTATTATTAATTTATATACCCAACAAGTATGACACTAAAATGGAGTTCATTCGACACGAAAAGAGTCATGGTTTCTACCAAAACCATCATTTGGACTTCTAAAATCCGAGATGGTTTATTGTATTAACGGAATTTAACCAGTTTGCTGTGATAGCCATATCCGCGAATTCAACAGGGCGCATCGTTTGCGAGATAGCATCCCTGTTAGAGAAGCCTATCAAAGAGTATGACATTACTTCTGATGTACCGAAGAATGATATTTTACGGGGCTTCTGCATAATTCCGTGGATAAAAATGTTAATTTATCACAAGAAATCAATGCTTAGTATAGAATTATGTTTTGAAAACATTATTTTTTGCAAAACATAATTATTGCAGGTATGGAATTTGTAGATAGAATGGACGAACAGAGCAGGCTTCATCAGGCCTTGCATGGCGAGAAGCCATCAGGTCTTGTTGTGATATATGGAAGAAGAAGACTTGGAAAATCCACTCTCATCAAGAAGGTTTTCCAAGAGGAAGACGTGTACTTTATGGCAGACAATTCAGAAGCAAGCCAGCAGCGCGGTTGTTGGCTAAGGCTTTGAGTTATAAGTTTGCAGGTTTCGACAAGGTGGAGTATCCCGATTGGGAAACATTGTTCGTGCAATTGAATTATCGTACGGAGGCTCATTTCTGCCTTTGCATCGATGAGTTCCCCTTTCTTGTGAAGGTAGACAATGCCTTGCCGTCTATCCTGCAAAAACTAATCGACACAAAGTCTTTGAAGTATACCATTCTGCTCTGTGGTTCTTCCTGGCAGATAATGCAAGGACTGGTACTGGATGCAGCAGAGCCTCTTTATGGCAGGGCTGATACAATCATGCAGTTGGCTCCTATCAAGGTGAAGTTCTTGCAAGATGTGCTCCATACAGATGCCGTATCCACAATAGAGGAATATTCCATCTGGGGTGGAGTGCCCCGTTATTGGGAGTTGAGAGAGAAGGAGCAGTCTATGATGGAGGCAGTGAAGTATCAGGTATTGGATGTGAATGGAACGCTGTATGAGGAGCCTACTCGCCTCTTTATGGATGATTTGACGCAGACCACCTTGTCTTCCACCTTGCTCTCATTGGTAGGCAATGGTGTCAATCGACTGTCAGAGATAGCAGGCAAGATGGGAAAAACATCTACCGAATTGAGCCGTCCTATGAGCAAAATGATATCTCTGGGCTTTGTGGATCGTGAAATCCCATTCGGAGAAAGTCCTAGAAGTACCAAGCGAAGCGTCTATAAGGTGGCAGATCCCTTTATGGGCTTCTTCTATCGTTATGTGATACCTAATCGCTCTCTCATAGGTTTGGGCAGGTCTGAGATGGTATGCCAGCTGATAGATAGTAGTTTGTCTGAGCAAGATGGGAGATACTTTGTCGTCATGCCGTGAGTGGCAATGTGATAGATGGCACCGTATGGAATGTGGCAGGTCGATGGTGGGGCAGTGTTTCGAGAGATAAGAGCGTGGAGCTAGACGTGGTGGCAGAGTCGCAAGATAAGAAGCGAGTTTTGATAGGTGAATGCAAATGGACGGAAGGGGAGTATGCCGAGCGTCTCTTTGAAAACCTAAAGGAGCGTGCCAGCCTTTGTCCTTTTATCAAGGGTCGTGAAGTGGTCTATGTCTTGTTCCTAAAGCGCCCTGCGATGGATGGAATCACCCATCATGTTTTCTTGCCACAGGATATCATCAACGATAGATTCTAGGTTTAGAAAGTTGCTGTCATAGCGTCATTCCGTCATAAATCACTGAGTAAATAAAGAGATTATTTGCTTGTTTGGACCATTATGGACTTGTGGGTTTCAATGAAATTCTATATCTTTGCATTCTTAATAGCGTAATTTTATGTTGCATAACATAAGATGCGAAGAAAATAAGAGGAATCCAGAAGATTTTCATTGAAAAGTTTGGCGGTTCACCGAATTTTTGCTAAATTTGCCATTGAATAGTGACAGGGCAGGTGAAAGTCCTCGCTTGAAATCACATTCGTTGCAATGACGCAAGAAGATCTTGTGGGCACGAGCAGACAAAAATAGGTTCTAGTAAGTTGAAATCTGGTAAATTTGAACTAAAAGTAGAAAAGAACTGACATTTGTTTGAGCGAGTCTGTACCAGCATATGGTGTGGATTCCTCTTTCATATTTTCTTTTCTACAGGTTTTACCAGAGCCTAACTTACAAGAAAGTGTTGAAAGAAGGGGTTCACGCCATTCTTTTTTCACTTATGAACTATTATGGACTTGTTTGGTTCGCAGATTTTTCCTACCTTTGCCCTTTGAAAAGTAAAACTAAAAAATTATGCTTATGAGTATATTTAAACGATGTACTTGTCTTATAACGACATTGATGTTTGTTTCTTCGACTTGGGCTGCGAGTTCTGGTGATGAAGGTACAATACTTGATTCAACTTTGGTATCAAGTATTGTCGCACTTTTGGGTGTGCTTATTGGTGCGTTTGTAACTTATTGGTCTACTAAACGTAAGCATTTTTCTGATTTAATAACAAAAGAACGCTTGGATTTTATAAAGGAGTGGCGAGAGTGCTCAGCGAGATTTTGTGAGCTATTGACTATTGACAACTTGCAATCCTCTAAAGAGGTAGAAGAATCCCCAGAGAATAAAGTGCATACTTGTGATAATTCAATAGAATATTATTATTATAAGTTGATACTTATGTGCAATTCCACCAAGCCAGAATCGTATATAGATCAAGAGGTTATTGCTATTTTAGAACTTCTCTATAATCAACATCAAGAACTTCTAAAAGCCACTTCTAGCGATAAAGAGGATATTAAATCAAAGCTTTGTCTGGCTCAGAAACAGTTTTTGGCTTTGATGCAAGCTACTATAGCTATAGAATGGCATGGAGTAACTGCGGAAAGTAGAATAGGTATACTTTCTGATGACCAAAAGGAGGACTTGCGACAAGAGCATTATAAGAATTATTTGGAGTATGTAAAAAAATAAAAAATATAAGATTAACGATATGAAGACATCTGATGTATCTATAGTTGTTAGTGTGTTCCTGTTCCTTTTTGCGGCGCTAGTAATAGCGTATGGATTTGGATTGTTGTTTGGTAAAATTCCAGAAGCTTTAGTATTTGGCTTCGGTGTCGCTATTTTAATTGCTGCTGTCTATTTCTGGAAGAGTGGCAAGAATCAAAGAAGAGAGGAATACTTGGAACAGTTAAAAAAACTAGAAAATAATCAATAAAATAATAGAGTATGAAAAAACAATTATCTCCAAGAATATGTTGTGTAGCATTGTTCTTGCTTCCTGTATTGTGCTTGAATATTGTTCAAGCAAGTACGTTGATTAATGGTTTGTACTATGACTTGAATACGTCAAGTCGTACAGCTACGGTAACTTATGAAACGACAGGGACGGATAATTATGCCTCATTGCCTGCAAGTGTGAAAATTCCAGAGACGGTGACGTCAAATGGTGTGACGTTTACGGTGACAAAGATTGCTGACAGTGCCTTTGGGTACTGTAAGTCTATGGAGGAAATTAGTATTCCTGGTACAGTTACGGAAGTGGGAACGACTAGTTATTTTTATCGTGATTTGCCTTTTCATGATTGCACCTCTCTTAAAAAAGTAAGATTCGAGGATGGAAAACAGTCTATATCCTTGGGAGCCTATGGTTCTGATGCAGAGTATTCTAGAGGTCTTTTTGCCTCTTGTCCTTTGGAGGAAGTATATATTGGTCGTAATGTAATCTATGATAAATATGATTCTTCACTTAATTCTTTTGCATATCATCCAGAATACTATGGTTATTCTGCTTTCTATAATCAGCCAAAGCTGGCGAAGGTGACCTTTTCGTCAACTGTTACGGAAATACCTGCATATTTATTTTATGAGAATGTTGCGATGACATTAACTGATTTGCCAAAAGTAAAAACTATTGGTGAGTCTGCGTTTGAAGGGTGTTCTAAGTTGACAACGTTGAATTTTGGTCAAGATTTGGAGACAGTTGGAGATAGGGCATTTTATAATTGCACGAATGTTACCAAGTTGACATTTCCTGATGCTATAACGACAATAGGTGATGAGGCATTTTATAATTGTTCAAGTATCACAGAGGTCACTGTTGGTTCTAAATTGCAGTCTATAGGTGCTTCTGCTTTTGAAAATTGTGGTTCTTTTACGGCGATAATTTTGCCAGACAACTTTACCACAATGGGTGCTTCGGCATTTGAAGGTTGCAAGAAACTAACTGTAGCCAAACTTGGCAATTCTTTGACCGCTGTTCCTGCAAGAGCATTTAAAAACTGTATTGCGCTCTCGGAAATGGCTGTACCTGCATCCTCAGTGTCTATTGGTGATCAAGCATTCTATAATGATTCGGTCTTGGCTGTCATAACAATGAATGATGGATTGAAAACTATTGGCAATGAAGTGTTTTGGAACAACTCAGGAATTAGAACTTTTACAATTCCAGGAACGGTTACCTCTATTGGTAGCAATAGTTTCTATGGCTGTACTAATACCTCTGTCCTTAGGTTTAAAGATGGAGAAGGAACACTTACAATTGACTCGTATTATACTCGTAGTAAGAAAATAGATGATATGACGAGTCGTGGTAGTTATACTAATAGGTGCAATGATTATTTCTATGACTGCCCTATCAAAACGTTATATTTAGGTCGTGACTTAAAGTATGATTATGCAGACAATGCAAGTGTTTATGACTATGTAGATGGATACTGGAAAGAAATGAGTAGGGCATCTGCTCCATTTGTTAATAGTACTACTCTTCAAAAGGTAACTATAGGCTCTAAGGTGACTTTCCTTTATAATCATTTGTTCCATAATTGTGATAAGGTGACAACAATAGATATACCAGCTTCTATTGCCAATATCTATGGAAATGCATTTGATGATTGTAGTTCTCTTACTGCAACTGCATTCCATGATGCAACGGACCATACACTTGCTTTAGGTGATTATGCTTTCAGAAATTGTGCAGTTTTACCAGAGGTGACTTTTCCGCAGCAACTTCTTTCTGTCGGCAACTATACTTATGCTCAATGCCCTTTGTTGAAAACTCTGTCGTTCCCTGCTATGTTGCAATCTATTGGTAACTATGCTTTCGCAGAGTGTACAGGTTTGACACAATTAACCTTTGAAGACTCCAGTAAATCTGTAAAACTTGGCTATGGTGCAAGGTCTAATTCTGGTACTTCGTATTTAGATAATATTCCTTTGTTTGGTAATAGTAATTTGACTTATCTTTATATTGGCCGTAATATTAATTACACGGCTGATGAAAAATATGGCAATTCTCCATTCTACAATCAGTCTTTCTTGACAGATGTCAGATTCTCGCAAGCAGGAACAGTGACCTATTGTAAGGACTATTTGCTTTATAAAGTCAATAATTGCAAGACGTTGGCATTGCCAGAGAGTTTGACCTCGATAGGAGACGGGACGTTTAGAGGAATGGCTGCGCTTGAAAGTATTGTTATTCCAAATGCAGTAATAGAGATGGGCACGTATGCTTTCGCTGATGATACCTCTTTGAAATCAGCAAAACTTTCCACATCTTGCCCTTGGTTGAAAGAAGGATTGTTCTCGGAATGTAATGCGTTGCAGTCTATCACGATTCCGTCTGCCGTAACAAAAATGGATGGCTATATGTTTACCAACTGCAAGGCTTTGACTTCTGCGACCTTTGAGGATGGTACCGACTTGATAGAGATGGGATATGGTGCAAGTTGGAAAAACTATGGTCTCTTTAGCGATTGTCCTTTGAAAACCCTCAACCTTGGTCGTTGGTTGTCTTATAATACCGAGGTAGCTTCAAGATCACCTTTCTATTCTATCGACGCATTGAAGAACTTAAACATTGGTAAGAACGTCAAGGTCATAGACAAATATATGTTCTCTTACTGTGAAGGTTTGGAAGAGGTGAATCTGCCTGACAATATCACGTCTGTCAACCTTTGGGGATTCCGTGGATGTTCTTCCTTGAAGTCGGTTCGTTTGAGCGAAAAACTCAGTCAGGTGGGTGATTATGGCTTTGCTGGGTGTACTTCACTTGACAATGTAACTTTCCCTGCAAGTATGACTAGTGTGGCAAGCAATAGTTTCTCTGATTGTACTTCTTTGAGAAAACTCGACCTCGGTCAGAACCTCTTGATTATCGGTCCGTCGGCCTTTGAAAATGACAAGGCTTTGGAAGGGATCGAGATACCAAGTACTCTCTATGGTTTGGGTGTTGCTTCCTTCAAAAATTGTACCAGCCTTCCATACGTGGAAGTGAAAAGCATCAGTTCTGTTGGTAAGGAGGCATTTATGGGATGTACTGGCTTGAAGTGGATCTCTTTGAGCGACAAGACAACCTCCCTGGGTGAGAACTCATTCGCTGGTTGTGACAACATTGCTTACGTGAAGTCTTATGCCACTACTGCTCCAGAAGGTTTGGTTAATTTCCCATCAGAGGTGGTTGCCAATGGTACATTGTTCGTGCCAGAGGGCTATGAGGATGATTATACCTATTCTGCTACTTGGGAGGATTGGATGAACATCAAACCTCTCACGGAGAATGTGCTAGTATCTTCCATTACATTGAGTCAGACGGAAGTAAATATGAAGGCAACTGAGACCTTGCCTTTGAGTGCCACCGTTGGTTCTGAAAATGCTGTCAATAAGAGCCTTATCTGGAAGAGCTCCAATGAGGCGATAGCTACTGTTTCTGCTGAAGGTGTTATTACTGCCAATGCTGTAGGTAATGCTACCATTACTGCTATTGCTGCCGATGGCTCTGGTGTTAAGGCTACTTGTGATATTACGGTCGATCCTACTTTGGCAGAAAGTATCTCGCTCGACCAGCCAACATTGACATTGAAGAAAAAGCGTACTGCTAATCTCGTGGCAACCATCTCGCCAGTTACGACAACCAACAAGAGTTTGACTTGGAAGTCTGAAAATCCAGAGATTGCTACAGTGGACAACGAGGGAAATGTAAAGACCCTTACTGCTGGCGAAACAACCATTAAGGTAAGTGCCAATGATGGTTCTGGTATCACAGCTGAGTGTCATCTGACAGTGACTGCTCCAAAGTCTGGTGACTCCAACGATGATGATGAGGTGAATGTGGTTGATGCAGTCAATACCGTCAACTATATATTGAATAAAGTGGTTGGTACCTTCGAGTTTGAGGCAGCCGATGTCAACAAGGATAACCATATCTCTGTTTCTGACGTGACAGGTACTACTGCTATCATTCTTCAGCAACCATTGCAAGCTAAGGAAAATATCGCAATGGCAAAGGGTATGAATGTTTCTGATAAGAATGAGAATTACATCGTTTATTCTCAGCCAAGCAAGAATGCGATAGATGTAGCCTTGGATGTCAATAGCAACTATACTGCGATGCAGACTGATATCGCAATGACAGAAAACGTGGATGATGTCAACTTGAAGTTGGATGACGCAATCGCATCTACCCACTTGTTGACTTCTTCTAAGTTGAACGCCCATACTTTGAGAGTGGTTGTCTATTCTTTGAGCAATAGCACTTTTATGGATGGTAGAGCGATCTTTACTTTGACTTCAAAGAAGGGAGTCAATCCTGCGGATGTTCAGTTTGAAAATGCTGTGGCTTCTGATGCTGAGGCTAAGGGATATGGCTTGGACGCTCAATTCGACCAGACAACTTCTATTGCAAGTGTTGTTGGTAGTGGTAAGAATGTAGAGGTTGTCGCTGATGGTATTGTAGTGTCTGGTGAAAAGGGTATGCTTGTCAGCATTTATAATACTGCTGGTATGTTGGTTCAATCTCAACGTCTTGCGACTGAGACAATGACAATCAACTTGCCTGCTGGCGTTTATCTCGTGAAGCTCAATCAGCAAGTCGTAAAAGTAACCGTAAAATAAAATGTTATGATAAGACTTCGAAATATATCCATTCTGTTGCTTTTGATACTGTTGGGGATGCCGACGGTATCAAAGGCAAAGGATGCTTTCTACATACAACCATTCAATATCGTTCCTGGGGATACGAAGACGATTTCTTTGAATCTCGATAACGAGAATGTTTATCGTGGTTTTCAGACGGATATTGTGTTGCCTGAGGGATTGAGTATTGTCAAGAATGCTAATAATAGTTTGGCAATCTCTCTTACCAATCGTGCCTCTGCCTTTGGGTTGAGTTCCAATGAAGTGGGAGATAGAACATTGAGGTTGCTGGGATATTCTGCTCAATATGAAACTATTTCTGGGTATAATGGAGCACTTGTGAATATTCAGGTGAAGGCTTCTTCGGATTTTAAAGGTGGTTATGTTCAGTTGAAGAATACTATATTCTCCAATGAAAATAACCAGGATGTGAGCATGGATGATTCGCAGGTGTTGGTTCAGACGAAAGAACAAAACTTGATTTCTGTTGCTGATGGTGAACTGACTGCTGGTAAAGGAAAGGCTTTTGCTTTGGAATTGACAAATGAGTCTAGTTTGACGGCATGTCAGTTTGATGTGGTTGTGCCAAATGGCTTGTCTTTGGATTTGGCAAAATGCAGTGTCACTGGGCGGTGCTCATCTAGTCATCAGTTGACAAGCAAGGACCTCGGAAACGGAAGATATCGTTTTGTCTGTATGTCAATGGACAATACAACATTCGTTGGTCATTCGGGGACAATCTTGAATCTATGGGTGAATGCTGAGGCATCAGCTAGAGACCATAAGAAAGTAAAGATAGAAAATGTCGTATTCTCGGATGCCAAGGCGCAGACTTATCGCCTTGAACCGATATCATTTGATGTGAATGTCTCGTTTGTGGTTGCGACTTCCATTCATCTTAGTGAGAACTCACTGACCTTGCAAGTAGATGATTCAAGAACGCTTACAGCTACGGTTTTGCCAGAGAACTGTACGGATAAGAGCGTTGTCTGGGAATCTAGTAATGAGCAGGTAGCAACTGTTGATGCAAATGGAAAAGTCATTGCTAAAGCGGAAGGGCAATGCCAGATTATAGCCTATTCTGCAGATCGCTCTGTGAAAGCGGAGTGTGCTGTAACTGTAACGAAAATTCCTTTGACTGTAAGAGTAGAAGATGTTTCTAGAAAATATGGTGATGAGAATCCTCAGTTTAAAATCTCATACGAGGGATTTAAGAATGGGGATACAGAGACGAGGCTTACAACCTCTGCTGTAGCTCAGACAGATGCTAATCTGAAAAGTGCTGTGGGAGATTACGAGATTACTTTGTCGGGTGCAGAGTCCAATAAGTATTCTTTTAGTTATGTAGTTGGTAAACTCTCTGTCACAAAGGCTCCTCTCGTTATCTCCGCTGGCAATTATACCAAGAAGCAAGGTGATGCCATGCCTGAGTTCAAGGCTAGCTATAGTGGCTTCAAGAATGGTGAGAATGAGGCAGTCTTGACGAAACAACCTCAGTTCTCGACCGATGCAACGACATCAAGCGCTCCAGCTGATTATGTGGTGAATGTAAGTGGTGCAGAGGCAGATAACTATGAGATAGCTTATCAGTCTGGTACATTGACCATAACAGAAATGTCAGCACCTATTGTGTCTATTGTCAATAACGAATTGCAGATTTCAACAGAATTGGATAATGCTGTTATTTATTACACATTGGATGGTACGGAACCTGATGAGAATTCTAAGGTCTATTCAGAACCAGTCAGTCTATATGCTTCTTGTGTGATTAAGGCAGTCGCTGTTGTAGGTGGTGTCAAGTCGAAGGTAACTGAGACAGAGTATCATAATGCGCAGTATCCTGATATTGTGAAGGTGGGTGACTTGATTACGGCAAATATTATCAATAATGGTGAAGAAAACTTATTGATGGCATTTAAGGTAACAAGTGTTTTCCCATTTGAAGTAACAATGATTCACAGAAGTAATTATCAAGAAGGTTGGAATAATGAGCAAATTACAGGTGATATAGAGGTTCCTTCATCTGTAACTGCTAATGGAATCTCTTATTCTGTCAAACGAATAGGAGACAGTGCCTTGGCTTATACGTCTAAGGCTGCTTCTTTGAAATTAAATGAAGGATTAGAGTATGTTGATGATTCCGCATTCAAGTGTTTTGGACAGTTGAAAATGAAAGAGCTAGTTGTCCCTAATTCAGTGAAAGTGATTGGTGGAGCGTTTGTCAAAGAATGTAATAGTTTGAATACAATTGTCTTAGGAACAGGCGTGGAAGGACTTCAACGAAATGCTTTTTGGGGTATAGGTGCCTTGAAAGAGATTTATAGTCTGAATTCTATTCCACCAGTATGTGATGTTCCTGACCAAACATTCGTGGATATTCCAGACGATGTAGCCTTGTATGTCCCTATAGGCAGCAAGGAAGCTTACGAGACAGCTCCTGGTTGGGATCACTTTGCAGGACATATTGTGGAGATAGATCCGACAGCTATTAAGCCAATCGTAATATCTGTCAAGGATGATGCTTCATGGTATAATCTGCAAGGAGTAAAATTCTCTGAGAAGCCAACTACTCCAGGTATTTATATTTATTGGGGCAAGAAGATTGTGATTAAGTAAGCTCTAAGATGGAAACTTGTGCCCAGACTGTCTTTTGTCAAGAGCCCCGATGTTTGTATTAGTTCCTCGGCAGGGCACATAAGTGCTCTCACTGAGGGCACTTTGGTGCCCTGCCGAGGAACAAAACTGGAGTAATTAGTTGGGATTTGTTCTCTATGCTGCGGTAAATAAATAGAATTGCAAAATAGACCTCACACCGCACTAGATATGGTTTAACTTGCTGTGTACTAGTTAGCTAGACCTAGTGCGGTGATGCTCAAACACTGCACAAACACCGCACTGCTGTAACTTAGTGGGATATAGTGAATTATGAGGATTTAGTGCGGTGTGCGGTCTTTTTGATAAATCCATTGTATTACCGGAAGTCTTTATCTATTCAAAGGCTGAACTAGACCTTCTTTCAATAGGTCATCTACATCGCCACTGAATTGTTTTTCTGTAGCGATGATCTTTGCTGCGTTTTGCAATCTGGCTAAAGCCTTATCATCGTTGTTCAATCGCTGTATCCATCTGATATCTTTGTTTTCTTCCATCTTATCTCCTTTTTGTTGGCAAAGTAAGGAAAAAGTTTTTAAACTTCCAAATATAATGGACTATATTATTGGGAAACAAGCGAAATTTTTCAGTTAGGAAAGTGCATATAAAAAGTGTTTGAGAGAAGAATGAGGAAAGTTTACTGGTTATCAGTTACTTTCCTCATTTTGGTTAAAAGTGGCGAGGACAGACGAAGACGGGAATACGACAAGATGAGACAGAGGAACGTTACCTATCCGTAACCTATACCCCAAATGGGGAATGTTGAGGTTCGGAAGAATGAGGAAGGTTACGAATTGAATTTGAATACTCTGATTTATAGTGAGTTACTGATGAGTAACGTAAGATTTTTGGTTACGAACCAAATTTGCCGTGTTCTGCCGTGAAATGCGTAGCAAGAAAAGACTCTTCATGTATTAATTTTGAACGCAAAAAAGAATGACGTTATGAAGAGTACATTTTCAATTATCTTCTACCTCAAAAGACAGGTAGTAAAGAAAGATGGTACTGTTCCAGTTATGGGACGTATCACAGTGGACGGAACACAGGCGCAGTTCAGTTGCAAGACAACTGCCAATCCAAATTTGTGGGACACCAAGGGCGGACGCATGATAGGTAAGAGTATGCAGGCTTTGGAAGTGAACCGCAAATTGGACAAGATGCGTGTGAGTATCAGTAAGCATTATCAGGAGATTATGGACAGGGACAACTTCGTCACTGCCGACAAGGTGAAGAACGCCTTTCTTGGCTTGGAGTATCGTTGCCATACACTG
>ENA-UEQM01000655-UEQM01000655.1-human-gut-metagenome-genome-assembly--contig:-NODE-655-length-19799-cov-3.281209_pt1 | contig 19799 bp, 17 predicted proteins | sample MGYA00242948_ERZ507948 | MGnify/ENA primary metagenome ERZ507948 (study PRJEB26167, sample SAMN06115440) | human gut metagenome | host: Homo sapiens | place: China:Hubei | collected 2015-07-28 | study... | reverse complement strand
GCGAAGGTCTTGAAGACTCGCCCGAACTCATGGCCGAGGACATGTTCCGCGAAGGCAACGGGCTCAATCATCGCGAAAAGGTGCTCCACATGTGCGAGCAGGCTTTGCCGACGTGGGAATGGACGGTGAAGGAACTCGGCGTCGAATGGGTGCAGGAACGCGTCGCGCAGGAAGGCGGTCACTCCGTTCCCCGTTGCGCGATCACGAAGAACGGCTCGGGCTCCGGCATCGTGTTGAAGGAAGCTGAAAAACTGAAGAGCCTCGGCGTCGTCCCCCGTACGCGCGTCTTCATGGAGAAAATCATTCGCGATGCCGACGGCCGCGTCAAGGGCGTTCAGGTTCGCGAAGGCTACAAGTTCCCCGATGCGAATTCGGGCAAGGTCAAGTTCATCGCCGCCAAGCGGGCCGTCGTTCTGGCGCACGGCGGTTTCGGTGCGGACGTGAAGTTCCGTTCGATTCAGGATCCGAAGCTCACCGAAAAGCTCGGCACGACCTGCCAGCCGGGGGCCACGTCCGAAGCGTGGCGTGAATCCGCTCGCATCGGCTGCCACATGATTCAGACCGACTGGATTCAGTGTGCGCCGTGGACGGCACCGAGCGAAAAGGGAATGGGTATTGCCCTCTTCTTTGCGCAGGGCGCTGCGGCCATGTTCGGCGTTTGGGTCGAAGACAAGAACGGGACGCGCTTTGTCGACGAACTGGCCAATCGCAAGGTGCGTGCCGACGCGATCATGAATCTTCTCAACCAAGGCGTGCACTGCTACGCCGTGGCGGACTCGAAGGGCGTGGAACCCATGGGGATTTCCCGTCCGGGCCTTCTCGAAAAGATGCTTGAACGCAAGTGCGTGCGCCGTTACGACACGCTCGAAGCACTTGCTGCGGGCGAAAAGATCAACCTCGAAGGTCTCAAAAAGAGCATCGCCGAATGGAACGATGCCGTTAAGACGGGGCATGACAAGCACTACAACCGCTACGTCAACAAGAAGGCCGTCCCGATGGGTACGGGGCCCTGGTACGTTTCCACGATGGTTCCGAAGGTTCACCACTGCATGGGCGGCATTTACACCGACATGCAGGCACATGCCCTCGACATTGTCAACGACGAACCGATTCCGGGGCTCTACGCCGCGGGTGAAGCTACGGGCGGCGTGCACGGTGCCGTGCGTCTCGGCTCCTGCGCCGTGACCGATTGCATCGTCTACGGCCGTATCGCTGGCCGGAACGCCGCCAAAGAAACGCCCTGGAGCTAACCCGACCCTCAGCGGAGGAGGCGGCTTCGGCTCCCTCCTCCGATCTCACGACGTCTTTTTTATGAAACTCAAAACTTTGTTTTTCGGTCTTCTCGCCGGGACCTTTGCCGCAGGCGTTTTCGCAGCCGAACCCGGTATCGCGTCGTTGCACGGCGAAAATGGCGTCGCGTGCGAAGCATGCCACGGGCCCGACAAGGCGAACCCGACCGAACCGACGACCGCAACGTGCACGGGTTGTCACGAAGTCAAGGCGCTTGTCGCCAAGACGGCCGGCGTGAAGCCCAACAATCCGCACACGTCACCGCATTACCAAGATCAGCTCGACTGCACGAACTGCCACCGAGGGCACGAAGAATCGGAGAACTTCTGCAACCAGTGTCACAATTTTGACTTCAAGGTCAAATAAACAAGTGACGGGATCGGAGACGGTTTCTCCGGTTCGGAAGCAAAGAGTCGATGGAAATTTATGGTGTGACTTGCAATCCGGCGCGGCTCATGTCCGCGCCGGATTGTTTTTACGGGCTATGATGCGTCGACGCCGAAGCATTCGCCGCCGACACGGACGCGGCGTGTCTTGCGGCACGAAAAAACGGCCGCCCCGGACAACACGCACCGTCGTGACGAGTCGTCCGAAGCGAGCTTGCAAACGACACCTTCATCGGTCGCAGGAGACACCGATGCCGGAGATCCTCCCGAAGGAGAAGCGTCACGAGCAGATGAAGCGACGACAGCTCGATTTCTTTCATGGTGCGTCCGTTGACCTCTGATCCCGGGCTCCGCAGCGTTCCGGGCAAGAAACTCGAAGATCTGCAATGGTTGGTTCGCGGAGAAAATCTCCCCGTGAACGGACCGATCGGTCCGAGCAAAAACCTGCCGGACGTACCCTCGGGGAAACAAGCTGTCCGGGCAGAACACCGCGTTGTCTTCATTGAGGAAAGCGTCACGAACGAGCGACCCGATAATGCAACCGCCGGATACGCAAAGAGTTGCGCATCCGGCGGCAACGGAGAGCCGATCGCTCAAGAGGTCGTTCAGTAGGTACTACCGGACTTGTCGCCTGCAGGCTTCGAATTGCGCCGCGGCAGGCCGACAACGAGATTGGGCTTGGTCAACGACGCGCTCGGCAACGGAGCGATCTCGGCGTTCGTGCCGTGCTTGCGTCGCAACTCCTCGATGTCGCCGAACTCAATCGCACGATGAGGACATGCTTCAACACAGATGGGAAGCAGTCCCTTTTCGAGCCGGTCGATGCAACCGTCGCACTTCCGCATTTTTTGAGCTTTGGCGTCGAGTTGGGGAGCATGGTACGGACAGGCCGTCGCGCAGGCACCGCACCCGATGCACTTGGATTCGTCGATCAGCACCAACCCGCCCTTGTCGAGGTGCTTGACGTGCGCTTTCGTCGGGCAGACCTTCACGCAGGCCGGATCGGCACAGTGATTGCAGGCGTCGGACACGTAGTAGGCGAACACATCTTGCTTCCACGCCCCTTCTTCCGTGCGTTTCCACGTGCCGCCCGCATACTCGGTTACGCGCCGAAGCCGGATCCCGGGTTCCGAACCGTGTTTGTCCTTGCAGGCAACCACGCAGGTCTTGCAACCCGTGCACTTGGCCACATCGATGAAAAAGCCGTATTGCTTCATGATTCGTTTCTCCTTCAGGCCTTCGTGACTTCTACGAGATTCGTGTGCATACCGCTGCACTTGCCGACAGGCGTCGGTTCCTGGCTTGTGATGGTATTGGCGCACGCACCGCGGTCAATGCCGTCTTTGTCAGGCGCGTACCACCCGCCTTGCGGGAAGGCCACCAGACCGGGAATAATGCGGGGCGTTACCTTTGCCGGGAGGCGAATGGCACCACGGTCGTTTTTCACGATGACGTCATCCCCCGTCTTGATCCCGCGGGGTTCCGCATCGATCGGGTTGATCATGAGTTCGTCGGGAGCGATCTCTTTGAGCCACGGAAGGTTGGCGTAGGACGAGTGCGTATGCCCTTTCCCGTGGTAACCGTAGGCTTCAAGCGGATACTTCGCTTCAAGCGGATCGCCCTTGCCAAGCATTTCACGGGAAACGACATAGGAAGGGAGTGCGGTGATCTTCTGTCCGATGCCTTCGGGGAGCGGTTCCTTCTCGGCTCGTTCGGCGAGGCGTTCCGAATAGATTTCAATCTTGCCCGAAGGCGTCTTGAGGGGAGACTTCTGCGGATCGCGCCGGAAGCTCTCCATCGTGATCCCGGTGTCGGCGGGAACCGAATAGCGCACGATGCCGCGCTTCCAGAATTCTTCAAAGGGCGGAAGCTCGGGCGCTTTTTTCCTGGTTGCTTCGTACGCTTCGATCATCCAGTCACGGTACGTCTTCCCTTCCGTATACTTGTCCTCAACACCGAAGCGACGAGCCATCTCGCGCATGATTTCGTAGTTCGGCTTCTGCTCCCACTGCGGCTCGACCGCCTTCTGCATGGCGATCAAGTAGCACTGGCCGCCCACGGAGTAGGAGTCTGCCGAGAAATCATCGACTTCCGGGCCGAGAACGTCGGGCAGGACATAGTCCGCAAAACGAGCGGTCGGCGTCATCATGTTGTCGACCACGACAAAGCAGTCGATGAGACCGGGCGTGCGCAACAGCTTCGCCATCTCGTTGCTGCCCGTGTGTTGGTTGATGACGTTGTTGCCCTGCGACTCCCACATGAACTTGATGTTCGAGCGCAAGCCCGTCGTGTTCTTCGCCAGACCGTTTTCGACCGTCATCGACGCGGCATCCGTAATGGCTCGATGCCACACGTTGAGACAGATCGACGCCTTGACCGGATTGGGCGGCACGGGGATGGAGGCGGCAAAGCCCGCTTGGTCGGCTTCGCGTGCGCCGTTGTTGGTTCCGGGCAACCCGATTTGCCCCGTGAGGATCGGGAGCATGGCAATGGCCAGCGTCAGGCTGTCGCCGTTGGCGTGCCGTTGCGGCCCCCAACCTTGAGCAACGAAAAGCGGCTTCGTTGTGGCGATCTCCCGAGCGAGGCGCACGATGGTTTCACTCGGAACGCCCGTTTCACGCGCGGCCCACTGCGGAGTTTTGGGCAGTCCGTCGGGACCTTTGCCAAGAATGTAGCTCTTGTAGTCGCTGTTGGCCGGAGCGCTCTTCGGTAGGGTCTTTTCGTCGTAACCGATGCAATAGCGATCGAGGAACTCTTGATCTACCAGATTTTCCGTGATCATGACGTAAGCCATGCCTTCGACGAGCGCGGCGTCCGTGCCCGGTCGAATCGGCACCCACTCGTCCTCGTTTCCTAGCATGGAGTCGGTATAAATCGGATCGATCATGATCATGCGAGGCCGACCCTTGCGAACGGCGCAACCGAAGCCAAAGGCCTGCCCGCCGCCCGACGCACGGGTGACTGCCGGATTGTTGCCGAAGCCGACATAGAGCTTGGCGTTCGCAATCTGTTCCATATAAGAGCCGACGTTCGTATCCTGACTCAGAGCGGCACTGGTGTAACCGGTTGCGGCGAAGTCGCCGAAGAGGTAAGGCCAGGCATGCTGAAACTGACCGGCGGAATAGTCGGAGAAGAAGTTCAGGTTCCCGCCGATCAGGTTGAAGAAGCGTTGCGTGCACCGACGGGAGTTCACGGCCACCCCGTTGTTGCCCGAGCCGTGGTTGATGAAGACGGCCTCGTTGCCGTATCGGGCGATCGTGGCCTTGAGCTTTTCGGCGATTTCATCAAGCGCCTGATCCCAAGAAATGCGTTCGAACTTCCCGTCGCCTCGTTCGCCGACGCGCTTCAGCGGATACTTGAGACGATCCGACGAATAGAGTCGCTGGCGCATCGACCGACCGCGCAGACAAGCACGAACCTGCGGGAAAACGCCGCATGCGACGTCGCCTGTATTGTCGGTTTCAATACGAATCACCCGGCCGTTACGGGAGGCAAGTCGAAGGGCGCAACGACTGCCGCAATTGACCGTACAGGCGGACCACGTCCAGGTCTCAAGATCGGTTACCGCCTCGCCGACCGCTTTGGCCAGCGGCGTGAGGGGGAAGGTTGCGAACGCGCTCGCCAGTCCCGCAAGCTGCAGGAAACTGCGGCGGGAAAATGATGACATACCCATTTGGGATCTCCTTTTTTGGACTCGGATTCTTCCTGACAGTGAAGCCTCCGAGCGTTTGAAACCCCATCATTGTCGGTATCCTACGGGTTCGGAACCATAGCGTAATCGGTCATTTGATACGTCATTTCGGACAGTCGGGGTTTCCTCTATCCTCAAGTCGAATGCGTGTGTCGACGGTGTCTTTGTGCTCGTAGTCGATGGTCCAATCCGGATCTTCACCCAACAACAGAAGGTTTTTGCGAAAGTTCCCGGGCGTCCTACCGAAAATCTTTTTGAAAGCCTCGATGTAAGCCGACGGGGTTTCAAAACCTGCCTTGTAGCTCGTGCTCTCGATGGATCGGCCGTCGTTGAGGTCGTTCAACGATGCCAGCAGCACCATGTGCAGGCGCCACTTCGCAAAACTCAACCCCGTTTCCCGTGACACCAGTCGCGAAAGAGTCCGCGCCGTCATGTTGAGGCGCGAGGCCCAAGCCTCGTTCGAGAGGTTCCTGAGTTCGGGCCTCAAGAGATCCTCGGTTATTCGTTGCAAGACCGGGTGGTTGGATAGAGGCGCAAAACCCTTGGGGAGCTCCGGAGCGTGTCGGAGCTCTTCGATGAAGAGCTTTGCGATACGCTTGGCATGAAGACTGCGATCGCTCGAGCCGTACACCTTGGTGAAATGACGAATCATCTCAAAGGTCATCGGGTTGAGCAGAATTCGCATGGGACGCGTTGGAAACGTGCATGCTACCTGGGGAGCAACGTAGAGCGTCATCAATTCGGCACCGGCATCCTGAATGCCGTTGTGAAGCGTTCCGGGCGGCAACCACGCAGCCGCGTACCGGGGCAAAACCCAACGGTGGTCTTCCAGTTCGACGCCGCAACGTCCCCCGCTCAGGGGGATGCTGAACTGCCCGTTGGGGTGCGAGTGCAACGGAACGGTGACGCCTGCCTTTTCCGTCTGTACAAAAACGGTGGCAAACGCGTAGGGGATCGTGTCGTTGAAGTCGGGCGCGTTCTTCGGCCATTTCGTAGCAAGGAGAGCGGAGGACATCGGAGAAGCATTACCTATCGGGGGAGGAAGACTCGAAACGGTGATCGCCCCCCCCCTGCATGAATGAGGGGAAACGGCGCCGAGTCGGAAGAGGCTCTTGGCACGAGTAAGGTCCGACATACCCTACACCTTCTCGACGTCCGAGGGGGACGTGCCGTTGAGAACCGTCAAGGCGGCGGAGAAGACCTCGGTAGGCTATCTTGGCCAATCGAAGCGAGGAGTGTCCCGGCGGTACCGACGGAGTCAGCCGCAGAAGGTCTTGCCTGGAATATCAAACTCGTTGGCGGCCTGATACGCAGGGCGCTTCTCATGGAGAGCGTTGAGCTTGAACTCATAGGTGAACCTGCAACGGGGCATGGCCATAGAAGAACTCTTTGAAAGAGGTTGCATCGTGCCTTAACTTCCTCGGGTCAGCTCGTTTGTTTTTCCACCTTCATTCCAATTCCATTTGCGCCCTTGACGGGCGGGATAAGGCGGGCGAGCGCGTCCTCTCACCTGAATTGGTCGTCGATGCCGGCGACAATGCCCGCAATGCCCCCATTCCTCCTCCGTTGCGGGAGATGACGAAGCGCGCTATTACCGGAGTGAATAACTGCACTATGGTGCTAGGCCGCACATACAGCTAGTCGGTCTAGAGAAGGCCGCGGATAATTCGGACATTTCCAGACCCATCCAGGAGAACAGGATGTCCCATCGTCCGCCCAAAAATCCGAGTTCGTGCGGGCTCACGCGCCGCAATCTTTTCAAAACCACGGCGACCTGCGCCGCGGTGAGTTCCGTTTTCGGCCAACTCGAACGTGCTGTTGCCGCCGTTGCGCCGAAGTTCGTCACCTCGACCAAGCCGATGCTTGAGAACAACGTCAGGGTGATCAACACCTATCACGAAATTCACTGCCACGGGCAGTGCATGCTCAAGGCTCACGTGCGCGACGGTCGTCTGATTGCACTTACTTCGGCCGGTGACGTACCGCGCGAAGAAAGCGCCGGCGACGAGTCGATCGGTTGCATGCAGCGTCGCGCCTGCATGAAGGGCTACGCAGAACGCAAGCGTCTTTATGCCCCCGATCGCCTCAAGTACCCGCTTCTCCAGACGGGCGAACGAGGCAATCTCGCCACCTTCAAGCGTATTTCCTGGGATGAAGCGATCGATCGCGCGTGCGAGAAGATCGAGTTGATGAAGGAGCGTCAAAAGACGCTCGGCTATCTTCCGATTTGGGAATTGGGCGGAACACCCCTGCCTTTCATGGGGCCGTACCTCTCCGCGTACGGTCACCATTCCGCCGGGAACCAGAACGACTGCCTTTACAACGCGCTCGGCAAAGGCGTGACCGGTCATCCGGCGATCGACATGCTGAATTCGAAGTTCATCATCGTCTGGTCGGCGGACCCGCAGACGACTTCGCCGCACCTGCCCTTCATCATGACGAAGGCTCGGGAACAGGGCATCCCGATCGTCGTTGTCGACAGTCGCTACACGGGTACGGTGGGCGCAATGGCAACGGGCGCACCGGGCCTCACGCCGTGGATCGCGCCGCGTCCGGGGACCGACTCGGCGATTTTGGTCGCGATGATGAATACGATCTACTGCCGCGGCCTCCATAACGAAGCCTACTTGCGCGAGTATTGCTTCGGCTTCTATCCGAACGACAAAGTCGTCTCTCGGTCGCCGGGCAAGAATCCGGTTACGGGCGAAGCTTGGAAGGGGCAGACGTTTGTCGTGCCCAAGGGACAGAGCTTCGTCGAATATCTCGAAGAGCTCAACCGTGAAAAAGGCGGTGAGGCGGGCGTATTGCGTTGGGCCGCGGAACTCTCCGGGGTCGATGCGAAGACGATCGAAACTCTGGCGCTCACTTACGCGCACGCCAAGCCGGCCTGTCTCTATTCGGGGTGGACGGCGGGCGGCGCGCAACGCACCGGCAACGGCATGTATTACACCTGGTTGCTCCTCGCACTTGCGGCGATGACGGGCAACGCTACGGTTCGCGGCGGCGGCATCGGTTCGCTCTCGCCCGTGGACGGGATGTCGCTCAAGCTCGGGAAGGCGCCCGGACTCGGCAAGGGTGAAAAGTCGAAGGCGATTCTCTTCTCGCAACATCTCTCCTCTCAGGTCATCCTCACCGGACGCGATTCGCGTACGGCCGAACAGCTTCGCGACGACGTACTGCGCATGAACGGGATCGATCTCGGCGAGGATCCCCGATTGCGAATCGAAATGATTTGGCGCGGTGCGGGCTCCTGCGACACGTTCAACCAGCGCGGTGCCATCAACCCGAAGCTTCTCGCTTGGAAAAAGCTCGAATCGATCATCTGCTACGAACGCTTCATGAGCTCGACCGCGCGCTACGCGGACATCGTGCTCCCGGTGGTCACGCATTTCGAAGAAAGCTTCTTCACGGGCAGTCGCGTCAAGACCGACACGAACGTCGTGCGCAAGATCGTGGAACCGATGTACGAATCGAAGCCCGATTGGGAAATCAACACCATGATCGCGGAACGCCTCGGCCTCGATTACGGTCGTCGCGGGATGAGCGACGAGGAGGTGATGGCGATTCAGTGGAAGGGTGCCAAGGTGCCCGAAGCCTACAAGGCGATCGATCCGAACTTCAAGTTGCCTACCTTCGAGGAGATGCTCGAGAAAGCCAACCTGCAACTCCCGACGCCGCCCGAAAAGAGTGTGATTGCGGCGGCAAAGTTCGCACCGGGCGAATTCCCGACCGATACCGGCCGGATCAACTTCTATTCGCCCTTCCTGGCCTCTCGCGGTCGTCTCATGCAGAAAGCGGCCCGTTGTCAGTACGTTCGCCCGCCCGAGGGACGCGAAGACGTTGTGGAAGGTCGCAAGGGCGCGAAGGGCGTGGCCTATCCCCTTCAGTTCACGACGCCGCACATGCCCAACCGTTCCCATTCGAGCTTCGACAATACGACGATGCTGATGGACGCATTCGAGCACGGCGTGTTCATGCATCCGTCCGACGCTCAGGTCCGTGGAATTTCCGAAGGGGATATGGTTTACGTGTGGAATGATGCCGGTTGCATGAAGTTGCCCGCGATTCTCACGCTTCGTCAAGTGCCCGGCGTCGTGGCGATCGGCGAAGGCGCCTGGTATCAGCCGAGCGAGAAGGAGTTCTTCGAGGCTTGGTTCGATACGGACGGCGATGGCAAACCCGAGAAGCACACCGTGCCCGTGGACGTGGGCGGCGCAGTCAACACGCTGACGACCGACCGCGACATCGGGGCGGGAGATCCTTTCCTACACGCCCAGACGAACAAGTCCGGCGGGTTTGCTGCCGGCGGAAACCTCTGCGAAGTGTCGAAGACACTTCCGCGTTGATGTGTGCATCACGACGAACGACTTCTAGGACGAATGAAATGACGCAATGGGTTTTTTATTTTGATCAACAGCGCTGCCTCGGGTGTCGCACCTGTACCGTTGCCTGCAAGGAATGGAACGAATGCCGTCGGGGCGATGCCTCGAAGCATCCCGCGCTCGACGCGAAAAGCGCCGCAAGTTTCGACATCCCCGCTTCGTGGGGCGCGGGCGGACGCCCCACGGCCGAAACGGGGCCGCACGACAAGGCGTTGCTTCGCCGCTTCGACATGAAGGAAACCTGGCGACGCGTGAGCTTCTTCGAGTTCGGAGAATGCGCGCCCAACGTGGAAATCGTGCCGCTCTCCATGGGGTGCAACCATTGTGACGATCCGGCTTGCCTCAAGGTGTGCCCGGTCAAGGCCATCACGAAGGACGAGAAGTACGGAGCCGTGAGGGCGGATCCCGCCAAGTGTGTGAGTTGCGGCGCTTGCCAAGCCGCTTGTCCGTGGCACGTGCCGCAATACGCTCAAAAAGGTTCCACCCCGATGACGAAATGCGACATGTGCGTGGACCGCCTCGACAAGGGGTTGAAGCCTGCCTGCGTGGCGTCCTGCCCGGGTCGCGCTCTCGAACTCATGCCGCTCGAAGAGCTTCGGCGACGTCACCCCGAGGCCGGGCAAACGGCGGTGGGACTTCGTGAGGAGGATGTTCATCGAACGAAGCCCAACCTCTTCGTGAAGGCTCGTCCGATGCGCGTCAAGCTCTGATCACATTTCGGACCCCGGGCAAGGAGGGTGCATAATATCCTCCTTGTTCGGGGAAAAGACCGTATGCCCGGGGCGATCCGACGCTCCCCTTTAGGAATCCTTTCCGATGCATTTCAACGATCAAACCATCGACGCCCGTGCGCTCGATGCCGCCAAGATCCGAGCGCTTCTGATGCTCTCGCTCGGCGCTTGGTTCGTCTCGGGGCCACATCCCCGCGTTGCCGAAACATTCGCGTTCGCACTCGATTGGCTCGCCGAAACCGCGCCCGAGACGGCGTTCCTCTTCAAAAGGCTCCGAACCCGTTTGAACGTCGACGAGAATGCGGAAGCGTTGTCGGAAGCCGAGCGCGATTTCGCGCGTGTCTTCTGCGTCGGGAAGGAGCTGTTCCCGTCAAGCGAAAGCGCGTTTCGTACCGGGCTGCTCATGCAGGAGCCTCGTGACGAAATGCGCCGTTGGATGGTCGCCAACGGACTTGATCATGCACCGGACGAGCGCACGCCCGAGGATCATCTCGGTATGGAACTGACTTTCGGCTACCGTCTGCTCAAGCGCGTCTTGGCGGCCGATGAGGCGTACGAGGCGCGTTTATCGACGGATGTCGGTCGGGAGGACGCCGTTTCCGACGAGATTCGAGAGGCGGAGGAGCGCTTCGAGGCGTACGTGCGCGAACGCCTGGCGTGGCCGATCGAGGCAGAACCTCTTATCGAAGCGTTGCCCGAAGGCGTCACGAAGGATTTGTTATGGTTGACGCTCTTCGTCGTGGAAGCGCGCTGGCCCTCGCCGTGCGGAACCCGCCGACTTTGAGGATGCATAAGGCAAACGGTGTTCGGCGCGCCGCGCTCCGAAGTTTCGTTGCGCGTGCGGTCGTCCTGTTGACGGGGACGGCATGCGTTTTCGGGGTTCTCGCTTCCGAGGCGAGCGTCCCGAAGGTGGAGACAACGTTGCGGGTGGGGATTCTCGACACGGTCGGGGAACTTTCGAGCACGGAGACGTTTTTGCCGACTATTGCATATTTGCGCGAACGGTTGGCCGAGGACGGTATTTCTCTGGAGGCCTCGTACCACGACATCGAGTCGTTGCGTCGAGCCGTCGAACGGCAGGAGCTTGATTTTTTCATTTCGAACCCGGGGTTCTTCGCCGTCGCACAACAAACCTACGGGGCGCGCCACCTCACGACGCAGCGCCCGCGAGAGGCGGATGATCCGAACGCCGCTCTGGGCGGTGTCTTCATCGTGCGCGCGGAACGCACGGATCTTCAAACGCTCGAAGACTTCAAGGGTACGTGCGCTGTAGCGGTGGCCTCCAACGGTTTCGGCGGCTATTACGTCGGCTTGGGCGAAATCAAAGCGCAAGGCAAAGCCGTCGGATTCGACGGGCGGGACCCCGAACGGTTTTTCGACGAAGTACGCTTTACGGGTTACCCGATGCAGTTGGTGATCGACGAACTTCGGCGCAATGACGGTGCGGACGTCGGCTTTGTCAGAACCTGTTTGCTCGAAGAAGCCGAAGCCAAGGGGATCGTCAAGCCCGGCGAGTTTCGCGTCGTCAACGAGAAGCCCTCGATTCCGGGATTCCGATGCCGTCGTTCGACCGATCTGTATCCGGGTTGGGTCTTTGCGACGACGGAGCGTGCGGGTGCGCAAGCTTCGAAACTCGTGGCGGCGGCGCTGCTTTCGATGCCGGCAGATGCGCAAGGCGCCGAGTGGAGCATCGCAAGCAATTTTCTTGCCGTGGATCGTCTGTACCAAACGCTCAAGGTCGGGCACTACGCCTACTTGCGTCACTTTGACGTGAAACGTTTTTTGCTCGCCTACTGGCCGCACGTGCTCCTCCTCGTCATTTTGATCTTGGGAGGCATCGCGCATGCGATCAAGGTGGAACGGATCGTACGCGAGCGCACCGCGTCGCTTGAGAGCGCGCTTGCCGAACAGAGGCACTTGGAGGCGCAGGCGCGCGATGCTCGGGAACGACTCGATCAGATGCAAAAGGCGAGCGTGATGAGCATGCTCTCCAATATGGTGGCGCACGAACTCAAGCAGCCGCTCGGCGTCATTTCGAACTACATCGAAGGCATTCGGGATTGGTTGCGGGAAACGAGCCGCGCAGAACAATCGAAGGGGGTGCACGCTTCGGAGAACGTTGCGGACGAATCTGCTCCGGACTGGGGGATTCTCGAGACGGCGCTTTCGGAGATCGAAACGCAGAACCGACGTGCCGCCGAAATCATCGATCATGTTCGCGGATACGCCAAGGGCGAGGCCCGACGCATCGAGCGTTTCACCGCGGCGAGTCTCTTGGAGGAAGGTGCGACAACGTTCCGGAAGCTCTACGGAGAACGCTGTCGGCTCGAGGTCGAGGAGGACGAGAAACTCTCGCAAAGCGTGCTTGAAGGCAGTCGCATGGAACTCGATCTGGTGCTCCTCAATCTGCTCAAGAACGCGGCCGAGGCGGTGCGCCACGACGCGGATCCGACCGTTTGGCTCTTTGCGGCGGCGCCGCCCGACATTCGCTTTGCGGACGGCATCGGTTTTTGCGTCCTCAACAAGGGAACGCTCGCCGATGAAGTGCTCGAGCGCGTGTTCGAACCCAAGAAGGCGGTGCGCGACGGCGGACTTGGTCTTGGGCTCGCCATTTGTGCTCAAATCATGGAGCGAGAAGGCGGTGCGGTGAGTTTGAGACGAAGGTCGGACGGCTTTGTGGAGGCTTGGATGATGATGTACAAGGCACGATAGGATGCGAACGCATGACGATTTCAAACACCAATTCCGAGACATCTGCGGTTGACGATACCGTACTGAAGGCCGCATCGGTGGTGCGTATTGTGGATGACGACGAGGCCATGCGGCGCTCGTATGCGTTCATGCTCACCATGGCCAAGTGGCGCACGAAGCTCTATCCGAGCGCCGAAGCGTTTCTTGACGAGGACGACCCGGAGATTCCCGGGGCGATCATCCTCGACGTACGCATGCCCGGCATTTCCGGCTTGGCGCTTCAGGATCGGTTGAGTGCGGACGGCAACGACTTGCCCGTGATTTTCGTCACGGGACACGGTGACGTCGACATGGCGGTACGTGCGGTCAAGCGCGGAGCTTTTGACTTCATGCTCAAACCCGTGGATCCCGTGCGTCTTAAGAAGACCGTGACAGAAGCGATTCGAGCAAGTTGGATCAAGGCCAACGAGGCGCGTCGTACGATGGACTTCTCGGGGAAGTGGACATTGCTCACACAGCGCGAACGCGAAGTGTTTCAACTCATCGCCGAGGGATGCCTCAACAAGGAAGCAGCCTTTCGTTTGGACATTGCCGAGCGCACCGTGAAATTCCACCGCGCTTCGGCATGCCGAAAGCTCGGTGCACGCACGCCCCAGGAAATTGCGGCGATCTGGTTGGCGCTCAAAGAAAGCGTACGGTCATCGGGAGGTGCGTGAGAACCCTGACGGACCTTTCCGGGCAGATCGCTTGCCCGGGCATTGAGTTCGGTTTGAAGTTCGAGTCCGGTCATCTCCGGCATGCGTACGTCAAGAAGCAGGCATCCTTCCCGTTCGGGATCGTCGTAGGCGAGAAACTGTCGGGCGCTTTCGTAGTGGCGGACCTGCAAGCCGGCCACTTCAAGCACGAACGTGAGGGATGCGGCGACCGTCAGATCGTCGTCGACAAGCCGAACAAGCGGCGGAGTCGTGTTTTTCATACGTGATCCGTTTTCAAGTTCTCGGTCGGCCGAGCCGATGCCTCTTCCGGCACCGCCAGCGGCAACGTAAGCGTCACACGCAGGCCTTGCGGGTGGCGGCGCTCGAACGCAAGGTGTCCCCGGTGGGCCTCCGCAATGGAGGTGGCAACGGCCGGTCCGAGGCCGAGTCCTTCCTTCTTGGTACTCGTGTGGGGCTTTCCCAAGTTGCAAAAGATTTCGTCGGGCAACGCCTCTCCGTTGTCTTCCACGGTGACGAGCGCACGATCGCCGTCCGCTCGAAGCGAAACTTCGAGCCTCCCGCCCCGAGGATTCGTGCGTTCGACGGCCTCAAGCGCGTTTTTGATGAGGTTCACGAGCACGAGCTCGATTTCGAGGGCGTCGACATCGACCCAAACCGGCGTATCGGGTTGACGGCGTTCAATCGCAACGGACGACTTCAATGCGCCGGCGTGTTGCATGGCACAAGAGAGAATCGAGCACAAATTCGCGCGCTCCGGCACGGGCATCTGGCGCTTCGCGGACCGTCGAACGCGCTCCACGGTGTCGGCCGCAAGATAGGCGGCCTCCGGCGAACGATCAAGACCGTGTCGAACCCCGATCGGGCACCCCGTCGCTCTCCCCGTCTTTTCCCGCCCGAACGCCCCCTCTAAAATGGACCGATGCGAGCGCCCGCCGTCGCAAGCGCGAGCTCGCAACTTTTCGGACCAAAGGAGAAGAATCATGCAAAGACGAGAATTGCTTCGTAGCGGAACGCTCGGCGTCATCGGAGCCGTCGGGGCGGGTCTCACGGCAGGGACGGCTTCGGCCGCAAGCCTTGACGCAAAAGGCTCCGCGCGACCGACGTTCGATCGCACGGTAGACGTGCTCGTCGTCGGATCGGGCTTTGCGGGCGCGGCGGCGGCCCTTGCCGCCCTTGAGGCGGGCGCCGAAGTCGAAATCGTCGAGAAGATGGCGTTTGCGGGCGGCAACTCCGCGCTCTCGGGCGGGATGATGGCCGTACCGGGCTCGTCGGTGCAGAAAAAACAAGGCATCGAGGATTCGCCCGAGAAGCTCGTCGAAGACATGCAACGCATCGGCATGGGGCTCGGCGATCCCGAACTCGTGCGCGCGCTCTGCAACGAAGCGGCGGACACTTTCGAATGGACGCGTCGCCACGGCGTCGTCTGGAACGAAAATCTCACCGGAAAAGGCGGCCATTCCGCGAAGCGTTGCATGGTCACGAAGGAAGGTACGGGGCAAGGGATTCTGAAACCCTTCTACGCGGAACTCGCGCGGAAAGGCGTTCGCGTGCGCACGAAGACCTTCGTCTCGCGCATTTTGCGAGACGAGTCGGAGGACGCCACCGCCGGAGCCGTGACGGGCGTCGAACTGCGCGAAGGGTATGTCTTCGGGAAGCCCGATTCCGGAAAGCTCGTACGCGTCGGCGTGCGTCGCGGCATCGTCTTGGCCTACGGCGGGTTTGCCGCCGACAAGGCCTACCGCCGCAGGCTCGACCCGAAGCTTTCCGACGACCTGAAGACGACGAACCAACCCGGGGCCACGTCCGAAATGTGGCGCGAAGCAAGCCGCATCGGTGCTCGCATCATTCAGGCCGATTGGATCCAGTGCCTCCCGACCTGCTCCCCCAAGGAAGAAGGCATGGGGCTCGCCACCCACTTTGCCGACATCGCGGGGGCGCTCTACGGTTGCTGGGTGAGCACGCTCACCGGTGCTCGCTTTGCGAGCGAATTCGCGGACCGCAAGGTTCTCACCGACGCCATCCTCGGTGTCATCGGAAAGGGCGGCCGGGCACTTGCCGTCGCGGATGCGAACGGTGTGGCGGAAATGGAGAAGGTTCGCCCGGGGCTTCTCAAGAAGGTGCTCGCATCGGGCGTCGTGACCGAGCACGCTTCCCCCGAAGCGCTTGCCAAGGCCTACGGCATGGATCCCGCGGCGTTTGAGGCGGGCATCCGCGACTACAACGCGCTCGTGCGCGCGGGGAAGGACACCGCTTTCGGGCGGCCGCTCGAAAAGGCAGCGAAGGAGCTCGCGCTCGATCGCGGTCCCTGGTACGCGTCCGTCATGAGCCCGAAGCTTCACCACTGCATGGGGGGCGTCACGGTCAATGCCGCCACCGAAGTGCTCGACGTCATGACCGACCGTCCGATTCCGGGGCTCTACGCCGCGGGCGAATGCACGGGCGGCATCCACGGGGCGGTACGCATCGGTGCGTGCGCCGTCATGGATTGTCTCGTCAACGGTCGCAAGGCGGGGGCCGCCGCGGCCGCGCGGAAGGCCTGATTTGCATTTTCCTCCGGAGCGACCCGAAGCGCTCGGGCCGCGCGCACGGTGCGCTCTCGGCGAACTTTGAAAAGGCCCATGGCGCAGAAACGGTCGTCCGAATCGAGCGATGCTCGACGGACGACCGTTGGCGTAATCTTCGGGGCGCCAAGCAAAATCAGAAGGTATGCACCAAGGTGGCCAGCGCCGTGACGACCTTTTCCTTCATCTCGCCGCGAGCTGCATCTCCTGAGGTTTTGTATTTCGCCTGGCTGTAGCCGAGGAGGGAATAAACCATCGTACGCTTGGAAAGCGGATACAGGTAGCCCATCGTTGCAACGTAGGCGTTCAAGTCAAGCTTGGTATCGGCTCCGTACGCATCGCTCGTGAACCCGGCGTCGGATTCCGCGTCGGCATACTGCAACTGAGTCTTGAAGGTGCCGTTCCAGAGCGGAGAGTCCGTGCCGATGGCAAACGTATAGCCGTTGAAGCCGCCGGCCTGATCGATTTTCTTACTGATTGCGGTCGGGGATTGTCCCAGAACGCCCGAAAGGAAGAAAGAATTGACCCCCATGAAGTCCACGGAGTGGTTCAGCCACTGTCCCATGGCAAAGAGCTTTACGCTGTCGAAGGCATAGTTGCCGCCGAACTTGACGCCGAAGCCGTCATCGAGTTGAGAAGGTTGGCCATCGATCGGCGTGTCGTCATGACGAATGAAATCAGCTACGCCGACCAACTGCAGGTTGCCGCTTTTGAAGGTGGCACCGAGGGCGCCGTAGCGGTTGTTGCGCGAGAGTTCTTCGTCCTCCTGACCGTTTAAGTTGAAGGAATACTGTGCGTAGAATTTCATCGGACCGACCTGCGGCGAAACGTAGGTCACGGCGTTGTCCATGCGACTGTAATTCTGGGAGTGACGGGTAACGGTACCGGAGTAGGTACTCCAGCCGCCCCAGAAGTTGTCGGCGATCGGATGGAAGATCGCATAAGAGCCGTAGATGCCGCCAATGGAGCAGAATCGGCCGAAGGCCACCCGGCCGTAGTCGCCTTCAAGGTAGACGGCGGCTTCTCGACCGAAGATCTTGCCGTCGCCCATGGAAAAGGATCCATCGTCGACGTTGAGCCCGTTTTCAAGAACGAACCCGATCTTGAGGTTGTCGCTGAGCTGTTCCTGGCCGCGCAAACCAAGGCGGGACCCGGAAAAGAGGCTTCCTGTCATGGCGAGGTTGTCGGTCGATTTGGAAAGATGGCCGTTGTGTTGGTCGAAGTCGTAGTTTTTGTGTAAATACTGGACACCCTGGTCAAGAAGGCCGTAAACCGTTACTTCGGCGGCATTAGCGGAACAAAAGACGGTGGCGGAAAGAAGGGTGAACAAAACTTTGGGGTTGAGCGTCATGGTGTCCCTCTTTGGTTTGATTGCGGCGGGACGGTAGTGGTCGCGACCGTCCCGCGCTTTTTATGACTGTGCTTGGGTGCTTATGCAGCGGCGTTCTTGCCGGCGATCAGTCCGAAGGTGAAAATTTCCGCAATGCCGTTGCCGCCGACGCGGTTGTTGCCATGGATGCCGCCCGTAACTTCACCGGCTGCGTAAAGGCCGTCGATAACAACCCCGTCGCGGTCGACGACCTGAGCCTTGGTGTTGATCAACACGCCGCCCATCGTGTGGTGACGCGCCATGGCAAAACGCGTGGCGTAGAACGGTGCGGTTTCGATCTTCTGTACCAGCATGGACTTTTCACGACCGACGGGATCCTTCTTGGTTGCAACGGCCTCGTTGTATTCCTTGACGCTCTTTTGCAACTCGACCACGGGAACCTTCATCTTTCGGGCGAGTTCCTCGATCGAATCGGCCTTGACGATTTCTCCGGCGTCTACGCCGGACTGGAGCAGATCCGTCTGACGGCCGATGCGGCAGTGGATGTCGTAGCCCTTGGCGTCCATGATGGAGAAGGCCTGTTCCTTGGGCTGCGCCAAGAAGGCGTTGCACAGAACGTCGCGCGGGGAGTCTTCGGCGATGAAGCGCTTGCCGTCCCAATTCACGAAGATGAAGTTTTCAACGAAGATGCTCATCGGATAGTACTTCGTCATATCCTTCGGACGATTGATGACGCACTGGATGTAATCCATTCCGACGGTTTCCGCGCCGATGTTGACCATGTACTTGAGCACTTCGCCCGTGGCGCTCGGAAGATTCGATGTTCCGAGATGTTCGAGTCGCGGGTCGTGCAAACCGCACATCTTGCTGTTGGCGGCAAAACCACCGGCAGCCGCAATCACAGCCTTCGTGGCGCGGATGAATTCTTTGTTTTCCTTACCCTGCACTTCGACACCCAGTACGCGCCCCTCAAGCGGCTGCTCACGCACGATGTTTTCAACGGTGGTGGAGGTCAACACGGTAATGCCGAGCTTTTCAACGTAGGCACTCAAAGCCTTGATGTAGGACTGGCCGCCTTGAAGCTTCGGGTTGCGGGTACGGGGATGCAGGCCGCCGTAGACCTGATAGATGTAGTCGACGAATTCGACGCCGTGCTGTTTGAGCCAGGCCAAGGCTTCGTCTGCGTTTTGCGTGAGGATTTTTACCAGTTCCCGGTTGCCGCGATAGCCGCCGGCCTGCATCGTGTTCTGATAGAAGAGCTCTTCACTGTCTTCAATGCCGGCCTTTTTGAAGTCTTCCGGAACGACCGCGTTGTAGGCGCCGCCCGAGACGATCGTGTTACCGCCCACGAACGGATTCTTTTCAACGATGCAAACCTTTGCACCGGCTTCGGCTGCAGCCACGGCCGCCGTAAAGCCGGCGCCGCCCGAACCGATGACGACCACGTCGAAGGTGCGGTCCCACTTGCGCGGCACGGGGGCGACGTTCATTGCGTCGGCCGTCGAGCAGGTCAATGCGGTGAGCCCTGAAGCGGATGCGGCAACGGCGTTGGTCAGAAGAGACCTGCGAGAAAAAAGCGTACTCATGATGAAACTTCCTTTGGTTGATAGCTCCGGCGGTAGATTTGGTCAATTACTTACCGTCCGGACGAATAGTATATTACACCGTGTTTATAATTCGGGATACAAGGAACAACCCTATGAGGAGCAGAACTGATGGCACAGGAAAAGCAGGACTCGGCCGGAACGAAGGCCAAGAGACGCCCGGGACGTCCGCCGCGCGTGGATGAAAACGGCCAGTCGGCCAAAACGGTTGCGCTTGCGGCAGCTCGCAAAATCATTCAGCAAGAAGGCGTGTCACGCCTGAGTTTCGACCGTTTGGCGGCTGTTTCCGGGCTGGCCAAGGGGACGTTGCTGTATCACTTCAAAAAGAAGGAGAACCTTTTGGTAGCTTTGCTTGAGGAGCATGCTTCGGAGCTGGAATTCTTTTATCGGCAGGCGCAGGAGAGGTCCAAGGATCAG
>ENA-UEQM01000652-UEQM01000652.1-human-gut-metagenome-genome-assembly--contig:-NODE-652-length-19891-cov-266.478399_pt1 | contig 19891 bp, 16 predicted proteins | sample MGYA00242948_ERZ507948 | MGnify/ENA primary metagenome ERZ507948 (study PRJEB26167, sample SAMN06115440) | human gut metagenome | host: Homo sapiens | place: China:Hubei | collected 2015-07-28... | reverse complement strand
ATGAACGCAAAATTGATGCGTGTGGTGCAGCAGGGAGAGGCCTTCGCTGTGCAAAGTCAGAAGAGTGAGAACGGACAGCTCATGAAATGCAACATCGTGCTGCAGGAGATGGGCGGAAAGTTTGAGAACCAATACGTGGCTACTATGCTCGGAAACATGGCTATGTTCAAACTGGCACCGGGCGATGTGGTGGCAGTGACGCTCAGATTTTCTACACGTGAATATAATGGACAGGTGTTCCAGGATATTCTCCTCACTGACATGTATAAATTGAATTGATTCACAGTCAGTTTTATTAGTTTTTAATTATTAACCGAGTGGAGTGAGTGAAGGAATCTCCGGAGGTAAGGTAGCGCTACGTTTCTCGCTTTCTTTGCTCTTAAATTCACTAAGGTTATGAAAAAGGATTTTAATGACATCCACAAGTTGATGAACAGCCAGCACACTCAGAAGAGCGGCATGGCTTACTACGACGATACTCATTATTTTCTGTTTGCACCCGATAATCCCGTGGTGGGCAGCATGCCCCGCTTCCATCGTCTCGGCGTTGCACAGCAGTTGAACGACGGCTCCTTCGAATTCGTTCCGAAGCCGCAGCTCAAGACGCAGTCGCTGCTGATCAAGAAGCTGGCGCACGGTCGTGTGTCGAAGACCAAGGATGGTGCCATCCAGCTCACCCTGAAGGTGTATTGCGATGAGGGCGTGAACATCAGCGAGACAATTGCTGCCGAGGCTCTGATGGCACGAGATGCCATCGTGGAGTATCAGCTGAAGAGATAGAACAAAGAAGGATTTGGGGCTTTCTAGAAGAAGAGGGTATTTCGAAAGGAAGAAGAAATTTCGAAAGGAAGCGTTCCAGTTGTTCCAGTTGTTCCAATTGTTCCAAAAAGGATTTTTAGGACAATATCCTTTCTTATATATTTATAACTATTTAATATATAGATAGTTATATATATATAAGGAGAAGATTTGGAACCCTCAAAAATTTAATTGGAACAACTGGAACTGGAACGCTCAGCCCCACCCCATTTTTCTCTAGAAAGCTCATTATCAATAAATTAAGAGAAAATGAAAACAATAAACTTGAAGTACGATATTTCAAAAACTACTGCTCCAAAGATGCCGAAACTGGGAAAAGGCACCGAATGTGTGCAGCTTTTGCTCTCTCAGGTATCAAAAGACATGCACGAGCCCCTGGTTCCGATGTTTTTCCCTATTCTCGGAGCGCAGGTAAGTGAGAGCGAATTTCAGTATCCCGACCTCAGTTGGAAGGAGTTGTGTGGCATGATGGGCAATCTTGTTGCCGATTCTGGCTGTAATAAGGGTCAACTGTCCAACATCGTGGAGGCTATCTGTCACAACATGCGAGAGCACGACAGCACGGAGCTGGAGAAACTCGTAGAATGGCAGAAGCAGATGAAGATGAAGTCGGCAAACAAGGAGAAACCTGCCCGCCCCGACGTGAGTTTCTGGTTTCCACCAGCCGACGTCACCAATGCTGCCTTCATCCAGAATGCCATGGCTTGCGAGAAGCTGGGCGAGAGAACGCAATACCTAAATCTGCCCGAGGTGGAGATGGCCGACAGGATGTGCGGCGGGCATAAGCAGATTTCGCAGATGCTGCGCAACATCTACGACCGCCAGCGATCAGGTGCCTTGCGAGCCACGGTGGAGGGCGTGACGGGCAATCCCTTGCTCCGTGCCAACCTCACCATCTCCTCCACCCCGTATGCAGCCCGCAAGTTCTACAAGAACGAGCTCTTCAACGGTACTTTTGGAAGAATGATGTTCTCGTTCAAGGCGCGAATGGGACGTGACGGCAGAATCCCGAGACAAGGTAAATACGAGGAGGGGTTCTTTAAGAAGCTGGACGAGTATCTGGTGAAGCTGAGCATCTGCAAGGGCAGGTTCATCATCAAGCCGCTGAACAAGTTGGCCGACCAGTTGGCGGCAGACATGGCTACGCTTGCCGACCTGACGGATGATGATGTGCTGTGGGACATTTCGAAGCGCTCCATCGTGTCGGCGTGGAAGGCGGGTTGCCTGCTCTGGGTACTTAATAACCAGACTTGGACGAAGTCGATGGGTGAACTGGTGGAGTGGCTGGTGTATCACGACCTTTGGAGCAAGATGCAGATTTTTGCGGATTTGCTGAACCAGGATGCCGACTCGGTGAGCGAAGCTCAGCGCAGAGGTCCGAAGAATCTGCTGGATGACCTGCCTAATCCTTTCAACGAGTCGCAGCTGGAGGCGCTCCGCATCTCGCTTGGCAAGACGAAGGAGGGCACGAAGGGACAGATTAGGAAATGGGTGTTCCGCAAATTCATCACCTATTGCAGCCAGACGGGGCTTTACACGAAGACGCAGGAGTATCTTACGGGGGCGCCGGATGGAAAGGTGAAGGGCTGCACTAGCGATGACTGCGGGAAAGGGACGAGCGATGGAATCGCTCGGAACAGTGGCCAGAGAGGCAACTTGAAACCGACTGATGGCGAAAGTGATAACGGATTGGGGTTGGATTAGAAGAAAATGCAAGGAGACTGATTTTATGCAGAAATATGAGATTCAAAAGCTGCGCGACCTTCCGATAGAGAAGGTCGCGAAAGAAATGGGGATAAAGGTGGAGCACCACAAGGCGCTCTGCCCCTTTCATGACGACCACCACGCCAGCCTCTCGTTCAATAAAGCAAAGAACAGCTGCAGATGCTATGTCTGCATGGGGAATTCCTTAGGCACCATCGACCTGGTGATGAAATACCTGGGGAAGGATTTCCTCTCGGCTTGCCGATGGCTCGCAGAGGAACATCAGGTTCAACTGGAGGAGGATAGGAAGAGAGAAGCTTCTTCCTCATCTTCTTCCCCCGGAGACTCTTCATCCGGCGGTTCTTCCTCGGAAGATAATTCGGATGGTTCTTCTGCGGGAAAATCCTCCTCCTTTGATGCGAGCAGGTATGCGAGATTCTTCGAGCATCCCTGGCTGAACGAGGCGGCAAGAAGGTTTCTCTTCGAGGAAAGGAAGATTGACTGGCGAGTGGTGAACTGGTGCAGATTGACTTCCTGGACGGATAGGGATGGTGTGAACTGGCTGCAGATTCCATACTTCAGCACGGAGGGGAAGCTGATTGGGATTCAGAACAGGAACCTGGATTACAAGAAAGGGGAATCAACTCCCCGATTCCGCTTTCCCTATGGTGCAAAATGCTCCATCTACAATCTGCCTATCGTGAGGGGGATGACGCCGGGCGAACAGCTCTTCATCACCGAGGGATGCAGCGACTGCTGGGCAATGCTATCTGCCGGGCACAAGGCGATTGCCATTCCTTCTGCCACGCTATTGAAGCCGGAAGATAAGAAATGGCTGGCGGAAATCGGCTCGCAGCTCAAGATAGAATGGCACATGTTTCCCGACAGGGATGCGCCGGGCGAAAGCCTCTTCCTGCAACTCAAGGAGATTCTGCCCTCGCTGGTGCACCACCAACTGCCCCCAGGATGCAAGGATTTCAGCGAGTATTATCTGAAAGAGAAAAAATAGAGTTTAAGAAAAAAGATAGAGTTTATTAATTTTTTAAGCAAAATGAAAATGGAAGATTTCAAGATTCGTACGTACACCAAGAAGGAACTGGCCTTGATGTACTTTCCCGAGAGTTACCCTCGCACAGCTGTCAACCATCTGATGGTCTGGATTCGCCGCTGCGACCCTCTATGGGAGAAACTCCTGAAGATGGGATACAGCAAGACGAGCAAATCGTTTTCGCCTAAACAGGTGAAGACCATCATTGATTATCTGGGGGAACCGTAAAAGTGAAACCATAAAAATAGAGCCATAAAAATGGAGTCATAAAAATGGAGTCATAAAAATGTGCCGCCATCGCACGGCATCAGCCACCATCGCACAACTGATGGTGGCTGTTTTTGTATCTTTGCATCGTGATTCAGAAAGCGCTAAAAATCACTTTCCTAGTTGGAGAAAAATATTTCTCCAGTTGGAAAAATGAAAAAAGGCATCTGGGAGATATTCCGGATAAGATAATCCCAAATGCATCAAGTTATCAACCTCGACTCCAAGCCCTGATACGAGTCCTTCTCTTTCTTCTTTCAAAAAAGAAGACGGAAAGTAAATAGGGGGCAAGAGAAGCGTATGAACCCAAACATGAAAGCATTCATCAAGTATCTCATCGTGGCCGTATGCTCTGCCATCGTCACCTTCCTCACCAGCTCGTGTACCGCGGGACTCGTGATCGGGAAGAACCAGCGGCAGCAGCAGGAGAACAATATCTCGACAAGGGCCGACTCTTCGCACTTCGTGCCTACTATCACCATACGATAGTCAGCTTAGAGTTACAATTAAAAGTTTAGAGTTTATAGTTTACAGAGTATTAACAATTTAAATTTTAAGTAATTATGTCTATCAATTTGAAAGCAAAGGAAACCCTCATCCAGGTGGGTGAGTTGAAAGGTAAGTATCGTTTCGTGCTCAGTACCGAGCTTTACAGCAAGCTCCCTGAGAGCAAGGTTATCAAGGAGGCGGCTCTGAGAAGTGGCGTGAGCCGCGGCGTGATGCAGGCATGCTGGGATGCTGCCGGCGAGGTAATCAAGGCGTGGTCAACCGAAGGTCACTCCGTAGCTATCCCAGGTCTGGGAACCATGCGATTCGGCGTGCGCGCCAAGAGTGTGGCTACCGTGGGTGAGGTGGCAGGCAGCCTCATCACCGCACGCCGAGTGATCTTCACTCCGAACGTGGATATCAAGGATGAGCTGCAGAGAACTCCTATCCAGATTACCTGCATCGACCGAAACGGCAAGGTGGTGAAGAACGTTACCTCGGGCGACAGCGGTGACGTGGAAGACCCAGACAAGGATCCAAACGGCGGCGGCACTAACCCTGACGGCTCCGGAAACGGCGATAACCCTGGCGGCGGTTCACAGCCTGGAAATACCGAGGGAGGTAATACCCAAGGCGGAAATACAGAGGGCGGCAAAACCGATACCGGCGATACCGGCTCTGAAGGCGGTGGAGATTTTGTAGATATGTAACCGTACATCTTAGGATTACAAATCTCATTTTCCCATTCCACTCTCTATTTTCTGTTAAGTCTTTATACGCAGAATCCCCAATCCCAAGGCTCCATTGCGAGCCCCGGATTGGGGATTTTTATCCTTAATAAGGAAACAGCAGCGGCAGGACGAAGGTCATCACCACGCCGATGATAATCTGCAACGGCAAACCTACCTTTACATAATCCATAAACGTGTAGCCACCCGCCTTCATCACCAGCGCATTAGGCGGAGTGGAGAACGGAGAGGCAAAGCACATACTGGCTCCCAGGGTCACCGCAAAGAGGAAGGAGTATGGACTCACCCCCACCTGCTGGGCTGCCACCAGGGCAATAGGCGCCATGAGAACCGCCGTGGCAGTATTGCTGATAAACATCGTCATGAGCGAAGTGGTGAAGTAGATGCCCGCCAGCAGAGCCGTTGGTCCCATCGCTCCCAGACTATCCACCAACCCCTGAGATACCAATGCCGAAGCACCCGTCTTCTCCAGCGCCGTTGACATCGGCATCATGGCGGCTATCAGCACGATGCTCTCCCAGTTGATGGTCTTGTAGGCAGCCTCTACGTTGCGGAAACATCCGGCAAAGACCGTGAGCAGTCCGGCGATGATGACCGCCGTAACCGGAGCCACCGGGATGAAATCGAACACCATCATGGCTATCATCAGCAGCATGATGGCAGCTGCCACAGGCGCCTTGTAATCCAGCAGAACCTTATCGGCAGCCTTCTCCGGCTGATCCAGCACCACCCAGTTGGAAGTATCGGCAGTAAGATGCGCCAGGTTGGTCCATTCGCCCTGCACCAGCAGCATATCGCCCACGTGCAGCTTGGTGGCTATCAGATTATCCGTGATGTATTCGTTGCCACCTCTGCCACCCTCAGAAGAAGAGGATGATGAGCCGCCTCGCTTCACACCCAGCACGTTGATGCCGAATCGCTTGCGCAGGTTGGCATCGCCAATGCGCAGACCGGCAAAGTTGGAGGTAGGCATCACAACGATTTCCGTCAGTCCCAGGTCGTAGAAATCAATCTTCACGTCCTTCATCCTCCTCAGTCCGTAATCCTGGGCAAAGCGCTGCATCTTCTGCTCGTCACCTATTATATATAGTATGTCGTGCTCCTGAATGGTACTGCTGCTCTTCGCCATGTTCTGGTTTACGTCCTGCACCAGTCCGAGTCTCGATTTCTTCTCGTTTCTAATCTCGATGATACTCACTCCGTATTTCTTCTGGATACAGAGTTCCTTCAGGGTCTTTCCCACGATGTTCATCGGCTCGCCGTTTTCATCCCTGGCGGCAGAAGTCCGGTTGCTTGGCACGATGTAGCGATGCAGATTGTCGAGCAGTCGGTATTCATCCACCAGGTCATCGAGCGACTTGGTATTCTTCTTCTTTCCGCTCTGTTTCCTGCTGAGGAAGATTTTGCTGAGCGGCATGAGCACGATGATGCCGATGGCGATGACGATGATGCCCACGGGGAAGAAGGAGAAGAAGGCGAGCGGCTGATAGCCAGCCTCGGTAAGCACCTCGTCGATAACCAGGTTGGGCGGTGTACCGATGAGTGTGAGCATTCCGCCCAGGCTTCCGGCGAAGGCGAGCGGCATGAGGAAGCGCGACGACTGCATGCCCGAACCTGCTGCCAGGCTCATGATGATAGGCATCATGAGGGCCACCGTTCCGGTATTGCTCACGAAGGCTCCGATAAAGGAGGTTACGAGCATCACCAGCAGGAAGGTGATGGTTTCGTTGCCGCGCGAGAGTGCCATCAGTTTATTGCCCGTCAGCTTGGCGAGACCTGTCTGCATGATGGCACCACCCACCACGAAAAGTCCGACCATCATGACGACGATGGGCGAAGAGAAACCAGCCAGGGCTTCGGCTGGCGTAAGAATTCCGAAAACCAGGAGTGCTGCCAGGGCTGTGAGCGCCACGATATCGGCTCTCACCTTGCCCCAAATAAACATGGCAACCGTAATGATCAAGATACTAAGCGTTATTGTCATGCTATAAAAACTTTGAATTTTAAAAATATGATGCAAAGATACTTACTTTATTTCGCTTTTTTTACCTCTACAATGCTAATTTTTCTAAAAATATGGCAGATTATTGGTGAAAAACTGCACTTTATTCATCAGTTTTCAGTACCTTTGCCCTCAAATCAATCAATCAAATAAAAAGAAGACTTAATAATTCATTAGAAATGAAACAGAACAATGTAAAACCAGCTGATGGCAAGCTGGGTATTATGGTTGTAGGTTGTGGTGCAGTATCTACTACATTCATGACAGGTGTGCTGATGGCCCGCAAGGGACTTACCAAGCCAGTAGGCTCAATGACTCAGTACGACAAGATTCGTGTGGGCAAGGGCGCAGACAAGAAGTATCTGCACTACAAGGACATCGTTCCTCTTGCCAACCTCAACGACATCGTATTCGGCACCTGGGATGTCTATCCTCAGAATGCCTATCAGGCTGCCATGTATGCCGAGGTTTTGAAGGAAAAGGACATCAACCCTGTGCGCGAGGAGCTGGAACAGATTGTTCCGATGAAGGCTGCATTCGACAAGAACTACGCCAAGCGCCTGGATGGCGACAACGTGAAGGACTGCAAGACCCGATGGGAGATGGTAGAGGCGCTGCGCCAGGACATCCGCGACTTCAAGGAGAAGAACGGCTGCTCTCGCATCGTGGTAGCATGGGCTGCATCTACAGAAATCTACGTACCGGTGGATATGGAGATTCACGGCACATTGGCAGCTCTCGAGGCTGCGATGAAGGCTGACGACCGCCAGCACATCGCCCCATCCATGTGCTACGCCTACGCTGCCCTTACCGAAGGTGCTCCTTTCATCATGGGTGCTCCTAATACTACGGTTGATATTCCTGCCATGTGGGAACTCGCAGAGAAAACCCAGATGCCTATCGCAGGCAAGGACTTCAAGACCGGTCAGACCCTGGTGAAGAGTGGTTTCGCTCCTATCATCGGCACCCGCTGCCTGGGCTTGAACGGATGGTTCTCAACCAATATCCTGGGCAACCGCGACGGTCTCGTTCTCGATGAGCCAGCCAACTTCCACACCAAGGAGGTAAGCAAGCTCTCTACCCTGGAGACTATCCTGAAGCCAGAGGAGCAGCCAGACCTCTATGGTCACGGCAACGACGAGGACACCCAGTATTATCATAAGGTACGCATCAACTATTATCCACCTCGCAACGACAACAAGGAGGGCTGGGACAACATCGACATCTTCGGATGGATGGGTTACCCAATGCAGATCAAGATCAACTTCCTGTGCCGCGACTCTATCCTTGCTGCTCCATTGCTGCTCGACCTCTGTCTGCTGAGCGACCTTGCTGCCCGTGCCGGCCGTTACGGCATCCAGCGCTTCCTGAGCTTCTTCCTCAAGGCGCCAATGCACGACTACACCAAGGGCGAGGAGGCTGTGAACAACCTCTACCAGCAATATACGATGCTGAAGAATGCCATCCGCGAGATGGGTGGTTACGAGGCTGATGAGGAAATTGACTAAGATTTTTCCGATAAAGGACTGAAGTGGATGATTTCACCCACACGCCCTGAAAGGGCAGAAGCTCCTAGCCCAGGGCAACACCCTGGGTACAAACAGCAACCATCAAGGCGCCCTGTAAGGGCAAAAGCTTCATTACCAACACTTTAAAGCTTTTGCCCTTACAGGGCGTATGTTTATAACGCCGAACAACCCAGGGCGTTGCCCTGGGCTAGGAGCTTCTGCCCTTTCAGGGCGTGTGGAGCTTACTTGCAAGGGATGGAGCATACTTTCAGAGCATATGGAGTTTACTTGCAAATATTGACAAACATTTAATAAATATCAGAAGAATGACAAAGAAAGGTAAACATACGGTATTATTCATTTGCCTGGGCAACATCTGCCGTTCGCCTGCCGGCGAGGGCATCATGAAGAGCCTGGTGGAGAAGGCAGGACTGGAGAATGAGTTTGAAATCGATTCTGCAGGAATCGGAAACTGGCACGTAGGTCAGCTGCCCGACAGCCGCATGAGAAAATGCGGAGCCGAGCATGGCTACAATTTCAACAGTCACGCCCGCCAGTTTCAGAAGTCTGATTTCGGGAGATTCGAAACCATCGTAGTAATGGACAACGAGAACTACCGCGCCATCACCTCCATGGCTTCCTGCCAGGCTGACAAGGACAAGGTGGTGCGCATGGCAGATTTCCTGACCCACCATCGTGAATACACCACCGTGCCCGATCCATACTACGGCGACTACAGCGACTTCGAGCTGGTAATCACGCTCCTGGAAGATGCCTGCCAGGGATTATTGAACAGCCTCGTAGAAGGATAACAAAAAAGAGGATGTGCCATAACTGCATGACACATCCTTTTTTCGTTTCTTCATAGATTTTATTCATCGGATTACGCTGAATAACAATTCCACTTTATTATATTTATACAGTAATTTCCCCCGAACCATAGCAGCGATGATGATTCTCATCATACACCACGCAGAACTGGCCGGGAGCCACGCCGTGGATCGCCTCTTCTGAATGTATCATCCAGCGGCCATCTTCGAGTTTTTCGATAGTGGCTGGATGATACTCCGGCGTATGGCGGATCTTGAACGTTACCTTCTGCATCGCCACCTCGCGGGTGAGGAAATGGAAATCCTGCAATGGGAAATCCTTCTTGTACGCCGTCTGAGGATCGTAGCCATGACTCACGTAGAGAATGTTCTTCTCCACATCCTTCTTGATTACGAACCAAGGTCCACCGCCGAAGCCCAGACCCTTGCGCTGACCGATGGTATGAAACCACAAACCCTTGTGGCCTCCGATGCGCTTACCCGTCTCCATCTCTATCACGTCGCCCGGGTTCTCGCCCAGGTATCGGCGGATGTAATCGTTATAATTAATCTGCCCCAGGAAGCAAATTCCTTGACTATCCTTGCGCTTGGCATTAATGAGATGTTCCTCTTCAGCTATCTCACGAATTTCATTTTTGATGTGATGACCGATAGGGAAAATCGCTTTTCGTAATTGCCAACTCTCTATCTGAGCCAGGAAATCGGTCTGGTCCTTTACGGGGTCAGGACTCGTGACGAGCCATTTATCGCCGTTTTCATCCGTTTCGGTCTGCGCATAATGACCTGTGGCGATGAGGTCGTAATTGTGACCCATCTTCTCATCGAAGGCACCAAACTTGATGAGCCTGTTGCACATCACATCAGGGTTCGGGGTGAATCCAGCCTTCACCTTATCCATGGTATAGCGAGTCACCTCGTTCCAGTATTCCTGATGGCAGTCAATTACCTGCAGCTTGCAGCCATACTTGCGTGCCACGGCAGTAGCCATCTCCAGGTCCTCCTCAGAAGAGCAGTCCCATTCCTCCTTTTCTTCCGGTCCTATCTTGATATAGAAGCAGTCAGGGTGCAGGCCCAGTCGGGCAAACTCCCACACCACTACCGAACTATCCACGCCGCCCGAAAGCAGCACGGCCACTCGCTTGTCCTTTACCTCGGCAAGGAAGAGCTCGTCTCTGGTCTCCAGTTCCTTCTCTCTTGGAGTATCCGTTATCATCTTATTGTTATTATCCATTGTCTATTCGCTATTATTCATTTGTGAAGGCAAAGTTACAACAAATTCTGCGAAAAGCCGCCATCTTATGCCGAAAAATCTCATATTTCGCCTAAATGTTTTCTCCTGCGCTACATTCTCCCCGTTATCCGCTCCTTCTTCTATCGAAATTTCCAATAGCAGAAATCGACTCATTCCAACACCAATCCTTTTTTGCTTTCGATTTTATCCATACCTTTGCAATCGAAAATCAGAGAAATGCGGTTATAGTAAAAATCAATAACATAGTTTAATATAAGAACATGGATATCTTAAAAAATCTGTTTTATGGCTTCCCTGATCTGTGGGGAGGCGGAGTAGCCCACTCCGTGCTGATCTTGGCGTTGGTCATCACCTTGGGTTTGAGTTTAGGAAAGTTGAGAGTAAAGGGAGTTTCCCTGGGATTGGCATGGATTCTTTTCATCGGCCTCATCTTCGGTCACTTCTCTCTCAATCTCGATGAGCATCTGCTCCACTTCCTCAAGGAGTTTGGACTGATTCTCTTCGTCTATTCCATCGGTCTGGAGGTAGGACCAGGTTTCTTCGCTTCGTTCAAGAACGGCGGCAAGAGCCTCAACCTGCTCAGCATCATCGTGGTAGCGTTGAGTATCGTAACCACCCTCGCCATCTTCTCGTTCTCGGGAACATCCATCACTTCTATGGCTGGTATTCTCTCGGGTGCCGTTACCAACACCCCGGGACTCGGAGCTGCCCAGCAGGCATTCAGCGACCTGCGCCACATCGATGCTCCATCCATCGCAGCCGGCTACGCCATCGCCTACCCTATGGGTGTGCTCGGCGTCATCCTCTCCTTTATTATATTAAGGTATGCGCTGCGCATCAACAAGAGCGAAGAGGAAGCTGAAGCCAAGCGCGGTATGGGACACCTGGAGGCGATGACCCTGAACACCTTCTCTGTAAAGGTGACCAACCAGATGGTATTCGGCGACACCATCAAGCAGATGAGAGAAATTCTGAAGCGCGACTTCATGGTTTCAAAGATTATCCGCAAAGATAGCGACAAGCACGATGAGGTGGTAAACGGACAGACCCGAATCAACGAGGGCGACATCCTGCAGATTGTAGCCAACCCTACCGTAGAAGAGCCAGTCATCGCCCTGCTCGGCGAGAAGGTTCAGGTGAGCGAGGAGAAATTCGGAGAGGACCTGATTACCCGCCGCATCCGCATCACCAAGCCAGGCATCAACGGCAAGAGCATCAGCCAGTTGCAGATTCGTTCAAACCTCGGCGCCAACATCACCCGTGTTAACCGCAACGGTGTGGATCTGATTGCTACTCCACAGCTGAAGCTGCAGCTGGGCGACCGTGTTACCGTGGTAGGTACAGAGCTTGCCATCGCCCATACCGAGAAGGTTTTGGGTAACCAGATGAAGCGCCTCAACTACCCTAACCTGATTCCTATCTTCCTGGGTATCATGCTGGGTTGCATCGTGGCAAACATCCCATTCTTCATCCCAGGCATCAACGAGAACCTGCGTCTCGGTTTGACCGGCGGCCCTCTGGTAGTTGCCATCCTGATAGGTTACTTCGGTCCGAAGTACAACCTCGTGACCTACAACACCATCTCGGCCAACCTGATGCTCCGCGAAATAGGCATCTGCATCTTCCTGGCTTGCGTGGGACTGGGCACCGGCGAACAGTTTATCCAGACCGTGGCATCAGAAAGCGGAATGACCTGGATTCTCTATGGCATCGCCATCACCATGATTCCAATCATCGTGGGCGGCATCATCGGAAGATACGTGTTCCACATCAACTATTATACATTGCTCGGAGTGCTGGCAGGCGCCAACACCAATCCATCTGCCCTGGCTTACGTACGTGAGCAGACATCAGCAGATGCACCATCTGTAGGCTATGCGAATGTTTATCCTTTCGCCATGTTCCTCAGAATCGTAACCATTCAGATCATCATTTTCGTATTCGGATAAATATATGACAGAAAAAAACATGAAAATCTGCGATTGCGCAGACAACAGCAAGAACACCTGCAAGGAAATCGCAGAAACTGAACTCAGAAGGAAACTCGACTTATTATTACGTACAGGCAGCATTCTCATGGAGAGTGCTGCCGACACCTCGCGCATTATGCGTACGATGAAGCGTGCTGCAGCGTTCCTCGGTCTCGACGAACGCTACATGCACCTTTACATCAACTGGAATGTGCTGATGGTGAACTACAGCGACGAGGAGCATTCCTTCTCCAAATTCCAGCGTTGCGAAAAGCACGGCATCAACCTTACCTCCATTTCGATGGTAAGTAAGCTCACCTGGCAAGCTATCAAGGATAACTATTCGCTCGAACAGTATGAGCAGGCACTCAACGATATCAAGTCCACTCCACGCAGCTTCACCCCTTGGCAGGTAGCCATCGGCGGCGGATTTGCCTGCGGCGGATTCTGCATCCAGTTCGGTTGCGACTGGCCAGCATTCTTCTTCTGTTCCCTGGCAGCCATCCTGGGCTTCCGCCTGAGAATGTTCCTGCCTACCAAGGGCTGCAACAACTATGTAGCCATCGGTATTTCGGCATTCGTGGCAACGCTGATAGCGTGGCTCACCTCCTTCCTTTCGCTCAATCCAGCCATCGCAGCCGCCCTTCCGGGCTTCATGCATTCGGCTACCCCTTGGCACCCATTGATGGCGTGCGCCCTCTTCATCGTGCCGGGAGTTCCACTGATCAACTTCGTGAGCGACATGCTCGACGGTTACATAGAGGTGGGAATGGTTCGCGCCCTGAACACCCTGCTGATGCTCTTTGCCATGGCATTCGGTATTGCCTTTGCCATCCAGGTGTGCCACATCGACAACTTCGTGAAGGATCTCACCATGACTCCTCACCACGAATACTGGGAGTTCGCCATCGCGGCAGCCGTATCAGCCATGGGCTTCTCTACCATCTTCAGCATTCCAAGACGCCTGTTGCCAGCTGTGGCTGTGGGCGGTATCATCGCCGTTTGCTTCCGCAACTTCGTCAACCTGGGTCCATCCAATGGCAACATCGGTCTCGACATGGGCTTGAGCATCGGTTCCCTTGCCGGTTCTGCACTCATCAGCGTCATCGTCATCAAGGCACGCCACTGGTTCCACACCCCTCACCAATGCATCACCATTCCTAGTGTCATCCCAATGGTACCTGGAGTCTTGATGTATCGTGCCCTGTTTGCCTTCATCGACATGCACGGCGTGGTAGGCGAGGTAACCGTGGGAATGAACAACCTGATCAAGGCTTCGCTCGCCATCATCTGCATCGCCCTGGGTGTAGCCATTCCTAATGTATTCTTCCGCCGCTTCATCGCCGACAACCGCAAGCGCAAGCTGCTCAACATGCTGGTGGAGAGAAAGAAGAAGAATGGCGAATTCGTGGATCTGCACGAAGTGGAAATCAAGTAAGATTGTTTTTCATCTCTCACAGATTACAGGATTTATCTGATTATTTTGCCCGAAAGCAGGGCTAATTAAAATAAAAGTTTTATCTTTGCACGCGTAATTATAAGACTAGAGAAAAAAGGAAAATGGAAATACGACAACTCAAATATTTTCTGAAGGTGGCCGAGACGCTCAATTTCTCGGAGGCATCGCGCAAGCTCTACATCACGCAGAGTACCCTCTCGCAGCAGATTTCGCATCTGGAACAGGAAATAGGCTTGCCGCTCTTCGAACGTAACTCGCACGAGGTTTATCTCACCGAGGCAGGAAAGGAGCTTCTTCCCTATGCCCAGAATGCCGTAAACTGCACCATGGCATGCGTTGACCACATGAACGACCTGAAGGAGATGCTCACCGGCGAACTGAACATCGGCGTCACCTACTCCTTCAGCAACATCATGGCAGAAACGCTCATCGCCTTCCTCCATGCTTATCCTCACGTGAAGCTGAACATCCAGTACCGTTCGATGCAGGAGCTGATGGATGGATTGAAGAAGCGTGAGCTCGACCTTGTGCTTGCCTTCAAGCCAATCAAGACAGACAAGGCGATTGACAGCCGTGCCATCTTCAGCAACCGTCTGGCGGCGATCGTGAACGAGAACCATCCCCTGGCACGACTTTCATCCATCAAGCTCTCAGAGCTGGAACGCTACGACCTCATCCTTCCATGCAAGGGGCTGCAGGCTCGCAACGCCTTCGATTACCTGATAGAGGGCAAGGATCTCGACTTCAAGATCATGGTAGAGGTGAATAATGTGAACATCATCTTCGACCTCCTGCATCGCAGCAACCTGGTAACGGTTCTTTCAGAATCCACCACCATCCTGGAAAAAGGCATGAGAGCAATTCCGATAGATGCTGCCGACAACGAGATGGATGGCTGCATCCACATCCTGAAGGATGCGTACATGAAGAACTCGGCGCAGGAGTTCATCCGCATGCTGAGCCAGAGCACCAGCATCCTCGCCAATTTTGCGCTGAAGGATATTCTGAGATAGAATCGGGAAAGGATAGAAAGAATAAAATGAAATAAAGGGAAGATTGTAATTCAATCTAAAAAGGCTGTCTCCGACTTGATTGCGGAGGCAGCCTTCATTTTTTTATTTTCTAATAAAAGTTCTTGCTCTTTAAAATTGAGAATGCATTATTTTTTTGTTTAAGAGAATGCATTATTTCTTTCGGGCGATAATGATGGTTACACCAGCCAGGATGGCGAGGATGCCGATGGCAAGCTGGAAGGAGAAACTCTCGCCGAAGATACAGACGCCGATGATAACTGCCGTTACAGGCTCCAACGCTCCCATGATGGCAGCAGGAGTACTGCCGATGAGATTGATGGAAATCGTCATGAAGAAGAGCGACAGTACCGTTGGCAACAACGCCAGCTGGACAGCATAGAGCCAATGCATAGGAGTCTGCAGCATCTGAATCTTCTCGCCTGCAATAAACGAATAGATGAACATCGTGATGAGTCCGAACAACAGGATGTAAAAGGTGAACTTGATGTTCGACATTCCCGGATTCTTCCATTGGTTCACGGAGATGATGTAGAGCGCATAGAGCAGGGAAGAACACATCACCAGCGCAAAACCAGCCGTGCTCAACTTATCGTTTCCATCGCCCTGATAGAGCAAGCCCACACCCGATACAGCCAGGAGGATAGCCAGGGTGGTGGACCACGTCACCTTCTCATGGAAGAATACCGTCATCAGGATTGCCGTCATGATTGGATAGACGAAGAGGATGGTACTGGCAATACCTGCCGCCATGTAGTGGAAACTCACATAGAGTGTGGCAGAAGAAAGAGAGAACATGCAACCCAGCGTAGCGAGTCGGATCAAGTGTCCCCACTTTACCTTGAAACTCTCCTTGCGGAACAGCATCACCACGGCAAACATCGCCACAGCCAGGAGATAGCGGTAGATGAGTACCGAACTGGAATTGAATCCATCCCCATAAAGTTCCAATGTACCCAAAGGATTGGTACCATAACACACGGCGGCTACAACACCCGCCGCAAAGCCCTTAACTTTATTACTGCTTGTCATTGAACTAAAAATGCTTTTTTTATTTTACTAAGTTTTTTCTTATACCTTATTATATAATATCATTTCTTTCGAGAATCTATTCTGAGAATCAATATCGAGAATCTATTCTGAGAATCAATATCGAGAATCTATTCTGAGAATTTGTTTCGAGCTGCAAAAGTACGGCATTTTTTCGAGATAAACTAACAAAATCGTATAAATCTCTTGCCATCTTTGAGAAAATCAGCCCGATTCTTGCTCTTTATCAAAATAAATCGTATCTTTGCAAAGATTATGTAGCAAAGCAGAAATCAATATGATACTAAACAATAAACATTTGTAACTATGGAACAAATTAAAAACGATCAGCTCACCGTTGAAATTTCAGCGCACGGAGCAGAGCTCAAGAGCATCAAGGATGCTGATGGTAACGAATATCTCTGGGATGGCGACAAGGAATTCTGGGGCGGCCAGTCTCCTCTCCTCTTCCCTATCGTTGGCGGATTGTGGAAGGGCGTTTACCGCATCGGCGACAAGGAATACACCCTGCCACGTCACGGCTTCGGTAAGCTAGTAGATTTCAAGCTCGTTGGCAAGACCGGCGATCGCCTTACCTTCGCCCTCATCGACAACGAGGAGACCTTCGAGAACTATCCTTACCACTTCAACCTCGCCGTTTCCTATCGCCTTGCCGGCAACGAACTCCACGTTATCTGGCACGTTGAGAATACCGACGACAAGGTCATCTACTTCCAGATTGGCGGTCACCCTGCATTCAAGGTACCAGGCTGCAAGAAGGGAGAGAAGCTGAAGGCTTTCCTCAAGCTCGACAACGAGGCTCCAACCCGTCTCTTCGCTACCATCGGAGGCTGCATCGACCCTAACGCACGCGAGACTGTTCAGACCGACAACGGTATCCTGGAGGTAACAGACGAATCATTCGCAGACGATGCCTACATCTTCGACAAGAGTCAGGTAAAGCAGATTTCCCTGCTCAACGAGAAGGGCGAGCCACACGTAACCGTAGAGTTCAAGACTCCTGCCGTAGGTGTCTGGAATCCGGGCAACCACGCTCCATTCGTCTGCATCGAACCTTGGTTCGGTACCTGCGACTGGGCTGAATACACCGGCGAGTTCAAGGATAAGTACATGATGAACAGCCTGCAGCCAGGTGCCAGCTTCATGAGTGAATACATCATCCGAATTGAAAAGTAATCCATCGTTCATAGCAATAAATAATGGAAGAAAAAGAAAATTTGCAGCTCCCCGAGAACGCATTTCGCGAACTCAAGGACGGGGAGGAATACAAGCCGCTGATGTCGCCAGACAAGGTTTATCCTGAGGTAAACGGCTGGTCGGTAACATGGGGTATCGTGATGGCGGTCATCTTCTCTGCCGCCGCAGCCTATCTGGGCTTGAAGGTGGGTCAGGTGTTCGAGGCAGCCATCCCTATCGCTATCATCGCCGTGGGCGTAAGTACCGCCACCAAGCGAAGCAAGGCGCTCGGCGAGAATGTCATCATCCAGAGCATCGGAGCCTGCTCGGGTGCCGTGGTAGCAGGAGCCATCTTCACCCTGCCAGCCATCTACATCCTGCAGGCTAAATATCCAGAAATGACCACTTCGTTTGTGAAAATCTTCATGGCTTCTGCCCTGGGAGGCGTGTTGGGAATCCTGTTCCTCATTCCTTTCCGCAAGTACTTCGTAAGCGACATGCACGGAAAATATCCGTTCCCTGAAGCTACAGCCACCACGCAGGTGCTGGTGAGCGGAGCCAAGGGAGGCGACCAGGCTAAGCCCCTGCTCATCGCCGGACTGGTGGGTGGTCTTTACGATTTCATCGTAGCCAGTCTGGGATGGTGGAACGAGAACTTCACTTCCCGTGTGGTAAGTCTGGGATGCGACCTTGCCGACAAGGCGAAGCTCGTGTTCAAGGTGAACACAGGTGCAGCTGTATTGGGATTGGGTTACATCATCGGATTGAAATACGCCTTCTTCACCTGCCTGGGTTCACTCGTGGTATGGTGGTTGATAGTGCCAGGCATGAGTGTCATCTTCCACGACAGCGTGCTGAGCGCCTGGGATCCTAGCATCGTGAAGACCGTGGGTGCGATGAGTCCGGAGGAAATCTTCCGTGCCTACGCCCGCAGCATCGGTATCGGCGGTATCGCCATGGCAGGTATCATCGGCATCATCAAGAGCTGGGGCATCATCAAGAGCGCCGTAGGACTTGCCGCCAAGGAACTGAAGGGCAAGAGCGATGTGGATGAGAACGTGAAGCGTACCCAGCGTGACATCTCTTTCAAGATTATCGCCATCGGATCGCTCGCCACCATCCTCATCACCTTCCTCTTCTTCTGGTTTGGTGTGATGGATGGCAACCTGCTCTTCGCCGTTATCGCCATCCTGCTGGTGGCAGCCATCGCCTTCCTCTTTACTACCGTGGCAGCCAATGCCATCGCCATCGTGGGTTCCAACCCTGTATCGGGAATGACCCTGATGACACTCATCTTCGCCTCTGTGGTGATGGTGGCAGTAGGCTTGCGAGGTCCTGGCGGAATGCTTGCCGCCCTGATTATGGGTGGTGTTGTTTGCACCGCACTCTCTGTGGCAGGTTCGTTCATTACCGACCTGAAGATTGGTTACTGGCTGGGTACTACGCCTAAGAAGCAGGAGGGATGGAAATTCCTCGGCACCCTGGTGAGTGCTGCTACCGTAGGCGGCGTGATGATGCTGCTCAACGAGACCTACGGATTTGCTTCCGGTTCTCTGGCTGCTCCTCAGGCGAATGCGATGGCTGCGGTCATCGACCCGCTGATGAATGGTGTGGGTGCACCTTGGGTTCTCTACGGCATCGGAGCCGTGATTGCCATCGTGCTCACTTACTTCAAGATTCCAGCCCTGGCTTTTGCCCTGGGTATGTTTATTCCATTGGAGCTGAACATTCCGCTGCTGGTAGGTGGCGCCATCAACTGGTATGTTACTTCGCGCAGCAAGGATGCCAAGGTGAATGCGGAGCGTGGCGAGAAGGGTACGCTCATCGCCAGCGGTTTCATTGCCGGTGGAGCCTTGATGGGTGTAGTCAGCGCCCTGCTGAAATTTGGCGGCGTAGAGGCTAGCATCGCAGAAAGCTGGTGGGTGAACCCAATCTCAGAGGTCTGCTCACTCATCGCCTACATCTGCCTCATCGGCTTCTTCATAAGAGCCACCAAGAAATAATCTGATTCTAAAAAAAATAATCTGATTAAAAAGAATAAAAACAAAAAAGAGAACATCGCGTTTTGCAATGTTCTCTTTTTCTTTTTTTATCCCATTCCTGTTTATCCCATTTCAGCAAATTCGGCAGGTTTCATGCCAAACTGCTTCTGGAAACATTTTGTGAAATAGCTAGGACTGCTGAAGCCCACCAGATAGCTCACTTCGGAATAGTAAGCCACTTTCAAAAACACTCTTCACTCTTCACAGAAAGGGCATAAATACCTGTAACTTAAAAACTTGCACAGGTGAAGAGCTTACGCCACTCTTCACCACTCTTCACCACTCTTCACCCGGAGCCGCTTACCGAAAAATCTGTGTAAATCTATGAAATCTGTGGGACATAAAAAAAGTGGTTTCAGCCCCCCAACCGAACAGGGCGAGCTTCCGTTTCAATTCCGTGCGCAATCCGAAGGTGAAGAGTGGTGAAGAGTGGTGAAGAGTGGTACGTAACTCTTCACCTCTCGCAACCCCAGTGTTTATCGGGGTTTCAGCCGATTT
>ENA-UEQM01000646-UEQM01000646.1-human-gut-metagenome-genome-assembly--contig:-NODE-646-length-19968-cov-277.337992_pt1 | contig 19968 bp, 10 predicted proteins | sample MGYA00242948_ERZ507948 | MGnify/ENA primary metagenome ERZ507948 (study PRJEB26167, sample SAMN06115440) | human gut metagenome | host: Homo sapiens | place: China:Hubei | collected 2015-07-28... | reverse complement strand
AGATGCCAACGGTATTCAGGCCCTTCAACCAATCCATATTGATTTCCTCGGCACTCTCTATCTGATAGCTGTTAGGATTCACACTCTTGCACTCCTTGAAGAGCACCTTTCCATTGCTGCTTTTTCTGCCACTGACAAAGAGGATGACATCATGCTTGCTGGCAAAGGAGGCGATGTTTGGCATTCTGTTAGCCACCTGGCGGCAGATGGTATCAAAGCTCTTGAAGGTTGCGCCCTCTACGATATGCTCCTGGCAATACTCGATGATGCGATGGAACTCATCCAGACTCTTGGTGGTCTGAGAATAGAGATAGATGTCACGGTTGAAATCCAACTTACCTACTTCCTTCAGATGCTCTACATCCTCAAACTTCTCTACCACGAGGGCATGACTCTCGGTCTGTCCTACCAGACCCAACACCTCAGCATGTCCCTTCTTTCCGAAGATGACAATCTGCGCCTCCGGATTGCTCACATACTGCTTCTTGATGCGGCGCTGCAACTGGAGTACTACCGGACAGGTGGCATCAATAATCTCAATATTGTTCTTCTCTGCCAGCGCATAAGTCTCAGGGGGTTCACCATGGGCACGAAGCAGCACCTTCACACCGTGAAGCTCCTTCATCTCCTCATGGTCGATGGTAATCAGCCCTGCCTCATGCAGGCGCTCCACCTCCATACCATTATGCACGATATCACCCAGGCAGTAGAGTGTACTGCCCTTTTCCAACTCTTCTTCAGCTTTCTTGATGGCAGTGGTTACGCCGAAGCAGAAACCACTACCATTATCTATTTCTATCTGCATTACTTTACATTTATTCTAATTACAACTTTGGCATTCTCCGGATCATTGGTAATCATGAGAATACGAGGATGCTTGGCACGCGACTTCTTCAGATCGGAAGCCACGGCTGTCACCTTCATCTTCACGGTCTCTCCCGGCTGAATCTTGCTCTTCTTCAGCTGTACCTGCAAGCCCATGGTAAACATCTGCATGCTTCGGATATCCAAAACCGACTTACCCTGGTTGCTAACCAGGATTTCTCCCTTCCGCTTCTTCTTGCCGTTGAAGCTTCCCAGATTCAGATCGGTAGTAGAGAGTTCCACCTTCGGAGCCAGTTCCTTCTGCTCGGCAGTCAACTTGTCGAAACTTGGCAGGAGAACGGCAGAAACCACGATTTCCTTCTCTGGAGCAATCTTGTCACCAGGACGCTCACCCAGATAAACAGAAGTCTGATTCAAGCCGAAATCACGCAGCTTCTTCGAATCCAGCACGAAGGTAATCTCTGCAGAACGGTGAGGAGCCACCTTGGAAGGCGAAACCGTCGCCTGGAGATAGTTAGGAAGATGCATGACCACAGGTTCCATCATCTCCTCTGTAGGATTGAAGATATGGATGCGCTGTACCGGACGGTCGCCACGGTTTACATCATCAAACTCCACCTCCTGGGCATCCGACTTGAGTTCGCCAAGCAGTTCATTATATGGACCTGCGAAATCTACCACATTGCTCACTACCCTACCACGCATAGAGAGGATAAAAGGTTCCTCCGATGCATTGCTATAGAGGCATATCTGCTTGTGGAAGGTACCCATCTGCTTCGCATCATACACCGCCTTGACCAAGAAGCTGTCGCCAGGAGCCACACTGTTCTTCGGATACACAACCTCTGTACATCCGCAACTCTTATACACCTGATGGATGATCAGCGGTTTACTGCCCTCATTCTTCATCAGGAACTCAGCGGTCACCGGCTTGCGGAATACTACCTGTCCACAATCCACGATCTCGTTCTGAGTACTTATCTTCTGTGCCGACGCAGACACCGCCAACAGCGATGAAAGCATCAATATATTCATTCGTTTCATACTATTCTATTCGTAATTATCAATCCTTATATTAATTATTAACTGTCATCTTATATGCCTCCGTACGACCACCAAACTCCGGACTGTAGGTACACTCTGCCGTGCAGGATCCCGACTGGTAGTCGCCCTTACGGTCAACATAATATTCCATTTCTACGAAATGCTTACCTTTAGATAAACGATCAAAATAGAAATTTGTTGTATTATCCTTAGGAGAAACATAACATTCCATTCCCCACTGGTAACCGCTCAACTGATTGACAGGCTCCAGACAGGCGGCACGTTTGTCCACAATCTTCACGAAATCGTAGTCACGGTCGGCAGTAATGGTGATGATGACCTTGATCTTATCACCCACCTTCGCCTTCTTCTGGTTTTCAACCTTACGGCTAACCTTGATGCCCGATTCCAGAGAAGCTATTTCGCTAAGCGGCTGCTTGAACTCTGCATACACGGCACCCCAACTGGTATAATCGCTCTTCTTGCTGATGCTCAGGGTAGATGCCTTACCCGCCTTTTCAGTCCTGACATAACCCAGCGTAGTAGAATCCTGCGGCATTGGCAACAGCTTGCCATCCAGTTTCAGCACGGCATTCTCAGCCTTTCTGTTCCAGTTGCTCTCATTACCCTTCATAAAGGCATAGACGGCATCCACGGTGTTCACTGGCGTATCCCAAACCTGGGTACGCTTCGACATCAGGAGCCAGCGCTGCATCTCCTCGATGGTCTGCTGTTTGCTAATAGCAGACGATGCTGATGAAATAGCAGCTATAGACTGAGCATCCAAAGCCTGCAGAGCCTCGATGGCAGCCACCTCCGTTGGAATCTTATAGTTTCTCCAACTATAGTACGCCTTGCGAGTATCATAATATCTGCCCATATCCTCACGATAGACGGAATATTCCTCCATGCTCTTCAAGTAGTCGGCAGCCGTCTTGTAATCGTAGTTTAGGGCGAGTATCACAGCAGCCTTCGCCTTGCCATAGATGGTCAACGAACCCGTCATCTTCTTCAGTTTTCCGAGGAGATAATCCATGTCATTCAAAGCAGGAGCTTTGAGTTTCACACAAGTCCCATCCATTGCGACAATATAGAGATAATGCAAAGCCATCTCGCTAGGATTCACCTTGTGCTTTTTCTCCTCCTGCTTCTTCATTTCTCTCACTTCCTGGGCAGTCTGCCAGGAGAGATAATTGATGGCGGAAGTCAGCATCTTGGCGGTGGATTTCTGAACACCGGCAACGGCATTCAGACGAACCATCATTTCGGCTACCGACGTTGTCATATACCGGCTGCCCTTCATGCCCTTCCACCAGGAGAAGGAACCGTTAGGGTTCTGCAACTTCTTCAGTTTCTCCACCTGATTCTGCAGACGAATGGTCTCCTGAGAGAGATTCTTCTGAGAATGATTATCCAAAGAGAGAGTCTTCTGGATATGGGTGGTGATGGTATTGGCGTAGATGGCAGACATCAGCGAAATGGCATCCTCCTCATCCGGATTGCTGATAGACGGCAGCGCCTTGACCATCAGCCAACTTGGATTGTTGGTATATTCCACGGTCACCTTTGCATCCTCTGCGCCCTTCGCCTGCTTGCCCTCCTTGTTCAGGAAGAGTTTGCTCAGGTCGAAACTCTGCTCGCCCGGCTGGTGCAGGGTGATAGGCAGGGTGTTCACCACGAGTTCCCGGTTGCTCAAAACCGGCAGGTAATGCTGCTCGCCATCGCTGTAGCCATTGCCGGCTGCCACCACCTTATTAATATATACACCCTCTTTCAGACCTTGAACATCGAAGGAGACGGTAGCAGAACCCTCGGCATCGATGCGATAGCCCTGGGTCTTCTGCCAAACCACCTTCTGGGTTTCGGCATCCAGAATCTGCATACGGGCATTGCCGTTCACCTTCTTGTCTGAAGTGTTGAAGAGTTTCACCACGATGCAGCTCTTGTCGCCTTCACGCAGGAATCGAGGCATGTTAGGCTGCACCATCACGGTTTTCTGAGCCACAGCCTCATCTACCAGGCATCCGTTTCTCATCTCCTTGTCGTGCGCCAAGCCCATAAACTTCCAGGTAGTCACGCTCTCAGGCAGGGTGAAATTGATAGCCACATTGCCCTGGTTGTCGCTCTCCAAGGCAGGATAGAAGAAGGCGGTCTCGTTCAGGTTTTCACGAATCTGAACCTTGTCGAGGAACTGTCCTGCGTCTGAGCCTGAACCGCCAGCAAACTGCGGCATCTCCTCTACTACATCAAAAACCTTGTTGACAGATGGAGCAGCCGCTGCAACACGAATCATATTACTCCCACGAGTTTTCATGACTCTCCCTTCTTCCTGAACCAGCTCGTCTTTCTGTATACGAACAGACTCAACGGTTCCGCCAGAAGAACGTTCCAACTTGCTCAGTTCCACAGCTTGCATATAACCATAATAGCTAAAGTATTTGCCATCAAACTGATCCACATCCAACTCCTTTTCATCATAATACTTGGTTGGATAAGTACCAGCCAATCCCATCTCATAATACTTCAGATTGCTCTTCCAATAGCAGTCTGGCAACCACTGGCTGAATCCCAGTGACATTTCCCAGGTATGTTCAGCCAACTGGTCGAGCGACTTATCATAAAGCACACTCATCAGCTGTGCCTTGGCTGGCTTGCCGTCGGGAGTCGTAATCTGCAAGGTCCACTTCTCCTTCTGTCCCGGAGTGAGACGGTCGCGGAAAGTCTTCCAGGTGATGTTCAACTTCTTCTCCGGCAAAGGACGGGCGATGCTGATTTTTCTGGTATAGCATTCGCCATTCTTCACGAAACTATAATTAATCACCACACCCGAAGCATATTCCGGCTTGTAGGTGAATGGCAGGGTAACGATGCTGTCGCCCAACTCCCAGGCACCCTTCTCCAGCAGTTTGTTGCCAGCGATGATGGAATAAACGATGTGCGCTCCGTTTTCAGAAGAACCCACCTGCACATATACCGGTTTTCCATCACGCGGGAAGGTCTTCGCCGTCTGATAATACCATTCAGTGGTTGGCTCCATCGGATGGGTATCCTTGATGCTAAAGAGGGTGAACTTCTGCTGCAGGGTGTCCTGTCCGCAGATTGCCTCCATCTCATGCACACCTGATGGCAATACAGCCATAGAAATCTGCGCATTCGCCTCGGCATCCTTCCATTCGCCCTTGTCGATGCGGTACTTCAGGTTGCTGGATATCTCCATACCGCTGGCATTGCGGTAAGCGAAGGTCACCGTCTTCAGACTGTCTGTCTCGATACGCTTAGGAAGATCCACCGTGAGGATGGTTGGCTTGGTGCCCAGAGGCAGACTCATTACACCCTCGTGGCTCTCACCACTGATGTCGGTGACAATAGCAGAGACCTCGAAGTTGAAGAAACGGGCGATGCGCATGAAATCGCTCATATCAGCCTCGTCTTTTCCTGACAAGGAAGCCTCCAGCGGAATCTCCACGTCGAAGGTTCCGTCCTCACGAGTCACGCAACTGTCAGTCTTCACCAACTGTCCGGCAGAGCCTGCGCCCCACCACCAGAGCTGGTTTCTGCGGGTCACCTGATACTCCACTTTGGCGCCCTGCACTGGTACACCGGCGTAGGTCTTTGCCGAAGCCTTCACCACTACGGTGTCGCCCCAGTTATATTTCTCGTTCACCTTCGGGAAGGTAATCTCGAAGGTTGGACGCTTGTATTCCTCCACACGGAAGGAACTGTTAGCTCGGTTATTCACGGATACATGATACATGCCTGTCTGTCCACCTTGAGGCAATTCGAAATCCACCGAAGCCGTACCATACTCGTCGGTCGTAGCCTTCTGCTCAGCCATCTGCTTCCAGTTGGCGTCTCTCAGGATAAACTTCAGTTCCATGCTCTTTCCCGGCACACTGGCATCCAGGCCCTTCTTCACGATATAGGAAACGGAAGTGGCATGCACCTTCTGTCCCGGACGATAGATGGCACGGTCGGTAAACAACTGATATTTCGTTTCATCATCCTTCTTCTCGTAATAGCGGGCACGTGAGAGGTAGATATCCTTGGCAGGCGTAAACTTGTCATTGCTGGTGGAAATCAAGACGTTTCCATCCACATTCTTGAAATAAGCCTCGCCCTGGTCATCTGTCGTCATTCGGGCATGAATGACTCTCTTGAACTTGCCCGTCTTGTCGTCATAGTTTCTGTCATAAAGCACTATCTTCGCACCTGGAACAGGTTGACCGTCGGTAGCATTCACCACCACATAGCGATGCCTGTCATCAGGCAACTGCTGGATCATCACCGCCAGATTGCTGACATAGAAGAGTTCTCGCTGCGGAGCAATGCCTGTATTATCCGAAGTCACCTCCATCAGATAGGCACCTAATGGCAGATTGCCTCCTATTTCGATGGAATCCTTTACCTCTTCGTAATCCGGGCGACCATAGTAGTTGCGGCTGAAATCCTTCTGATGCAGCTTCGTGGTCTTCTTCAGGAGCATCTTATAGGTAGCCTCATTCTGGACATCATATTCATTATCCGCTGTGATATTGAGACGGGAAAGCCGAATGTTCAGATTCTGGAGATTGCGCACATTCAGATGCACCCACTTTTTTTCCGAAGGGCGAAGCACCAATGGCATATCCTGCACCTGGAACATAGGTTCGGTGAGGCGCTTCTGTGCATTTCTCAGCACATTCATTCTCGACCATCCGCCCCATCTATTCAGTGCATAGTTGATATAGTTGAGCTTATCCTGCGGTTTGGCATCGGTAGCACCTTCCATGAAGCGGAAGTGCTCCACGGCAAGTTCGCCTGCCTCCGGAATATCCTGATAGACGTGGATGAGCGAGTCGATGGTATTCAGATACTTCGACTTTCTGACCTCTCTTACATCATCCTGGCGGTATTTCTCGATGAGTTTGTAGGCACAGAGACAAGCCGCACCCCGATTTTCCACCTTATTATAATAGGTGTACATCAGCAGATACGCCTCCTTGCTGTCTGCTTCGAAACCGATGAGATGCAGCAAATCGTTCTTGAACGAACTGCCATCCACACCCTTCAGCGTCAGCGGCACATACCCGGTAGAAGCATTTCTGGCAAGAAGTTCAGGCTGCTCCAGGGCTTTCTTGAAGAACTCCTCGCTCTTCTTCCCATTCACCTCCCTATACACCTTACCGAGCACGGCATATCTCACAGCCTTCAGCACGGGATCTTTCGCTTTCAGTGCTTCCGTTTCCATCCGCTTCACGTTCGGTGTCAGCGAGTCGGGCGAAATCTCTCTCCAGAGTATAGCTTGCCTTATCTCAGCCGCCAGCAGCTGGCCGTAGTCTTTCGCCGCCGTAGCCTTGGAGATGATTTTCTTCATCACCCCTATCTCGCTCTTGGGCTGATCCTTCTGAGCGATGATATCAGCTTGTTTCCACAAGTTGTCGTAGGTTTGAGCCGTTGCTTGCAACATGGCAAACACGGTTATGAGGAGTGTTATAATGTTTCTTTTCATAAGCCAATTGTATGTTATGTTAATCGCAAATTGTTAAACATCTAACTTTTCAATGCAAAAATACAAAAAATATCTGTTTTCTAACCTATAAACTGAAACTTTTTATTATCTTTGCACCAAATTCATGCAAAAATTCTAAAAATAAACATTAAAAAAACAATGGCAGAGAAAAAGTATGGTCATTTTGATGACGCCAATCGCGAGTACGTGATTACTGACCCAAAGACCCCATGGCCTTGGATCAACTATTTGGGTAACGAGGATTTCTTCGCGCTTATCTCCAACACAGCAGGTGGGTATTCTTTCTATAAGGATGCCAAGTTCCGTCGTCTCACCCGCTATCGCTACAACGGGGTACCTATGGACAACGGTGGTCGCTACTTCTACATCAAGGATGGCGATACCGTCTGGAATCCAGGCTGGAAACCATGCAAGACGCCACTCGACAGCTATGAGTGCCGCCACGGCATGAACTATACCCGCATCACGGGCAGCAAGAACGGTGTAGAGGCAAGCGTCCTCTTCTTCGTTCCACTCCACACCTGGGCTGAAGTCCAGAAGATGACGCTGAAGAATCAGACTGCGGAAGTAAAGACCCTCAAGGTGTTCTCCTTTGCGGAATGGTGCCTCTGGAATGCCGCTACCGATATGGAGAACTTCCAGCGTAACTTCTCTACAGGCGAAGTGGAGATAGAAGGATCTACCCTCTATCACAAGACCGAATATCGCGAGCGCCGCAACCACTACGCTTTCTACACCGTGAATACCGAGATTCAGGGCTACGATACCGACCGTGAAAGCTTCATTGGACTCTACAACGAGTTTGCCGAACCGGAAGCCGTGATGGAAGGCAAGCCACGCAACAGTTTTGCCCACGGATGGAGCCCTATCGCATCACATTATATAGAGGTAACCCTGCAGCCGGACGAAAGCCGCGACCTCATCTTCCTTCTGGGATACGTAGAAAACGAACAGGACAAGAAGTTCTCTGCCAAGAAGGTGATCAACAAGGAGAAGGCGCATCAGCTCATCAAGAAGTTCGATACCACCGAAAAGGTGGATGCAGCCTTTGCTGAACTCAACCAGTACTGGGATAACCTGCTGAACATCTTCACCGTGAAGAGCGGCAACGACAAGCTCGACCGCATGGTGAACATCTGGAACCAGTATCAGTGCATGATAACCTTCTGCATGTCGCGTTCCGCAAGCTTCTTCGAGAGCGGCATCGGCAGAGGCATGGGCTTCCGTGATTCCAACCAGGACCTCGTAGGTTTCGTTCATCAGATACCTACCCGTGCCCGCCAGCGCATCATCGACATCGCCAGCACCCAGTTCCCAGACGGCGGCTGCTATCACCAGTATCAGCCACTCACCAAGCGTGGCAACAACAATATCGGTGGCGGTTTCAACGATGACCCTTGCTGGCTCATTTTCGGAACCGTAGCCTACATCAAGGAGACGGGAGATTTCTCCATCCTCTCCGAGCAGGTACCATTCGATAACCAGCCAGGCAGCGAGGTGAGTCTCTTCGAACACCTGAAGATTTCGATGAACCACGTCATCAACAACCTGGGTCCGCATAAGCTTCCACTCATCGGCAGAGCCGACTGGAACGACTGTCTGAACCTGAACTGCTTCTCCTGGGACCCTAACGAGAGCTTCCAGACCACCGAGAACAAGGGCGAAGGCAGCAAGGCTGAGAGCTTGATGATTGCCGGACTGTTTGTTGTTACCGGCAAGGATTACATCGCCCTCTGCAAGCAGCTTGCCAAGGAGGCATCCAACTGCCGAGAAGGAGAGATAGCCGGACTTGCCGAGGAAGATTACCTGGTAGAAGCCGATCGCATGCAGCAAGCGGTAGATGCGATGAGCGAAGCCGTGAAGCAGCATGGATGGGACGGCGAATGGTTCCTCCGTGCCTACGATTTCTTCGGCAACAAGATAGGCAGCAATGAGAACGAGGAAGGCAAGATCTTCATCGAGAGTCAGGGCTGGTGCACCATGGCTGGCATCGGACTGGAAGAAGGCCTCTGCGCCAAAGCACTGGATAGCGCCAAGGAGCGCCTGGAATGCGAGCACGGAATGGTGCTGAACAACCCAGCCTACACCACCTATCATGTAGAGATGGGCGAGATTTCATCCTATCCTGAAGGTTACAAGGAGAATGCCGGCATCTTCTGCCACAACAACCCTTGGGTCATCATCGGCGAAACCGTTGCCGGACGTGGCAATGATGCCTGGAACCATTATACCAAGATTCTGCCAAGCTATGTAGAGGAGAAATACCAGACCCTGCACAAGGTGGAACCATACGTCAACTGCCAGATGGTAGCCGGCAAGGATGCCGCCAAGCCTGGCGAGGGCAAGAACTCCTGGTTAACCGGTACAGCCGCCTGGATGTGGTACACCGTATCAGAATTCATCCTCGGTATCAAACTGGATTACGAGGGATTGAACATCGACCCATGTCTCCCAAGCACCGCCCATGAATACGAGGTAACCCGCAAGTTCCGTGGCGGCGAATACCACATCGTGGTAAAGAACCCAGAAGGCAGGGAGAAAGGCGTGAAGCAGATTACGGTGGATGGAAAGGCCATCGATGGCACCATCGTTCCTTGCCTGGAAGGCAAGCACGAGGTGATTGTACAAATGTAATCGATTAATTCAAAATAATAATGAAGAAAATTTTATGTTTTGTGGCAGCTCTGGCTGCCACATCCTTTATCACAACAACCAGTACAAGCTGCAAGTTTGCACCCGATCAGCACGACGGCGACACGGTAGCCGCCAGCGAATTCTATCCGAAAGATACATCAGCTATCCATGCCAAGAAGATGGCGAAGATGGCGGCAATCAAAGCCGGCAAGGATAGTGTGGGCATCTACTACATAGGCAGTGGTTCCACCAAGGACATGATCCAGCTCGTCTCCTACCCTTCCCGTCGTGATACGATGATATTCAGCAAGACCCGCCACGTGAAGGTGAAGGGTAATGCTGACATCAACCACGTGGTTAGAGTGGATTACTACCTGCTCAACGGCAAGGATTCATTAGTGAAATATGTGGAGGAAGTGGAGCTCAAAACAAAGGAATAAAGCACCCCAAGCACTAAAAAAGGCTAGCATGCACAAACGCACGCTAGCCTTTTTCATATTTCATTCAACCAGGATTTCAAATCACTTAACTGAACTTTCGTAATATGCTAAAGCCTATCAACTAATCATAAAATCCCGGCTGCTTGTACTCAATGCCCAGCTCATCATCCACGGTAGCGATGACGCCCTGAATCTGGCCCATGGCAAACATGCGGCCCAGGAGGGTGTAACCGGCATTGTGGCCGTGGTTGCTCTCATCAAACACACCACCTGGCTCATCGGTGAAGGTCATGCCATGATCTACTCGCATAGGCAATCGGCGACCCGAATTGCACTTGCCTTCCTGCTCCGCCTTCTCGAAGATGCGGCAAAGCTCAATCAGATGGCCACGTCCACCCAGGTGAGAAGCTTCGGTGAAGTTACCGTCAGGGAAGATGTAGCAGGAACGCAGGTGAACGAAGTGAGTGCGGTCGGCAAACTGCTTCGCCATGGCTACACAGTCGTTGTGCTCACCGGCAGAGAAGGAACCTGCACAGAATGTCAGACCGTTGTGCTTGTTAGGCACGGCATCCAGCATCCACTGGATATCCTCGGCACGGCCGATAATTCTTGGCAAGCCGAATACAGGATAAGGAGGATCGTCAGGATGCACGCACATGTTGATGTCATACTCGTCGCAGATAGGCATAATTGCCTCCAGCCAGTATTTCATATTCTCCTGCAGCTTCTTCTTGTCGATGCCATCGTAAAGCTTCAGCAGGTCGCGGAACTTCTGTACCGGAGCCGAGTCACCCTCGCTGAAGTTACCAGAAACAAAGCCCTGGGTTTTGATGATGATGTTCTCTACCAAGGCATGATCCTGCTCTGGTGTTGAAGTCTTCTTGATTTCATCAGCCTCAGCCACGAGGTCTCTGCCCCACTTGTGCTCCTTAGAGAACTCAGCCCAGTCCTCACGGGCACCTTCACGCTGGAGGATATAGATGTCGAAGTAGGCAAACTCGCCCCAATTCATATAGAGGTTGTTGGCTCCGTTAGGATTCTCGTGTGCCAAATCGGTACGTGCCCAGTCCAGTACCGGCATGAAGTTGTAGCAGATGCACTTGATGCCTTCCTCGCCCAGGTTTCTCAGACTCTCCTTATACACCTCAATCTGATGGTCACGGTCAGGACCGCCGTACTTCAGGGTCTCCACCACCGGCAGCGACTCCACTACGCTCCATTTCATACCATAAGACTCAATGTACTCCTTCAGTTCGTGAATCTTCTCACGAGTCCAAACCTCACCCAGAGGCACATCGTGCAATGCGGTAACAATGCCCTCAACACCAATCTGCTTCAGCTGGGCAAGCGTAATCTTATCCTTCTTGCCAAACCAGCGCCATGTTCTTTCCATATATCTTTATATATAATGTATTGGTTAAATCAAAAAAAAAATGAATTATCTTGCAGCAACGTACTTGTGCAATGTCTGTCTTACGGCACCCTTGCCGGCGAAGAGTTCCTTCACCATGCCTTCTATCTGCTCGCCGAAGCCAGCCTCGTATAGATCGAGTCCGAATACATCCTTGCGAGAATAGAGATTCTTCAGGCAAGAGTAGTCCTGATCCGCCTTGCCTACCTCCAGCGGAGCCACGATGGTCTGGAGTTCTGCCAGCAATGGGTCGGAAGATGGCTCAAATGGCTTCAGGTTATCATCCAATGCCTTGAGATAGCGGGCATAACCTGCCAGCACCAGCGGAATCAATATCAAATTATTCTTGTCGAGACCACGGTCGATATACTTCTTGATGGTCTCACCGAAGCGGATAGAGAGTTTCTGACTGGTATCGGTAGCAATGCGCTGAGGAGCATCTGGCATGAAAGGATTAGGCAGACGCTTGTTGATCACGGTGCCGATAAACTCGTATGGGTTCAATACGCCTGGGTCTGTAACCACCGGCATTGCCTCGATATAACCGATTTTCTGGATAAAGGCACGCAGGTCCTCATCTGCCATCTCGGCAGAAATCAGGGTATAGTCGAGCATGCAGCCATAGATAGACATCGCCGTATGTAGCGGATTCAGACAGGTAGTCACCTTCATGGTCTCCACCTCATCCACGGTCTTGCGGGTTGTATAGAGCGCACCGCCCAACTCCAATGGCGGACGGCCGTTGGTATAGGTATCCTCGCACACGAGATACTGCACTTCCTCTGCATTCACGAAAGGAGCGGTAAAGGTATGCTTCTCGGTGATGATGGTATCATTGTCCTCGAAACCATCCTCAGCCAGCATCGCCTGCACCTTCTCATGAGGACGAGGCGTAATCTTATCAATCATAGACCAAGGATAAGTCACCTTCTTGTCATCGTTGATATAATCCAGGAAATCAGCCTCCACGATGCCATCCTTCACCCAGCGCTCGGCATACGCCTTCACGCCCGCCTTCACGTGGTCACCATTGTGAGAGCAGTTATCAGTTGACTGAAGGGTAACCGGCAGCTTGCCCGCCTTGAATCTCTCGTAGAGGAGTGCGGTAAGCTTACCCATGGCGAAGACTGCATCGAGACCATGAGCCAAATCGGCATCATTGAAGGAATAACCCTTCTCAGTAATGGTAAAGGTAACCATCTGCAGACTCGGTGCCTGGAAAATCTGAACCAAGCGAGCCCAATCCTCACCAAACTGCTTGTCAGCCTTCAGACTCTCCGTGATAGAAGCGATGACCTTCTTCTCGATGGTGCCGTTAGACTGGAGGCTCACCAGAAGCGAGAGGTTATGGTAAGGGCGATAAGCCTTGTCGATGATTTCGTAGTCGAAGCTTTCAGCCACGATGACGCCACGGTCGTACTTACCGGTGTTGAGAGCATCGTTGAGGATAGCGGCAGGAAACGCACGGAAGATGTTTCCTGCGCCAAAGTGAACCCAAGTAGGCTCATCGTGAGTCTTCTTGGCAACTGCTGCAATATCATAATGAGGAAGCTGATAACCTTTAGCTTCCCATTCTGCAGCCTGAAAATTTTCAGAAAGAATGTCGTTCAGTTTCATACTTTTATATTTTGATGTTGTTTTATGTATTCGCCTACAAAAATACGAATAAACATCGAATCTCCCTCACATTTTCGCAAGAAAAAACAAAAACTGAACGAATAGAAATCTATTTTGAACAAAAAAGCATCCCCCACCCTTACATCAAAGTAAGAATGGGGGATGTTCATTCAAGATACTATTTTCCATTCCAGGCAGTTCACCTCGTCCTTCACCGAGAAGTTCAAGCCTATCTTCACCACCTTCTTGCCGCTCATCTTGAAAGCATCGGCATAGTGTTTTGCCTCTATCTGGGCGAGAGCCTCCTCGGCACTCTTGTTGAACTTCAGCTCCATCACGTAGATGGTATCAGCAGTCTCCATCGTGATATCGATTCTGCCCTTCGCCGTATGCTGCTCCACGAGGATATCATAGTTGGTGAGCAGGGCAAACATGATGTAGAGCGTCTGCTGCCAATGTCCCTCGTAGTGGGTATTGTCGCAGTAAGGCACCGTCTCCAGAAAGTCGTTCAGCAGGCAGAAGGCAGCATCCATATCCCCCTTCTTTACCAATACCGACATCTTGGCGATGGTCGTGTTAGCCTTCGCCGACTTGTCCGTCAGATAATGAGGCAAGAGACTTCCATATAGCCCCACCCTTATCTCCTGGTTAGGCAATGCCAACAGGTACAATTTTGTAGGCTTGTCATATCCCTTGATGGTGACATACCCGCTCTGATAGAGCAAAGGTACGATGGTGGTCATCGTTTCGGTGGGGGCATCAAAGTCCTTCTTGCTCACCTCTATGGCCTCGCCAAGGTCTGCAGGCAGGAATTCATACTTTCTCATCATATTGATGAGATAGGTAGGTGTGCCCGATCCGAACCAGTAATCATCCATTTCCTGCTTGGCGAAGCAATTCAGCAAGCTGTAAGGATTGAAGACATCAGGCGATGGCCAAGTGAAGTGATAACCATCATAATGGTCTTTCAGCTCCTGGATGGTCTCCTCCCTGCTCAGTTCCAGATGCTCGGCAAGAGCATCGATATCATCGCTCATCTGGGTCAACAGTTCCTCCTTGGTGATGCCGCAGATGCCGGCGTATGGCTCGTCCATACTGACATTCGTGATGTTATTGAGCTCGCTGAAGATGCTGAGCTGCGAGAACTTCGTGATGCCCGTCAAGAAGACGAAACGGAGTAATGGCTCGCAATCTTTCAAGGGACTGTAGAAATTACGCATCGTATTGCGCAAAACATCGAGTTTTTCCTTCTCATGCGCCACATCCAGCAGCGGAGCGTCATATTCATCGATGAGCACCACAGCCTGCTTGCCAGTCTTTGCAGTAACTGTTCTTATCAAGTTGAGCAAACGAACGTTTGGGGCTGGAAAATCACAATCCACTCCAAACCTATCCTCATTTTCCTTCAATATATATAAGAGGTATTGATCCAGCTGATCCTTCTCCATGTGTTTGCCTCCAGCCAGGCTGAAGTGCAGCACGGGATATTCATTCCATTCTTTCTCCAGCTTCTCGATGGCAAGCCCCTCAAAGAGTTCCTTCTTGCCCTCGAAATAACTTTGGAAGGTAGAAACCAGCAGCGACTTGCCGAAACGGCGTGGGCGACTCAAGAAGAAATACGTTCCATCCGTATGGGTCATACGATAGATATATTCCGTCTTATCTACATAGAACTTATCCTCCTTGCGGATCCGTTCAAATGTCTGAATTCCTATTGGATATAATTTTCTTGCCATAATCAAACGCTATCTATTTATTTGCAAATATACATCAATTCTTCCAAACAACCAAGCATTTCTACGATTTTAACAAAAAAAACAATCCCGGCCCAGAAATTCCATAGAATCTCCAAGCCGGGAACCAGCACCAGACCACCCATGGCAATCAGCATCACGGGAAAAACGACAGTCCACCCAGCCTTGGTATCGGCGCATGATGCACCTTTCTCTCGTCAGGCATGTCAAATTCACATTACCATGAACTGGGAGGCGAATTAGAAAAATCTGCGTTAATTTGGGAACACCTTATTATAATATGATTATTCACGGGAAAAAATATGGGGAAAAGTTTGGAGAATTCAGTTTTTATTGCTACCTTTGTGGGCGATTCTACCAAGAATCTATATTCTAAGAATAGAAATAGAGGAAAAAACAACTTACACATAATAGCTTATGAAGAAAAATATATACAAAGGTAATGAACTGATTAGAAGGCTGGTGATCATCGCCGACTTCTTCATCCTCAATTGCTTGCTATTGGGGCTCGTAAACATCGAGTTCCTTCATGTTCTCGCCTACCTGGATTTGAAAACAAAGATTACATTCTTTATAGCAAACGTTGCTCTAGCCATCGGCGAATACAACTACAGTACCATCATTCATATAAGACGAATCGGTTTCCAGCAAGTACTTAAACGTACGCTCTTTCTGGTGCTTTGTACTACCGTCTGTTTCATAATCTTCCTGAAATTCTTCAGTCATGGTGGAGAAATATTTAGGTTCGGAATCTACTTCATCATCACATTCTATATTGCTTTGGTCATCAGTAGAATCTTCGAGCTCAAGTTTCTGAAATATCACCGTGCGAGAGGTAGAAACATTCGTACCGTGGTCTTCGTGGGTAGCGATCCTGCCGTAAGAGAAATGTACATTACCATGACCGAAGACCCTTCTGCGGGTTATATCGTGGAAGGCTATTATGCCAATGATGACATTGCTGGAGCACCTCAGGAACTGAAAAAACTGGGTACCATGGAGGATCTTAACAGAATTTTAGAGTCCAAGCTGAATGATACCATCAACGGTTCATCTTATGATTTGGATGAGGTTTTCTGCAGCTTGTCGCATCAGGAATCGGACCAGATTGTGAAGATCATGCGTTTCTGTGACAAGAACGTGGTGCATTTCTATTATCTGCCTCGTCTGTTCGGCGAATATAAGCTGCATCTGGATTCCCATAACTTTATGGGTAAGACGGTTTACACGAACCATCTTGAGCCGCTGTCTTCCATCTCGAACCGTATTATCAAGCGTGCCTTCGATATCACCGTGAGTGGTGTGATCTGTCTCTGTTTCCTGCCATTCATCCCGATCATTGCGCTGATTATCAAGATTCAGAGTCCGGGTCCTATCTTCTTCCGTCAGGCTAGAACGGGTCTGAACGGTGATACCTTCATGTGTCTGAAGTTCCGTTCGATGCATGTGAACAAGGATTCAGACAAGGCTCAGGCGACGAAGAATGACCCAAGAAAGTTTGCTTTCGGCAACTTCATGAGAAAGACGAATATTGATGAGTTCCCTCAATTTATCAATGTTTTGAAGGGCGATATGAGTATTGTGGGTCCTAGACCTCATATGTTGTATCATACAGAGGTTTATGGTAGTTTGATTGATAAGTATATGGTTCGTCACTTTTCGAAGCCTGGCATTACCGGTTGGGCTCAGGTAACGGGTTTCCGTGGTGAGACGAAGGAGCTCTGGCAGATGGAGGAGCGCATCAAGCGTGATATCTGGTATATCGAGAACTGGTCGTTCTGGCTTGACATCCGTATTATCTTCCTGACAGCAAAGAGTATTATCTGCCCGGATAAAAACGCTTATTAAAATTACTCCTCTAATGCCTTGATCTGCTTTTTGGGAGTTACACCCAGGTTTTTCAGGCTCTCTACCCTTCTCATTACATTGCCGGTACCATCATAAAGCTGCTTTTTCGCTTTATCATAGGTACCGGAGAGGCGAGTGAGGAGATCACCTATGCTCGTGAAGGTGTCTTCGAAAGTCGCTACCTTATCATATAAATCGGCTGCCGTCTTCACGATTTTCTCCACATTCTTGTTCTGACGGTCATACTGCCAGAGATTATACGCCAGTTGCAACGCCATCAGGAGATTGCTCGGAGATATGATGATAATCTTCTTCTGATAGGCATAGCGACTCAAATCAGGCTGCTGCTTCATCGCTGCAATATAACTCGTTTCGTTAGGGATAAACATCAGGACGAAGCCGATGGCATCTTCTACTAACTTCGAATAATCCTTCTCCGCTAACTCATCGATGTGCTTGCGCACACTCTGGGCATGCGACTTCATCAACCTCTCTCGCTCCTCATCGGTCTCTGCCGCCAAGGCATCGGTATAGGCGGTGAGAGATACCTTGCTATCTATCACCACGCTCCTGCCTTCCGGGAAGCGGACGATGACATCGGGACGGAAGTTCTTGCCGTTCTCATCCTTGGTGTTCTCCTGGATAAAGAACTCCTCGTCCTTTCGCAAACCGCTGTTTTCCAGGATGGTTTCCAATACCATCTCGCCCCAGTCGCCCTGCATCTTACTGTCACCCTTCAATGCCTTGGTAAGATTGGCGGCATCGGAACCGATCTTCGAGGTCTGCTCCTTCAGACTTGTTACAGCCTGCTGCTGTTCCTGATGGAAGAGTTTCATCGTTGCCTCGAAGGTACTCTGCAGTTCCTTCTTATTCACCTCGTTCTGGGTCTTGCTCTCTTCTACCGATTTCTTGAAATCGGCAAACTGCTCCTTGATAGGTTTCAGGAGTTCATCCATCTGGAGTCGGTTGTTTTCCTGGAGGGCTGACTGCTTGGCAGCGAGCTGTTCAGCAGCAGCTTTCTGCTGTTCGATAGTCATGCGATGCATCTCCTGCTTCAGGCTTTCGAGTTTCTGCGCCCACTGCTGGTCGCTTTCAGCACGGAGTTTTTCGGCAAACAGCCGTTCGTTCTCCATCTGGGCTTTCAAGGATTGAAGTTCAGAAGCATGATGCTGATTGCTCTGGTCGATGTTTGCCGCCAGCACCTGAGCCTTCGCAATGAGCTGAGTTTTCTCCTCTCCCGCCTTTTTTCCTTCCATCAGCTTGCCCACGAAGAATCCGATGGCAAGACCTATAACGATTCCTATTACTATTTCCATTTATCTTTGTTTTAAATGATTCTGTATATCTGCCAAAATTATGATGTGCAAAATTAATGCTTTCAAAACATAACACCAAACATCATAGGGGATTCTTGTAGATATTTAACTATTATGGAAAAAACAGGTAGAAATATGAGATTAAATGAAAATTTTGCATTATCTTTGCAGAAATAATTGAAACAAAATAAAGATATAGACTATGATCAAAAGATTATTATCCTTTTTAGACGCTTCGCCAGTGAACTTCCTGGCTGTGAAGAATATCTCTGAGGAATTGGAGAAGAAGGGGTTCAGACGATTGAACCCTGAGGAGCCATTGGGCAAGGTTGTGGCTGGTGACAAGTTCTTCGTTACCAAGAACGACTCTTCTATCTATGCTTTCCAAATCGGAAAGAAGACACTGGCTGATGCCGGTTTCCACATGATCTGCGCGCACTGCGACTCTCCTACCTTCCGCATTAAGCCTAACGCTGAGATGACTTGCGAGGGCGGCATCGTGAAACTGAATACCGAGGTGTATGGCGGTCCAATTATGTCAACCTGGTTCGACCGTCCACTCACTCTGGCGGGTAGAGTGATCGTAAAGGGCGAGGATGCGATGCATCCGAAGACTCTCCTGATCCATATCCAGCGACCTCTGCTGCAGATCAGTAATCTCGCTATCCACTTCAACCGACAGGTGAACGATGGCGTGAAGCTGAGCAGGCAGAAGGATGTGCTCCCTATCCTCGGCATCATCCATGATGAACTGGAAAAGGGCAATCTGCTGATGAACGTGATTACCGGCGAACTGAATATCCAGAAGGAGGATATCCTCGACTTCGATCTCTATCTGGCGGATGCCACTCCTGCCTGCACCTTCGGTGTACACGATGAGTTTATCTCTTCGGGAAGACTCGACGACTTGTCGATGTGCTGGGCGGGCGTAGAGGCTCTGACGGCGGCTGATGCCCAGGATACGACCCAGGTGCTGGCGATTTTCGACAATGAGGAGACGGGTTCGCAGACTAAGCAGGGTGCGGGAAGTCCTTTCCTCTCTTATATGCTGCAGCGCATCGCTCTTGCACAGAGCGGAACGGAGGAGGCGTATTATCAGGCAGTGGAGCGTGCCTTCATGATTTCAGCGGACAATGCGCATGCCTGGCATCCTAACTACAGCGAGAAGTTTGATCCAACGAATCATCCGATGCTGGGGGGCGGTCCGGTCATCAAGTTCAATGCGGCACAGAAATATGCGAGTGATGCGGTATCTGCTGCCATCTTTGCGAATATCTGTGAGGCAGCGGGTGTGCCTTGTCAGCGTTTCGTGAACCACAGTGATGTGACTGGCGGAAGCACTTTGGGCAATATCCTCGCCTCTTCCATTCCATTGAAGGGCGTGGACATGGGTAATGCCATTCTCGCCATGCACAGTTGCCGCGAAACCGGCAGCGTGATGGATCACGAATACTGCGTGAAGGCTTTCACGAAGTTCTATCAGCTGTAATTTGAAAGCTTTTGCCCTTACTATTATATTTGCACTTGGAAAAATAAAGAGGTGAAAATCTTTATATCTGCAAACTTTTGT
>ENA-UEQM01000639-UEQM01000639.1-human-gut-metagenome-genome-assembly--contig:-NODE-639-length-20159-cov-89.261777_pt1 | contig 20159 bp, 14 predicted proteins | sample MGYA00242948_ERZ507948 | MGnify/ENA primary metagenome ERZ507948 (study PRJEB26167, sample SAMN06115440) | human gut metagenome | host: Homo sapiens | place: China:Hubei | collected 2015-07-28... | reverse complement strand
AGCTACAGCCAGTTGATGGGTGCTCTTCACAAGGCTGGTATCGAGATCAACCGTAAGGTTCTCGCTGACCTCGCTGTAAACAACCCTGAGGCTTTCAAGGCTATCGTTGCAAAGGTGAAGTAAATCCGACGCTAGGCTCTTTTCTTCCGTGAATTTTTTCTCGTAAGAAAGTGTTTAGCCTCTAGATTAAAGAAAACTGAAGATTGCATTGGTTGGAAGTATTTCCGCTGATGCAATCTTTTTTTTTGCCTGGAAAACAGGATGATAGCCCACAAGCCCTGCTGAACCAGCTATGAACAAAAATCCCCAGCTATCATTCATTTGATGGCTGGGGATTTTTATGTGCTATATAAAAACCATTACTTCTTAATCATCTTCTTGCTCTCGCCGTTGGTATACTTTACAATGTAAACCTGGCCACTCTGCATGCTGGTAACCTGCTGACCTGCCATGTTGTAGATGGCCTTCACGCCATTAGGCAAGGTGATGGTCTCGAGGTTCTTGATGCCAGTGGTGTAATCCTTGAAGGTGATGGTGCGGGTTACGCAGTTCTTCAGGTCGTTGGATGTAACGGTGAAGCTTACGTAGGTATTGAAACTATCGGCTGTAATCTTCTTGGTAACATAAGCACCGGCACCGATAGCCTCCAACTGGAAGTTGTTGATATCCAAATTCTTATTGTAGCCTTCAATCTCCAACTCGCCGGCTTCATCAAACTCGTTTGTGATGTCCTTACCATCCATGGTAACCTTCTTCACGCCGGCATTGTAAACCATCTCTACATCGTCTACATACAAAACGTCTGGATTGGTCTCGCTCTTGCTGCCGCCGCTTGGCACAGCGCAGGTTGACATGGTAACCAGGGCTGCCTTAGGCATTTCATTCTCATTATCATAGGTGAATGGGATGGTAATCTCCTGCCACTCGTCCTTGCTCTCGATAGAAGAGTTGTTGGCACGGGCGATGATGTTGGCTGCATACTTGTCATCCTCTGGGTCCTGAGCATACTCGCCGTTGGTCAAGAGGGCACTGATGGTAGCCTTAGGATTCTTGTTGCCGTCGCCAGCCTTGAACTTCACCCAAACCTTCATGGCATCAGGCTTGTTGTTGAGCACAGCATAGAATGGATCGCCGTTGGCATCAACATCTGTTGAGTTGAAATCCAGGAATGAGCAGTTGTCCTTGCTAGTTGCATCCATGTTGCCTGCCTTCAGACGACCGGTGGTGATGGTACCGTTGGCAGAAGCTGCAACAATTGGACCCACTTTCACTGGAGTAGAAACTATCTTTACACACTGCTTGTTGTCTTCTGCTGCGTTCTCGCGCACTTCAGAAGAAGCATAGGTATGTACAGGTGATGAAACCATGCTTGCGTACTTGCCGGTAGAGCTCATGAATGAGTGCCATCCGTCAGGCTCCTGACTCTTGGCGTCGTTGTAAGATGCCTCGTGGAATTTCTCGAAACCGGCGTTTGGCAACTGACCCATCTCATTGCATTTTTCGCCGAGTTTCACGCCGACAATCATGCCGCCAGCCAATGGAATATTGAGGTAGGCGTTGAAATTGTCGCCCTTCAGTTCTCCCTTGAAGATGATGTTCACGTTGCCGAGACCTGGTCCCATCCATTCTACGTTCTTGTCGTCACCCTCGGTAATCTGGATGTCCTTTGCAGCATTGAGCATGATGACGTTGCCACACTTAGTTGCCTCTACGTCCTTGATAACGATGTTGCCAATCTGCATGTAATCGGTCATCTTGAAGTTGAGCAAACTCATGGTATATTTGCCTTCTCCCTGCTCATCTACGTTCACCTTCACGTCGCCCACTGGCATGTCCATTCCCATCATGTTAACTACGAGAGGGCAGGTGTACTCCTTTGCCATCATCGACATGGAGCAGAGTGCTGCTGCTACTAGAGTAAAAATTTTCTTCATAATTTTTCCTTTCTTTTATTATATTTTTGAAATAATTCTTTTATTTTGAAATAATTGATTTTCCTTTATTTCAGCTGATAGCTCAGTCCGATGGTGCCGTAGATGGGATACATCGACTGTTCTATCACGTGGAAGTCTTTCTTGAACACTTCTGATAAGCCCCAGGTTAAGCCCACGTAGCCGCCCCAGCGCTTCGAGAAATTCCAGTCGGCACCTACGTCGATGCCAAACTGCCAGTTGCGCATATCGCCCGAGAAGTCGTATTCGCCACGCTCTCCGTCCTCATGTCCCAGTTCTACCTTGGGCCCCGTAGGGTCGCCCTGGCGCAGATAACCGTCGTAGGCGCTGCCCTCAAACTTATGCGAGGTGACGTAGGAGAAGTAAGGACCCAGCTTCAGGCGAAGCTTCTCGCTCACGTCGTAAGTGGCTTGCACTGGTATAGTTGCGAGGCTCTGGTCAACCTTTGTTATAACGTTGCCCGTGAACACGCCATCCAGCTGCTCACCACCTTTCACCATGGTCATGTGGTAGTTCTTTACGCCCGCATCAATCTTCATGCCCTTGCCTTCGAAGTGCAGACCGAACATCAGTCCCCACTTGTTGTCCAGGGGATAGTGGGCGTCGATGCCGAGCAGCAGGTTAGGCTGCAGCGTGTAGCTGTGGAGGGTGCGGATGGTGGCAGGCATGCCGATAGGGGCAGTGCCACCCAGGTTGTAGCCGATGCGTGCCTGGTAGGTGAATTTGTGGAGCAGTTCTCCCAGATTCTGTCCCCATGCCTCAGCAGAGCAGAGGCATAGGATTGCGGCTGATATGATGAATGGCTTTTTCATTGTCTTGTCTTCTTTTTTCTAAATCTTCTCAATCTCTTCTTAATGAATCTTCTTTGTAAGAATCTTCTCATTGAATCTTCTTTGGCAGATTCATTTATTCCTTTTCGCAGGCGATGCGGAACTGGTCCACCCACAATGTACTTCCGATGGCTCCCATGAACGAGGCGCCTTCTACGCTCGATGAGCAGACGATGGCCATGCTGTAGCCCATGTTTCTGAGTTTCTGGGCATCCACCTCCTTCTTATAAACGAAGTCGAGGTCGAAATGGGTCCACTCGGGCGTGTCGCCGATGTCTGGCAACTTGGCGATTGCCACCACCTGAGGGCTGGTCTGCACGTTGTCGCCATAGAGCACGATGCTGTTGCCCTCGGCGTCGTGGTTGTCGTAGAATACGGCATAGATGGTGCCGTAGTCTTTCTTGCCTTCCACCACCTTCTTCTGGCGGTCGGTGAACACATCGCCACGCTTGTATCGGTAGTAGCCGCTGAATTTGGTGGGCTTGAAACTTACGGGCACGCCAAACTGGGTGGCCTTCATGGCATCCTTCAGTGCCTGACTGGCGTCGAACTTTCCGATGAAGAGGTTGCCCGCAGCGATAGGCATCTTGGCCATTGCGCCAAACTGGTCGGTATCGCTGGTGGTGAGCTTCACGCAGGCACCGTCGTAGCCTTGCTCCACAGGTACCGTTGGATATTGGTCTGGCTTGGCTGAGCTTCGGCTCATGTAGAAGCCCGGATTTCCCGTAGCCCAGTTGTTGGCAAGCGTACCGTCGTCGTTCTTGTCGCTCCAGACATAATATTTATGAACGGGCTTGTTTTCGTTGAGGAAATAGTTTTCGAAGTCGTACTTCATCACTTCGTAAACCACGGGCGGGAAGGTGAATCCCACTCTGTACTGCCGTTTCCAGTTGCCATCCTCGGAAGTAACGGTGTAGGTTACTTGCCCGTTGGTGAAATCCTGCACCGAACCGTTGGCAGGCGATAGGGTAGCGCCTGGTGTAATCTGGAATTTCGGTGCGAAGTGCGAGAGATCGGTTCCCTTTTTTACGAGGAAGCTGATTTCATTTTCCGTAGACATCACGTTCTGCAGGGTATCTGTGGCTTTGAGGAAGCATTCTTCCCAGTTGCCGTTGTTGGGGATGAAGGCCTGCTCGATGTCGCATTCGGCATTGAGGGGTTCGTCCTTGAAGCACGAGGTGAATGCTGGGGCAGATAGTGCTATCGCGAGGATAGGTATGAATTTTGAATATCTTTTCATAAATGTCTCCTTATATTATATTTATTCGTGATGTTTCAGCTGCAAAATTAAGCAGAAAACTCGAAATTACCAAATATTTTCCTCTTTTTAGATATATTAGTTCCGAAATTAAACAAAATTAAGGCGGCGAAGCCCCTAGAGACTTCGTCGCCTTTCAGATTTTCAAGTGCTATATCAATCTATAGTACTTTCAGATTTTCAAGTGCTATATCAATCTATAGTACTTTCAGATTTTCCTGTGCTGCTTAATCTAGATGTTTTCCCCCGTCTAGATTACTACGTCAGAAGAGTCGCCGCCGCTGCCGGTGTCCTTACCGCCGCCGTCGCTGCCTGAACCCGTGCTGCCCGGATTCTTGTCGCCGGTGGTGCCTCCGGTGGAGCTTCCGCTGCTGCCACCAGCGTTGCCACCGGCGTTGGTTCCGCCGCCGTCAGAACCATCGTCGAGACCGTTGTACTCGGTCATCTCCTCAACCTTCACGCCACGGAGCATCGACTTGATGCGCTTGTTCATGTACATCTCGATGGCTGGTGCGAAGACCACGTGGAAGCCCTTGATGTTGGCGGTGGTGAACTTTTTCGGGGTATCGGCAGGGGAGGTGCTGATGCCCACCTTGAAGGAACCGAATCCGTCGAGGATCACGCGCTTGCCGTCGGCGAGGGCATAGGCGATTTCTGTTTCCAGTGCGTTGATCACGGCGATGATGTCTGGCTCGGTGAGGGTGCATCGCTTACCGATTTTCTCGGCGATTTCCTTGGTGCGGATCACGCCGTCTACTACGGCCTTGCCGTAGATTTTGCCGCGGGTTGCTGAGCCCTTGCGGTTGTTCTTCACTTTTCTGTACTTTACGCTCATAATACAAAGATTTAAAGGGTTAATAAAATAATTTATCTGATTTTCCCGACCTGTTCGGTCGTTGGGCATACGCCTGACGTGATATGGTCACGCAGATTTCGCAGATTACGCAGATTTTTCTACCTGTTCGTCCGTAGATTCTTCTATAGTAGGAACTCTGTTTTTCCCCAGTTTTTACGGCGTTAGCCCTTGGCCGTAAGGCCAAAAATCTGCGTAATCTGCGAAATCTGCGTGACTTTATATAATCCAGCGTGACCATACCTAGCAGCTCATGCACGAGCTAACGCCAAGTGATGTGGCGATGGCTGTGAGCACCGAGATGACAATCTGAATCACTGTTTTCCATGTCTCTTTCTTCATAGTATCTCCTTTCTTGTCTTGAATCATTAAAACAAAATCTGATAACGGTTCTTCCTTCGCATCGTATAGCTCACATGAAGCCAGCGCTGCGTGCCTGGCGAGGCGCCACGAGGCTCCAGGATCATCTGGTCGAAATGACAATGCTCCTCGATGAAGCCGGAATACTTCTTCAGAATCTCATCGTTGGGGATGAAGAGGTCGGCAGCCTCGCCCAGGGTGTGCTGACTGCCCGGCACGCCGTGCACAGCCAGATTCAGCTGCGGACAGCGATAGCCACTCGTAACGGTGATGACTCCGAAATTCTTTCTCAGGGGTTCCAATACCTGCTCGCAGAGCATCATCAGGCGGATGATGATGATGGCATCCTGCGGCGTGTTGTCGATGCCATACTTGATGGCGGTGCCCGAACGGAGAAACTCTCCTAGGGTGAAGTGGGTGGAGAGGAGCATCTGCTGCATCCTCTCCAGTTCCAGTTCTGTGTGTTGTTCCATACGCATTAGATTATTAATTTGTGAATCAATCTTTTACCTACTACTTTCTTCTGAATTACAATGCAAAGATACAAAAAAAAATGGCTCTTGTCAAGAGTTTCAGGGTTACATTGTGGGTTACATTGTGGGTTACATTGTGGGTTACATCGTGGGTGACATTTCAGAGGCAAGCTTTGCGCCAACAGGAAGAAAGCCTTGCTCCAATCCGGAGTAAGGCTCACTCCGGCTTGGAATGAGCCTTACGTAACGTTCATTTGAGCCTCACCCCGGCTCGGAGTAAGCCTCACTTCAGATTCAGTCTGGCTTTACTTCAGCTTCATCTCAGTTCATCACCATGAGCAGTTCGATGATGCGGCAGGGGGGATTCTTCTGCATCTCCTTCATGTAGAACAGGGTGATGCTGTCGGGGAAGATGCGGCAGCGCTGCTCCATGGATCTCAGCTTGCTCAGTGCATTGGCGGGGTGTTGGGGCACGGGGATGCCCACCTGCCCGCAGATGTCCTTATAGAGCTGCTGCAGCGACAGCGGACGGAAAAGGGCGTCGTGCCAGGCGTCGCAGGGGTCCTCCGCTTCCTCCCCGCTGATGCTCTTCTGCGAGGCGATATCCCTCACGTCGTGCACGAACTCGATGAGCCAGCACTGCGTATGCGTCCACTGATACCGCTGCGGGTCCTGCTGCAATATCCACTCATAGTCGGCGAGCATCATCTCGTGTGCCCGCTCCTTCAATTCATTGTATTCTTCTTTTGTCATAGGTGTATCGTCTTGAAAATAAGATTGTTAACTATCAACTATAAACTCTCAACTCTCAACTCTCAACTCTCCCACGGCTCCTCGTCCTTCGGCAATACCTTGGCATACAATACCTCGGCGATGCATTCCTCTTCTGATGCACGCTCGTCGTATCTGCCGCAGGGCTGCCTCATGTAGTACACCTTGCCCGGACGGCAGAACTCCTGGTCTCTCACCTTCAGCATCTCTACGATGGAATACGTCTTGCCCTCCTGAGGCTTGTTCACGCGAGTCACCGTGAGCAGATAATCCGCAAGGTTAGCCCACTGCGCACTGCCCGCAATGCTGTAGAGATCCAGCGGCGGGAATGCCTCGTGCCCGTCCTTATACTGGATTCTCGGGTGCGCCACCACCACCGTCCAGACGTGATGCGCACGGCTCCACTGCTGCAGTCGGGTAAGCATCAGCTTCACCTTCTCCGTCTCCGTGGCACGGCTGCCGCCCTCCGTCACGTTGATGAACACATACGGGTCTATCACCAGGAAATCTATCTTCTGCTTCTTCTTCCTCATCTCGCTCTCGGCAAGTTCCGTGATGTATTTGCTGTCGGGCAGACGGCTCTTGGTGTCGAAGTCCACCATGTGGCTCATCAGGAATTTCAGGGCGTGGCGGTTCACCAGGCGCGCCTCCTCGGGCGATTCGTTGCCGTCCATCGTCTCCGTGTTCTCCACGCCCAGGGCTATGCGCGCTATCTCCCTCACGTGCTTGCCCTTGATAGGCTTCTCGAACGAGAAGAAGGCCACGCGCTTGTTGCAGTTGTACATCAGATGCGCCATCATGCAGTTCAGGAAATCCGTCTTTCCCGAGTTCGGGCGACCCGTCAGGATGATGAGTCCGCCATCCGATGTGGGGTGGAAGATGCCGTCGGTGAGCTTGCCCATGCCCACCTCGTAGCCGTGGTCGTAGTTGCCCATCAGGATGTCGAGCACCTCGTCGGCATTCTCCTCCAGGTCGTATACGTCGCCCTCGTTCGCCGGCTTGGCCTCGCTGATGATTCTCGCCACCTCGTCCCTGCCGAACGCCTCGTACACCTCGCTGATGTCTTTCTTGCCGCTGGGCAGGCTCGCCACCTTGGCACGGGTGGGATACTGGTTGATGAGCGACTTGACGAGCATTCTTCCCGGACGGTCGGAGTCGCCGCAGATTACGATGTCCTCAGCCTGCAGAATCCATTCCTCAAAGGCCTCGTGGCTCTCGGCGATGTTGGTGGCGGCACCGTTGGCCACGCTCAGCACGTAGGGGAATCCGCAGCTCATCAGGGTGAGGCGGTCTTTTTCGCCCTCGGTGATGATGATCTGTCGGATGATACCGGCGTCGGGGCGCAGGTCGTTGATGCTGTCGATGCCGTAGGGGGCGCAGGGCTTGGTGGGCGAAATCTGGGTGAATCCCTTGCTCCATTCGCCGGTGACGGGGTTCTGCTGCACGCTGCGGAACTTGGCGTTGATGATTTTTCCGAACAGATGGTTGCAGTATACGATGGCGGGCACTTCCTCCACTCCCTTGGGGTCCTCGCTCTTGGCGTCGTTGGCGGGCTGCATGATGAAGGCGCACATCACGCCCTCCTTTCGGATGACGTCGGGCGATAGGTTCATCGCCTGGATGTATCTCTGCACCATGCCCTGGAGCGAGAGGATGCGCTGCGGCGGGAGCATGGGTTTCGCCTTGGGGTTGCGCTGGGCAACGTTGGCGGGGTGGAAGTGCTCGATGAACCGTGCCTCTTCCTCAGGGTCGCTGAAGGGGTAGATGGGGTAGAGGATGGAGCGGGTGGCGGCATCTATTTCCTTGTAGTCGTCGGTGCTCATGGGCACGTAGTTGTCGGGCAGGTCCTTGCCGTTGCGTTTCTTGGCGGCGTAGCTGCCGTCGGGGTTGTAGCTGCCGTCGGGGTTGAAGCTGCCGTCGGCTCCCTGCTGAGCGTTGTAGCTGCGGGATTTCATCTCGTCGAGTTGTCCCTTCATTTCGCACGAGAAGCAGTAGATTCTGCCGTCGGAACGTTTCACGTAGCAGTGTTTCTTTCCGCAGGTAGGGCATGTCACTTTGATGTTGACGGGCTGCTTGTGGATCTCCTTCATGGCGTCCTGCGTGATTTTTCTGAGTTGCGCCAGGGTTACCTTTTCGGAGGATGCATCGCTGGATGAGGATGCATCTCTGAATGATGATGCATCGTTGAATGATGAATCATCGCTTTTCTTGGATGCGAATTTTCCGATACCGTGGAATTGTTCCTGGTATCTCAGATAGAGTACTCTATCCGCTAGAGGAATTTTCTCTAGGATTTCGGGGAAGTCTGTTGCATAGTATCGAGGCTTCTCTCTCTTGTTTAGTTGTTGATTGTCTGCCATAATTTATGTTTGTTTAAATTCAAAAATTCAGTATTGAAGTTTCGCAAGTAGCATTCTACCGTCCCCGAAGGGGGCGAATGTGAATAACCGCGGGTGGAATGCCCGAAGGGAATGGAACCTGCGGATAGTCACAGATACTCTCTTATCGTCCCCGAAGGGGGCGAACAGGAGCAAGACTGGATGTGGTTCGCCCCCTTTGGGGACGCTTTCTCCCTACTATTGGTTGTCCGCAGGTTCCATGACCTTCGGTCATTCCACCAGCGGTTATTGAAAGTTGGCCCCCTTCGGGGACCGGAGGTTACTTGCGAAACTTGAATTTGTTTAAATTAAAAATTCAGTATTGTAGTTGTTTTGATGAGAGGGTGTTTCTTCTCTTACGTCTTCCGCTAGGCGTACCGTCGGATTTGCAATCCGGCGTTAAAAAATGTCCCAACCTATTGATGCTCTGCGGATTTGCAATCCGCAGCAAGGGAGCATGCCATCTCCTCCATCTTCCAGCAGTGTGTAAACTTGCTCCAGGTGGCCTGGTCGGATGGTCGGGGTGGGGCTTCTGGCGGGATGCGGTGCTGGGCGATGGCACCATTGGGCAGCAGGGTGTCGTAGAATCTCTGCTTCGATGCCTGGTCCTGATACTCGAATGGGGAGACGGGGCGGTTCTGTCGGATCCTCTCCCCGGGATGCTGTGCCAGATACTTCTTCGTGTCGGCGATGGCCTGCGTCACTTTCTTTTGCATGAAATCCTGCTTAATCAGATACTTGAGCCATATTGCCTGCCCCTCTTCGCTATCAATGCTCATCAGCTTTTCATTGTGCTCCAGAAGATAAGGCCAGATGTAACCATTGAAAAACTGGATAGTGGCCATTGTCATGGGATGCATTTCAGAAGTGTCTAGATAGAGTCCTGGGATTTCAGCCATCGTCTCCTCATTGATGGGCTTGATGATGGCATTGTAAGGGTCATCATGCTGTGCAATATGGTTGAGAAGATTTCTGGCACAATCTGCAATCACTTTTTCTCTCTCTTCGGAATTTTTTGCATCCTGGAGAAGCTTAGCATACTTGCTAGATATTTTTCTTTTATATATTTTCTTTTTATTATTAATATTATTATCTATATAAGCATCTCCAGCATGCATTTTTTTCTGCATTTCCTGCAGATTTTCCATGTCATTCTCTTCTGCCTGATGCCAGATGGGGGTGTAGAAGGCTTTGAGATTTTTGGGTTGATGCCCGTCTTTCCCGTTCTTCCATATTTTCCCGAATCCGTTGCATTTCAGCAGGGTTTCAAGCAGGCTGTCTTTGCTTCTGAACTTGAGTCCCTGGGCTATTTGGGTGAACATGTGGCAGTCGTATATCTTACTCATGTTCATCCATGCCGGCTCCCCGAAGTAGAGCTTCAGCATCTTGAGAATCTGCGAATCCGAGAGACCGGCTCTTGCCCAGGAGGCGAGAAGCTGGCGCTCGGTGATGATGTCGACGCTGGTGGTGAGTGGCTTGATGGTGAAGTCGCTTGCATTGCTAGTTGTGTTGTTTGTCATTATAATTCTTAATTTTATGATTGAATTTGTTGAAGTAGAATTTATTCAGGTTGTTAACCACCTCGAAGCTCTTGACATCTTCTGTCAGATAACTGCCAAATGTGCCGAATGCCTTGCAAAACTCCTTTCTCAGATTTTCGAAATCTTTATCATTCATGCAGGGAATCACCCCTTTGAAGTTTGTTCCTGCTTTCTTGCAACTTTCGATAAATTCGCTGTTCTTGTTGAGCGGAGGCTCCATCAGGATGATGCATACGGCCATGCGGTCGATGGCATCTCTCGAGAGGCAGTGATTATCGGGGATATCGAAGTATTTATTCACTGTGCTGTTGTTCATGTTAAGGGTCATTTCAAACACATTCTTGTGTATGCCAAAATGCTTGTGCAGCTTTCGTACAAAGCTGCTAACTCTGCTACTCTCCTTTTTCAGAAAGACCCATCTTTCCAAGTAGAACGGATCTTCCTGAGCCATCTCTACATCGTATGTGATGTAGATGTTGCCCAATGAGTCATCGGGCATTACTTTTCCTTTTTCCATTATTCTTTTCTTTTCACGAAGGCGACTTTGCCTTACGCACTACAAAAGAATTTAAAAAAACTGACATAGCCAAAAAACTCAATACTTCCTCTACTATAGTCGTGAAGTATTGAAAATTGTTTCCGATCCAACTTTGTTTTCAGTATGAAAAACTTTGTTTTTGTAATAATAAATCGTAACAGAATTTGCGCAAGTATCTCCTCCACACGCCCTGAAAGGGCAGAAGCTCCTAGCCCAGGGCATCGCCCTGGGTAATGATGGAAGCAAGCCTGTCGCCCTGTAAGGGCAAAAGCTTTTAAATACCAGCAATATACAAAGCTTTTGCCCTTACAGGGCGCTTTGCTGATTGTTATTATACCCAGGGCGATGCCCTGGGCTAGGAGCTTCTGCCCTTTCAGGGCGTGTGGAGCCTACTTGCGTAAGTTTTGCAATTTATGATATTCTCTTCCTCGCTTTTCGCTTTTCAAAAAATCTGCAAAGCTTTGCGAGATTTAACAGAAATAATTTGGTAGTTTCGGATAATTGACGTATATTTGCAGGGTAGGAGAATGAACTATATAAAATTGAAGAATACAAACAATTTAACATAATAAGAGCTTATGAAGAATAACAGATTACTTCTCTTCGCAGGCTCCCTGCTCATGCCTATGGTGGTGATGGCAGGTCCGCGAAGCTTCCAGCAGGCTAAGGCTATCGCCGAAAAACAGGCGGCACTGCTGGGCGTTACCATCGACCAGAAGGCGATGACCAAGGCAAGAAAACAGGGCGATAAGGGAAAAATGAACCTATCGCAGGAAAGCTATTACGTGTTCCCTAATGCCAACAGCAAGGGATTCACCATCGTATCGGGAGACGACAGACTGCCCGAAATCGTGGGATACTCAAGCCAGGGTTCCTACGACGAAAACAATCTCCCAGAGGGATTCATCAGCTTTATGAAAGCCTATCAGAATCTTTACAACAAGGTGAACTTGGGCGATGCTGAGGCATTGAAAAATCTGGCGGAAATCAAGGCGTGGAGAAATAAGAAAAATGCATCAGCAGCATCTACCTCTGCCGTAGCTCCGCTCCTGGGAAATATTGAATGGGACCAGACTTCGCCTTATAATAATATGTGTCCAAAATACGACAGCGTGCATGTGGCTGCCACCGGATGCGTGGCAACGGCGATGGCACAGATGATGGCATATTACAAATATCCAAAGCAGCTGAAGGCGGATATTCCGGGCTACGTGAACCGATGGAACGGCATCCCAATGGAGATTCCTACCATCACCCAGGAAGAGGGCATCTACGACTGGGACAACATGCTGCCTAAATATAATAAGGAGGCAAATGCCACACAGCAGCAGAAGGATGCCGTGGCAAAACTCATGTATCATTGCGGTGCTGCCGTGAGAATGAGCTATGGCCCGGAATCGGGAGCAGCCGTATCTTCCTCTAAACTGGCAAAATACTTCGGCTATGATGCCGACCTGATGATGGATCTGAGCCGCTCTTCCTTCACCCTGGATAAGTGGATGCAGATCATCGATACCGAACTGGCGGCGGGCAGACCTGTGCTCTATGGCGGACAGTCGTCGGAAAATGGCCACCAGTTTATCTGCGATGGCAAGGATGAAAATGGGCTCTATCACATCAACTGGGGATGGAGCGGCAACCAGAATGCATACTTTGATCTTTCTATCCTCAACCCTGAGAAGGGCGGCACCGGTTCGGGAAGTGCGGCCGACGGATTCAACCGCTATTGCACGATGACCATCGGTATTGCGCCCGACAATGGAGTGGTGGATGCTCCGCTGGCACAGATTCCTTCCATCTCGGTGTTGTATGATGCGGATTATGTGGTTATCACCAAGGGTACCCGAAAGTCGAAGAGCGATAAGTTTGAATTCACGCAGCAGGTTACCTTCGTGAACCAGGTTAAGCAGGCTTTCAAGGGCTTCCTGGGCTTGGGAATCTTGCAGAAAGACGGAAGCTATAAGCTGGTGAGCGACAAGAAATATGTTTCTTTCGATGGAAAGCGAGAGGATGGAATGATGAGCTCCCTGGATCCAAAACTCACTGTGAATGAGGCTTTTGAGGTGGGTAAGACTCCTGTTTATGCCATCTACAGCACTGATGGAAAGACTTGGGAGAAGGCTGACTATATGAACGGCAATGCTCCATTGGTGGTGAAGGCTACGGATTACGAACTTTCGCTGGCTTCTGCGCTGAATGCCCAGTTGAAGCTGGAGTCTGAGCAGCTGAAGACGGGTGCTAAAAGTACTTTCCAGGTAACATTGAGCAACGACTGTGATTTCGAATATCAGGGCATCGTGAATGTTTTCTCTGATATGATTGCCGAGAAACCATCTGCTTTGGTTACGGACATCTTCGTCAGCGTTCCTGCCCATGGCACCATCACCCGCAGTTTCGAACTGCTTCCGAAGAAGGCTGGCGATCTCTATCTCTGGCTTGATGATGCAATGGCTGGCGTGAACGTGGGTGGTACTAAAGCAGGCATGAACCTGATTGATGCCCAGAAGTTTACGGTGGAGCAGGGCGAAGTGCCAACCATTTATCTGGTTGAGGCATCAACGAATGCCGAGCCTGAACTTTACGAAACCGAGCTGGCTTATTTTGGTGGCAAACTGGTGAGAGCGCCAAGAGTGAATGACGACAAGGCTGTGTTTACCTATAAGATTCAGAACGATGGTCCTGCGTGTACAATTAATATGGGCTTTGCTGCAGTAAGTGGTGATGATCCAGAACCGATTTTCAGATATTCCATTGAAGATGTTGCATTGGCAGGTAATGGTGAGGTGACTACCTTTACGAAGACGGTGACTCCAGAGGAGAAAGGTTCTCATTCTATCTGTGGATGTATAATGGCTATCAGTTCCTCTCAGTTGGTGGATTTCCCAACCTATCTGTCTCCTTACATTCTGTATTATGTGGAACCGATAGATAACTACCAAGGTTTCAGTATGAAGCCAGCCATGCAGCTGGTTTATGTATCGGGCACTTCTGCCGGCATTTCTCATATCGAGAAGGATGCCTCTGGTTTCTGGGATGTATATACTCTGAGTGGTCAGAAGGTAAAGAGGGTTGCTGCTGGTTCAGATCTCCAGCGTCTCGGTCTTCCTTCCGGCATCTACGTAGTAAATCATCAGAAGATTTTGGTGAAGTAAGAATCATAAGAATCTTGTGAAGTAAAGGATATTCTCAAACAAAAAAGGGTGTGTCATAGGTTTATGACACACCCTTTTTTTATGTTTCCTTTTTATATTGTACTGAACTTTCGCAAGTAGCATCCTTCCGTCCCCGAAGGGGGCGAATGTGAATAACCGCGGGTGGAATGACCGAAGGGAATGGAACCTGCGGATAGCAGACATACACTCTCTATCGTCCCCGAAGGGGGCGAACAGGAGCAAGACTGGATGCGGTTCGCCCCCTTTGGGGACGCTTTCTCCCTACTATTGGTTGTCCGCAGGTTCCATGACCTTCGGTCATTCCACCAGCGGTTATTGAAAGTTGGCCCCCTTCGGGGACCGGAGGTAACTTGCGAAACTTGAGTAAACAAAAAAAGGACTGACTCTCTTCACAGAGAAATCAGTCCTTTATCTAAATGCAAATGATAAGTAAATTCTTATATTCCGGAGAATTAAGCCTTACCCTCCATCTGAGCCTTCAACTTAGCAAGAGCATCGATGTCGCCGAGTGATGTACCAGCAGCAACGTTGTTGATAGCTGGAGTATCATTGTTCTTGCGACCACCATTGTGCTTGCGTCCTGATGGCTTAGCGATTGGCTCGTCCTTGCCCTCCTCGAATGTACGAGAGTGAGAGAGGATGATACGCTTTGTCTCCTTAACGAACTCGATAACCTTGAAGTCGAGAGTCTCGCCCTTCTTAGCCATTGTGCCGTCCTCCTTAGTGAGGTGCTTTGGAGTAGCGAAGCCTTCGCCGCCCTCAGCGAGAGCTACGACAGCGCCCTTGTCCATCATCTCGATGATAGTACCCTGGTGGATAGAACCTGGAGTGTAGATGTTCTCATACTCATCCCATGGGTTCTTCTCCAACTGCTTGTGGCCGAGGCTCAAGCGGCGGTTCTCCTTATCGATCTCGAGAACAACAACATCAATCTTAGCGCCTACCTGAGTGAACTCAGATGGATGCTTAACCTTCTTGGTCCAAGAGAGGTCAGAGATGTGGATCAAGCCATCAACACCCTCAGAAAGCTCTACGAAGATACCGAAGTTAGTGAAGTTGCGAACAGTAGCAACGTGCTTGCTGCCGATAGGGAACTTCTCGTCGATTGTCTCCCATGGGTCTTCCTTGAGCTGCTTGATACCAAGGCTCATCTTGCGCTCAGCACGGTCGAGAGTCAAGATAACAGCCTCTACCTCGTCGCCTACCTTCATGAAGTCGCAAGCTGAACGGAGGTGCTGGCTCCAAGACATCTCAGATACGTGGATCAAGCCCTCTACGCCTGGAGCAATCTCAACGAATGCACCGTAGTCAGCCATAACCACTACCTTACCCTTCACGTGATCACCTACCTTGAGGTTCTCATCGAGAGCATCCCATGGATGTGGAGTGAGCTGCTTCAAACCGAGAGCGATACGCTTCTTCTCCTCATCGAAGTCGAGGATAACAACGTTGATCTTCTGGTCGAGAGATACAACCTCGTGTGGATCGCTTACGCGGCCCCAAGAGAGGTCTGTGATGTGAATCAAACCGTCAACACCGCCGAGGTCAACGAATACACCGTAAGTAGTGATGTTCTTAACGGTACCCTCGAGGATCTGACCCTTCTCGAGCTTGCCGATGATCTCCTTACGCTGCTGCTCGAGCTCCTGCTCGATGAGAGCCTTGTGAGATACAACGACATTGCGGAACTCCTGGTTGATCTTTACAACCTTGAACTCCATTGTCTTGCCTACGAATACGTCGTAGTCGCGTATAGGGTGAACGTCGATCTGGCTTCCTGGCAAGAAAGCCTCGATTCCGAAGACGTCAACGATCATACCGCCCTTAGTGCGGCACTTGATGTAACCCTGGATGATCTCCTCGTTCTCGAGAGCTGCATTAACACGCTCCCAAGACTTGCTGAGGCGAGCCTTCTTGTGAGAGAGTACCAACTGACCCTTTGTGTCCTCCTGGTTCTCTACGTAAACCTCAACCTTGTCGCCTACCTTGAGGTCTGGGTTGTAACGGAACTCTGAAGCTGGGATGATACCATCGCTCTTGTAGCCGATGTTTACGATAACCTCTTTCTTGTCTACAGAGATTACGGTACCCTCAACAACCTGGTGCTCAGTAACCTTGTTCAATGTTTCGTCATAGGCCTTCTCGAGGTCTGTTTTGCTGACGCCTGCGTTTGTGCCGTTCTCGAACTCGTCCCAATTGAAGTCGTCGAGTGGCTGTACGTTCTTAAAATTTGACATAAAAAATAATTAAAAATTTAAATTAATAAAGTTAGACTTTATATATATTGTTAAAAATCGGCTGCAAAGTTACTCATTTTCTTTGGTTTACAAGCGTTTGGCATCTCTTTTCTTTTGTTTGTTAATGATATTTAACTAAAATGGGCGTTTCTTCTCGCTTTTTTCTCTTCTTACATTAATTAATGGTGGTAAAGTTTCGCACGTAACCTCCGGTCCCCGAAGGGGGCCAACTTTCAATAACCGCTGGTGGAATGACCAAAGGTCATGGAACCTGCGGACGTGCATCAGGAGGGAGAAATCGTCCCCAAAGGGGGCGAACAATACCCAATCTTACTCTTGTTCGCCCCCTTTGGGGACGGCAGAGAGTGTGTGTCTTCTATCCGCAGGTTCCATTCCCTTCGGTCATTCCACCCGCGGTTATTCACATTCGCCCCCTTTGGGGACGGCAGGATTCCACTTATGAAAGTTCAGAATGATGGAAAAGCTTTTGTCCTTTCTGGACTTGAAATGCGGCAGAATCACTGCGAAAAAATCAATTGCATGTAAAATGCGTTAAAATCATTAAAAAATCATCCCGAAATGTTGCGGATTACAAAATATTTGTTACCTTTGCCCCGAAATATGAAAAAATGAATAACTATTGAGTATTATGACACTAGTCATCTTGACCATACTGATACTGGCTTGCGTACTCATTGCAACCGAGAACGTGACCAAAGTGAACCGTGCTGCCGTGGCTATCTTCGCCGGAACGGTGGGATGGGTGCTATATATATGCTTTGGTATGGACTTCGTGACTAACGAACACTCAGCAGATTACAGCCATTATCTATACCTCACGAACCTGGAATCCACCAGCACCAACGTGAAGTACTTCATCTCCAGGCACATCTTCCTGCCACAGGTGGGCAGGGCTGCCGAAATCGTGCTCTTTCTGCTCGCCACCATGACCATCGTGGATATACTCAATAACAACGGCTGCTTCGACTTCGTGCGCCAGTTGCTTCGCACGCGCAGCAGCAGGAAGATGCTTTGGATGCTCGCCATCGTCACCTTCATCATCTCTATCAACCTCGATAATCTTACCACCACCGTGTTGATGCTCACCATCATGCACGGCATCATCCCAAGCCGCCGACAGCGTATGATATTCGGCAGTTCCATCCTCCTTGCCGCCAACTGCGGCGGTGCGCTTACCGTTATCGGTAACCCCGAAGGCCTGGTGCTCTGGAATTCCGGAGCCGTTACTGCCACCATTTTCTCGCTTTCGCTCCTGCTTCCGTGTCTGGCTGCGTGGCTCATCCCAACGGCGATGATGCAGCGCATGTTGCCGGATAGGGTGGAGACGGAGTGGATTGCCATGCCTTTCCGCGGAGATGACACACGCCTCAACGTGTGGCAGCGACTGCTGATGCTCCTGGTGGGCATCGGAGGCCTGTGGTTTATCCCTACCTTCCATAACATCACTAAACTCAGTCCGTTCCTGGGTGCGCTGTGCGTGCTCAGCATCCTCTGGATCGTGAACGAAATCTTCAATCGCAAGCTCATGAACATGGATGCGATGGTGGAGCGTCGCACTCCATTGGTATTGCAGTATGGCGTTATCCAGATGATGCTCTTCGTGATGGGCATGATGCTGGCTGTGGGCGTGGTGAAGGAGACGGGTGCCTTTGGCGACCTTACGGCATGGCTGGGCGTAAGCGATGAGCATCCTAGCGTGTGGCTGCATGGAATTGTGGCTGGAGTGCTGAGCACCGTGCTCGACAACTTCGCTACGGCGATGAACTTCTTCTCGCTGCACGACGTGGTGGGACTGGGCGACCCTCAGTCGGCCCTCGACTCTGTATATCAGACCAATGGAGTATACTGGCAGGTCATCGCCTACTGCGTGATGGCCGGCGGCAACGTGCTCGGCATCGGCACCATCAGCGGCCTTGCCCTGATGAAGATGGAGCACATGCACATGGGCTGGTATTTCCGCAATATAGGCTGGAAGGCCCTGGTGGGTGGCGTGCTGGGACTCGCCATCCTCTGGCTCTCGCACACCCTGATGGGCGGGACCATGTACTTGATGATTTAAACCATTTCTGATGATGAAAAGGGGATGTGAACACGCATCCCGAACGAAAAGACGTAGATTTTTGACAATGCCCTCTTATAAGACTTATTAAGAAATCCTCTTTGCAGGAAATTTATCTTTGCGAGAAATCTATCTCTGCGAGAAATTTATCTTTGCGAGAAATTTATCTTTGCGAGAAATCTATCACTGCGAGAAATCTGTCTTCGGAGGCATTGGATGCAGACAAAATTGAAGAAACTAATTAAAATAATGTATCAATTAATATAATAAGGTATAAATATAATAAGGTATATAGTTATGGCAAAGATTAAGACTATAGGTATTTTGACATCCGGAGGTGATGCTCCAGGTATGAACGCAGCTATCCGCGCAGTGACCCGCGCGGCTATCTACAACGGTTTCAACGTGAAGGGTATCTATCGTGGCTACGATGGCTTGATCAACGACGAGATCAAGACTTTTACCACAGAGAATGTGAGTGGTATCATCGGTACCGGCGGTACGATACTGAAGACTGCACGTTCTAAGGAATTCATGACAGAAGAGGGCCGACAGAAGGCTTTCGAGAATATTCAGAAGGAGGAAATCGATGCGCTGGTGGTTATCGGCGGTAACGGTTCGCTCACTGGTGCGATGAACTTCGCAAGAGAGTTTGATGTCTGCTGCATCGGTTTGCCTGGCACCATCGACAACGACCTCTATGGCACAGACAATACCATCGGTTACGATACTACGATGAACACTATCGTGGAGTGTGTAGACCGTATACGTGATACGGCGCAGAGCCACGAGCGTATTTTCTTCATCGAGGTGATGGGCCGTGATGCCGGCTTCCTGGCTCAGAACTCAGCCATCGCCAGCGGTGCAGAGGCAGCCATCATCCCAGAGGATTCCACCGATGTTGACCAGTTGGCACAGTTCATGGAGCGTGGTATCCGCAAGTCAAAGAAGAGCTGTATCGTCATCGTGTCTGAGAGTCCTAAGTGCGGTGCGCTCTACTATGCCGACCGTGTGCGCAAGGAGTTCCCTGAGTTCGACGTGCGTGTATCTATCCTCGGTCACTTGCAGCGTGGCGGTCGCCCATCAGCCCGTGACCGTATCCTCGCCAGCCGCACCGGTTGCGGTGCCATCGAGGCCATCATGCAGGGTCAGCGCAACGTGATGATCGGAGTTCGCAACAACGAGGTGGTATACGTACCGCTTTCAGAGGCTATCCGTTCTGACAAGCCATTCGACCGCAAGCTCATCAAGGTATTGGACGAGCTGAGCATCTAATCAGCTTCTCCTTCCGTTGCATTTCAGTATCTGATACTGTTATCGGCGTTGGCAATAGTAAATGTTTCAAAAGTAAAAATGGTTTAAACGGAACTAAAAATGTTTTAATCCGGAGTAATTTAGTGATAAAACTCCTTAAAAATTTGCAGGTTCCATGAATTGTTGTTACTTTTGCAGCCGTTAATCGATGTGCGTGCTACGGGTTCCGAAGCCGCTTCACGCACATTGAATACTAAAAGTACGAAATAATAAATATAAATAAATTTTAAACTAATAAAGCTTATGTCACAAGTAAGTGGACGCATCTCGCAGATTATCGGTCCGGTTATCGATGTATACTTCGATACCAAGGGCGAGAATCCAGAGAAGGTGCTTCCTAAAATTCACGAAGCTCTGAAGGTGAAACGCCCAGACGGACGCGACCTGGTCATCGAGGTGCA
>ENA-UEQM01000636-UEQM01000636.1-human-gut-metagenome-genome-assembly--contig:-NODE-636-length-20187-cov-5.062556_pt1 | contig 20187 bp, 16 predicted proteins | sample MGYA00242948_ERZ507948 | MGnify/ENA primary metagenome ERZ507948 (study PRJEB26167, sample SAMN06115440) | human gut metagenome | host: Homo sapiens | place: China:Hubei | collected 2015-07-28 | study... | reverse complement strand
AAATCACACATGATTACGAAAATTTAGGAGGATTAGCTTGAAAGGACTGGTAAAAAGCAGGGTGCTTGAAAAATTGCGTGCCGGAGAATACGTTTATTCGATGAAATTCAATTTTGAAAGCTCACGGGTCATTGAAGTTGCCGGGCTGACCGGGTTTGATTGTGCCTGGGTCTGTCAGGAACATATAGCGACTGATTCCAATTTGATGGAGCGGCAGATTCTGGCGGCCAAAAGTACCGGTATCGACCTTATGGTACGTGTGCCGAGAGGCAGTTACAGCGAACTTGTAAAACCTCTTGAGCTGGACGCCGCCGGTATTATGGTTCCCCATGTAATGAGTGCCGAAGACGCCAGAAACATCGCCTGGCAAACCAAATTTTATCCGGTGGGACGCCGTGCCGTTGACGGAGGCAATGCGGACGGTCAATTCTGTTTGCTGCCCTTTCCGGAGTATATAAAGTTTGTCAATGAAAACCGTTTTGTCCTTGTTCAGATCGAGGACATTGAAGCCATGGACGAGATTGAGGAGATATGCTCCGTGCCGGGAATTGATATTATCTTTTTCGGTCCCGGAGATTTCAGTCAGAGCGTGGGCAAACCCGGAGATTTGAATTGTTCCGAGGTGGTTTCCGCCAGAAAAAAAGTAGCTGAATGCGCTCTGAAACACGGCAAATTTGCCGGAACCGTGGGCAGTATACAGAATGTGAATGAGCTGCATGACTTGGGGTACCAGTTTGTCAATCTGGGAGCGGACGTAGTGTCTTTCGGGCAGTATTGCATAAATATACAGGAAAAATTGCAGTTTTTGCCAAAGTATTTCAATAAAATTTTTGCTTCAGAGCAGGCTATCCCCGACGCAAAGCATCGGGGTATTACGCCCGCTCTTACACGGCTCGTAAACGAGCCGGACGCAAAAATGGAAAAAGCAAAGAACAAAAAGTCGCCCCAAGAGGCGAGGTATTAAACCCAATGGAATAAATAAGAAAAAGGAGAAACATGAAGCAGAAACAGGATTTTTTTGGGAGGATATCTAACCTCCGTACTGTCAAGCATTTCACTTTAATAGAACTGCTCGTAGTGATGGCCATTATCGCCATCCTCGCTGGAATGTTGCTCCCTGCATTGAATGCAGCACGGGAGAGAGCACGGGGCATAAACTGTACCAGCAATTTGAAAAGTGTTGCGACAATGATGACTTTTTACAGCAACGACAACAATGGATTTATTGTCACTTATCTGTCCGGATTGCAAGGGACCGCAGGCTACATGGTCGCCCAAGGTACTAATGAAAGGTATGCAGCGGCAAGTTGGGCAGATGTTCTTTGTGCACAGGGGTATGTAAAACATAACAACAAAACACTTGCCTGTCCGTCCGGCGCCAATTCAGGCACGCTTGTCGGTACGAGCAGAGGTGCTAGCGCAATGGATTTGGTATACGGAGCCAGCACTGCCATCGGCTATTTCCAAACGAGCTTTATTATGCTTTCGAGCAACAATATTCGAGGTATAGATACGAAAAGGATTTTCAATCCTTCGCAGACTTTTCTGGTTGCCGACAGTCAAATCTGCACGTTGAAAGATTTGACGAACGTGCAGCATTACGGAATTACAAAAACCGGCGAAGGTACCGGTTCTATGGTTCAGCGTCATTCCGGAAAGATCCAAATGAATTTTGCAGACGGTCATGCCGGAGGATACTCAGGAAAAGAGTTTCGTGATATCATGTCCCGCAATTCCAAGGATTATACTACCGGTGAGTTCAAGTTTTACAAAAAAGCCGGAGATGCCGATGCAGATAAAGAAACACTCACTATTTGAAGTTGCCAAGGTGTGAAAAATGGATTTCAGAAAAACCATTATGGCAGGAGTTGCAGCGTGTTCTGTGCTGACTGTACTTTACGGCAGTGACAGTTCGCTGCAAAACATTGGAAGTTCCTTTGACCGCTGGGTCTTTGAGTGCCGTCCGGATGGAAAAAAACTGCGTATGCCCAAAATCGACGCCAACAGCTACCGCAGTTATCTCCTGAAAGTCAAGGGCGATACCATCCATATGATGCATGACGACCCGGACAAAGAGACTGCTTATCAGGGGATATTTTTCACCCGCTATCCGGGTTTGACTGCCAGCGGAATCGTGGTGGCGGAGTGGACCGCCGCCGTTCTGAAACCTGCCGACAATCCCGCCATGCCGGTTTTTCAGGCGGTTCTCTCTGCCGGAAATAACGATGGTCAGGTCTGGTATCCATTTGCCGTAAAGCTGTCTCCGCAGGGGGTGAGCACTCCTGCCGGACTGTTCAAACAGCCTATGCCGGATAATGAGTTTCACAAATTCCGTGCCGCTATTGACCCGGAAAGCGGAGAGTTTGTCCTCGTCATGGACGGCAATATCATTCAGCAGGGAACTTTGCCAAAAGCAAAAAAGGCTCAGAAGCCCATGCTGGCAATCGGCGACTGCTCCGGCGGCATTGCCGGACAGGCGGCTCTCAAATATTTCAAAATCGGCATTGCCTCCAAACCGCCGGAAACTGTGGCCGGACTGGGGGAGATTCCGGTGCAGTGGGGCTTTGAATGTCTCCCCGTGGACGGCAAAATTCCCATGTCCGGCATTGATGCCAACAGCTACCGCAAAGACCTGCTCACTGCTGACGCTCAGGGTATTCACATGATACATGACGATACTGACCCGGCGGTAAAGTATCAGGGTATTTTTATCGGCGGACATCCCAGGCTCTGCGGCCGCGGCATACTCATTGCCGAGTGGGAAGCGGCGGTACAGAAAGCGGCGGCAGACAAGAATACCGCAGTTTTCAATGTCAATATGGCACCGGCCGATTCTTCCGGAAAAGCCGGATACCAGACCAATTTTCTGCTGGCTCCCGCCCGGATAACCACTAAACTGGGGGTCGTGACAATGGCGTTCCCTGCCGGAGAGTTTCACCGTTTCCGCATGGCACTGAACCCGGAGAACGGCGACTGCTCGTTATGGATGGACGGCAAGGTATTGCAACAGGGCAAAGTCCGTCCGGTCAAAACACCCGGAAGACAGGTAATTGCCTTTGGCGACTGCTCCGGAGCCGTTGCCGGACAAGCCGTTATACGATATTTCAGAATCGGTAAATACATACCGGAAAAGTAAAAAAAGGATTTCACTATGAGACACCTCTTTGACAGAATAGTACCTTTTTTAGCGGTCTGTGCCTTGTTTTCCGGCATGCTTCACGCCGATGAGTGGGAAACCCAAAGAGCTGAACTCCTGAACCGTCCCCGGTATTTCTGGAACAATGACGGCGGCGACCTGTGGCACTGGGACAATACACCCGTGACCATTGAACGGGCTCATGCCAGAATAAACTGGGGTGTGAACGTGGCTTCCAAAGGTATCACTACATACGTCTACTGCCCATTGTGCAGTGCGTTTTGCAACCAGACCAACCGTACCAAAGCCGGAGACATTGTTAAGCCACCGAAAGAAAACCGAGTGGACTCGGTGAGAAAACTGCATGAGCTCGGAACCGACCCGCTGGAAATAGCCCAGGCCTATGCCCGGAAAAACAAACTGGAATTTTTCATATCTCTGCGTATGAATGACATCCATGATGTTATCACCTCCAACGGTCAGCTTCCGGTGGTCTTTCCGGATTTTAAACGCAAGCACCCGGAATACATGGCAGGCTCCATAACTGTCCGTCCTCCTGCCGCTCCGTGGAGCGCAGTGGACTATGGCGAACCGGAAGTCCGCAAGCGTATAACGGAGTGTTTCCGGGAATTTTGCGAAAATTACGATGCCGACGGTATAGAGCTTGACTTCACCCGTGATCCCAGTCTTTTCAAATCTGTGGCATGGGGAAAAAACATCTCCGCCAAAGAGATAAAAATTATGGACAGATTCATGGCAAATCTCCGTGCCATTGCCGAAGAAACGGGGAAAAAGCGTGGACGTCCGATTCTGATAGCTTTGCGTATCCCCAATGCCCTCGACTACTGCAAGGCAATAGGTATTGATGCGGAGGCGTGGTTTGCCAAAAAGTATGCCGATATTCTGGTAGCGGACAACTGGATGAACTACGACTTTATGGAAAATACCTTCAGACGTGTCCGCAAATACGGTGTAAAATGTTACGCAGGAGTGGACAATATGGCCGTCAGACGGGTTGCTCCGCAACAGCAGCAAGCTATCCGCTTCGCCATGATTTCCGACGCTCTGACCTGCGGAGCCGACGGCATATACTTCTTCAACTGGTTCAATCCGGACATGGTGAAAAATCAGATGACGCAAAACATCAGCGACTTGAAAGGCAAGAGTAAAATATATTACCCGAACAGTGCCTCGACGGATTACCTGATAAACCGTTATCTTATAAACGGGGAAAGTTTTGCCCGCCGTCCTATTCTCATGTCGGATATGCCTTTCCGGCTGCCTCCCGGACAGGAGTGCCGTCTCGAGTTCAACCTTATCGACGACTTCAAGGCCGAACTGAAACCGGAAGTCTCGGTTTCGCTTTCTGCCACGGAAGCAGTCAATCTCAAAATGACCGTCAACGGTACTGCTGTCCCCCTTAGCGGAAGCCGTGACAAAACTGCTTCAATTCCGCTGAATTTGCTGAAAACCGGCAAAAATGTCTTTGTCATATCCTACACTCCGGAAAACTCGCAGAAAGCGGTAAAACATGCCGTAGTTCTTGCCGGAACACATATACTTGCCGGGAAAAATCAGCCGCCGTGGCGCAGATTCATGCGGGTGGACGATCTCCGCTCCGCCGAGAAAATAGAGGATGAGGCATATGTGCTTACCGACAGCGTTTCCGCTCCCGGCTGTGCCGCCTCTCTCATGTACCCGCTGGCAGATGCAGGCAACCAGCCTTTCAGAGCCACTTTTGAGATGAAACTGGACCATACCGACAATCCCCTTGCCGCAGTATTCCGTATTGCAGACAAAAGATTTGCGGAGATTATCAGCTTTACTCCGAAAAAGATAAATTTTCTTTATGCTGAAAAGTCCATACCTTTTGAGACCGACGACGATTTTCACTGGTATCGTGTGGTCATGGAGAAGAAACATCTGGTCTTTTATGCCGACGGCCGGGAGCGCATACGGGTGCCGCTGGTAATGAAAGCCTCCGCTCCGGAAGCACGCCTGAACGAATATGTACAGGTGGTACGGGGTATGCATGACCACAGTTTTGTTATCGGCTCAATTTCCGGCAAGGGCAAAGGAGTTTCCCGGTGGAAAAATATTCAAATTGACAAAAGCGGTATCGGCTTGACAAATTTTCATCTGGATATTATCTACCCGGAAGAACCGCCCCGTACTGTACTGCCCATGGCTGACGCCTCGCCGGAGTGGAGTTTTACCCTCAATACCCGGAATATGAATAATCTCTCCGGCATTGACGCAAACAGTTACGGCAAAGATACCATGACTGCCAAAGACGGCGCACTGCTTCTGATACACGACTCACCGGAACAGGGGCGGAGTTATCAGGGAATCTTCCTCGGCGGTCATCCGGGCTTGAAGATGTCCGGTATATTCCTTGCCGAATGGAGTTGCGCCGTTCACCGTGCCGGGTATCCTGACAATCAGGCGGTATTCAATCTTCTTATGCGTCCGGCGGCGAAAGACGGCACAGCTCCCCGTGAAAACTTTGTGCAAATCTCCCCCGCCGGGATAAAAACCAAACTCGGCAGTGTGAAGCTGAATTTGAAACCCGGTGAATTTCACACTTTCCGGGCGGCACTGAATCCGGAAAACGGAGATTTCGCTTTGTGGATGGACAAAAAACTCATTCAGCAGGGCAATATCCCGGTCGGCTTCGGCGCAAGACAGGTAATATCTTTCGGAGACCTCTCCGGCGCAGTCGGCGGTCAGGCTCTCCTGAAAGAGATTAAAATAACAAAAGTTCAATAACAAAAAATATAAACAAAAAGGAATTTTTATGTCGGAACATTGGATCAGTTACCTGATCATGGCGGCCTACATGATATTCATTCTCGCAGTGGGTATCTCCATGAAAGGAAAAAACAAAAACGTGGAAGGCTATCTTCTCGGCGGACGCAGTATGCCATATGTGGCAGTCGGCATGTCCATGATGATGGCTATGTTCAGTTCGATTTCCATTATCCAGATACCCAGTGAGATTTTCTCCCGGGGGTGGACCATGTGGTCAATGGCAATCTTTCTTACATTGCCGCTGGCTATTCCCTATTATCTCCTCTTTGTCCGCTTCTATTTCAAACTGGGCAGTTTCACCCCTTACGAATATCTGGAATACCGGTACGACAAGGCGGTGCGTGCAGTGGTGGCCGTCAGTGCCTTTTACTGCCAGACCATGTATATCGGCATGGTGCTTTATACCTCAAGCAAAATCTTTGAGGGTGCTTACGGCTGGCCATGCTGGTTTACTATTGTCATGATCGGCGGTATCGGTCTTATCTATACTGTTATCGGCGGTATCAAAGCGGTGGTGTGGACGGACGTAATACAGTTCTTCTTCATGTTCGGCGGTCTCTTTGTGCTTATCTATGTCCTCTGTCAGAATGTGAACGGCGGCGCATGGGGCGCCATATCATACGCATGGGAAAACGGCCACGGCGCACCTCAGTATTGTGACCCGGAGTTCTACAAATTCACTCCGTATACCCGTTTGCTCTTTTTCGTCCTGCTCTGGCAGGCGGTAATTTGGCCGATAGGCAGTGCTTGCAGCAATCAGGCCACCATTCAGCAGATTCTCTCCACCAAAGACTGGAAATCCGGCTTCAAATCCCAGATACTCTCCACCGTATTCGGTATCTTTGCCAGCGTGGTTCTCTACTTTATCGGCTTTGCGGTTTACTCCTATTACAGTCAGAATCCCGATCCGGTGGTTACTGCCCGGGGCGGAGACATTGCGCTGACCCACTTTGTCTCAAGCAAATTGCCGCTGGTCTTCTCCGCTCTCTTCATGGCTGCCATGCTCTCAGCCATTATGAGTACCCTTAACTCCGGCATAAACTCCATGGCTACCGTGTGGCTCAAAGAGGTGCACTCCAAATTCATCAACAAAAGCATGTCTCCGGAAAAAGAGCTGTCCGTCTCCCGCTGGGCGACATTCAGCATCGGCATTTTTGCCATAAGTCTCGGTTTGCTCATCGACTTTTCCGGTCAGTGGCTCAAGCAGAGCGTCACCGAAGTAGGTACGATTTTCTACATGCTGGGTGCCGCCACACTTCCGGCATTCCTCTTTGCCGTACTCTCCAACCGTGCCAATTCAGCTCTTATCTGGGGATATACCGCATTCGCTTTCGGTGAGACGCTTGGCAAAAACATCTGGTACATACTCTCCCGCTCGGCAGTGCAGATGTGGGAAAAAGACCCGTCAGCCGGTTTCGGATGGGGCGGCAAACTTCCGTTCTGGTATGTGCTTATTCCGCTGGTAATCGGAGTACTCTGCTGTATCCCCTACTGCCGGAAAGAGACCCGCAGCCGTATTGCCGCCAAGACTGCCGGGCTTGTCGGCGTGGCTTTCCTCGGACTCAGCTTCATGCTGCTGGCGTGGTGGGGCTTCAGCAACTGGTATGTGGACACAAAACCCATGGAGTGCAGTTTTGCATTCTACATGCCGTTTTCCACTATCGGGGCATTCATAATTCTCTGGTTCTGTCCGGTTCAGCCGCGTGAAAAATGGCAGGGACTTACTCTGGGCAGTCTGGGCGAAGAGATTATCGAGCGCAAAAAATAAAAGGATTTTCCGTTTATGAAAATGACTTTTGATTCAAAAGGTTCGTTCAGTTTCGGCGGACAGAAAATAGGCTGGAAACTGAAATACAGATCAGGCGGTGAATTTGTTCAGCTTCTGCCTGGCGAAATGAAAAAATTCCGCAGTGAAGAGACTTCCGATGGCTTCCGCCAGATATGGGAGGGGCATGAGACGCAGGGTGATTGCTTCAAGGTAATATGCCATTGGAAAGCTCACGGCAAGGCTCTTCATGGTAAACTTTCCTATTCGGGTGCCTGTCCGGAACGGCAGATACATGAGGTGATATTTCCCTCGGTGACCATGGAACATCCGGACAACCGTATTCTGCTTCCTCACGACATCGGCTATCTCAGCGGACCCTTGCAGGAGTGGGAGCTTACGGTGCCGTCGCCGGAACGGTTTTCATTTCACCCGTTCCAGTTTTTCGGATTTTTCTCTCAGGCAGGCAATCTCTATGCCGGCTGTCTGGACAACAGACACTGGAATAAAAGTTTCGACCTGACTACCAGAGATAATCCCCGTACTGCGGATCTGGATATAATCATTCCGGTAGCCCGGACCCGTCTTGCGGCGAAACGCTGGAGCGTACCATTCGCCGTGGCACTGGAGCCTTTTGAGGGCAGCTGGTTCAATGCGGCACTCATCTACCGCCGCTGGGCGCACCGTCAGCAGTGGTACCGCAACCGGATAAAGGACAATCCACTCAAAGATACCGGTATCTGGTTCTGGAATCGGGGAGAAGCCGACGATGTAATGGCTCCGGTGGAAGAGTTCGTCAAACGCTCCGGCGTACCGGCGGCTCTGGACTGGTATTTCTGGCACAGCAATCCTTACGACACGGATTACCCCGACTTCTGGCCGCCCCGTGCCGGAGAGGAGGAGTTCCGCAAAGCCGTTGAGCGCATGAATTCCCAGAATATATTTTTGCAGGTCTACATCAATGGCGTGATATGGGATATTCAGCACCGAGAGTGGGCCGACGGCGGTGACGACTCCGCCGTAATGACCGCAGACGGCAACGTATTCAGCGTGCCTTTCAACCGTTACAACGGCCACCGTCTGGCTTACATCTGCGGCGAGGGAGAACCTTTCTTCAAGCGCATTCACAAACTGGTTGACCACCTGACAGGAGCAGGATTGAAAAGTGTTTATCTCGACCTTATCGGCTGCGCTTCCACGGTGATCCCATGCTGCAATCCGAGACATAAACACGCTCCCGGCGGCGGCTTCTATCAGGCCGAAGGCTATCGGAAAATGATAAAATCCCTGCGTGAACGCCACCCCGGAGTAGCATTTTCCACCGAGGAGGGAGCCGAAAAATATCTGGATTTGGTGGAATCCATGATACTGCTCTATCCCAGCCACGAGCGTATCGGCTACTGGAACCTTGCCCAGCGCATGAAAGGCGAATATGTGCCGGTATTTACCGCTGTTTATCACGGCAGTACCGCACTTTTCGGCAACTTTGCCATACCGGACAATATTCCGGCATGGGATCCTCTCTGGCCGGACGAGGAGAGGTACAAGGCTGAGGACGAACAGGAGTGGACCCGGATTTTCCCTGACCAGTTCCCGCTGGAATTTACCCGCGGCATTATCTGGGGTATGCAGCCTACTGTGTGCAATCTGCGCAAGGGTCAAGCCGACAATCCTGCAACTTCCGGATTTTACGATTTCGCTGTGACCTGTGCCAGATTTTATTATGACAACCGGGATTTGCTCTTTTCCGGCACCATGCTTCCGCCGGGTGAGCTTAAAACACGTTGCAAAAAAGTCCGCCTTTTCAAACGGGGGACCTACTCCAAACGCAGTGAGGTTGCTTATGTGGAGACTGAATCTCCGGTGATACTGCACTCCTGCTGGCAGTCCCCCGGGGGACGGAAAGCATTGGTTATGATAAACTGGGACAGTGAACCGGCTGAATGGAGCTGGGAGGGCAGAAGCGGCACGCTTGCTCCCCGCACCTGCTGTGCCGTGGAACTTGAAAAACCATGTAAAGAAACCGGCGCAAATATGGATTTTGTACGAAAAACAGATTGTTTCTCCGGAGTTCCCGAAGTATAGTATGCAAATAACTTTTTCGGAAAAACCAACAAGGAGAGTATGTAATATGGTGTCAGACTGCAAGAAAACCACTTCTCAAATCGTGCGTGAATATATCCTGTCCGGCATAAAACAGCGAAAATTTCTGCCGGGTACTCCGGTGAGAGAGGAAATTGTGTGCGAAGCATGCAGTTGCAGCGCCACTCCGGTAAGAGAGGCGTTCCGCCAGCTGGAAAAAGAGGGCTGGCTTACCAACTTCCCATACCGTGGCTGTTTCGTCCGGATTCTCGATGCGGATGAGGTTTCCGAGATATTCTACATGCGTGAGGCTATTGAAAGCCGTGCAGTATTGAGTCTGGTGCGCAACAAGGAAAGAGATCTGACGCCGCTGCGGAAAGTGGTCTCCGCCATGGAGCAGGCTTTGTCCAGGGAATCTCTGAACGAAAGCGGCAGTTATATCGGAGATATTGACTTTCACCGGACGCTTCTTGATATTTCAGGACTGGCGAAACTTTCCAGTTATGCCCACAGCCTGGATTCCCAGCTGCGTTCTTTTACCGTGCCGGGGCTGAGAAATTTCTCACATGAAAATCTCAGTGACTTCTGGGCACAGCACCATCTGATACTCTGGGCAATAGAACACCGGTGGGAACGGTCGGCAGAAGGGCTGATACGCGACCACATAGAACAGTCGAGACAGCGTACTCTGGAGCAGATGAAAGCTCTCGAATACGATGACTCTACCGATACACGCAGCAAAGGCAAAACGGGGCGGAAAAAATCCGTTCCGAAAAAATAACCTCCGGCGGCCCCGGAGGTAACGGAGCCGGAATATGAAAATCAGTACAGAAAAAGATATTTTATATCAGAAACGGAAATTTTTAATCAGTTCGGCAGTATGTCCGCTGCTGTTTAATCTGTCAGGCATCGCATTCTGTACTGACAAAATAGACTCCTCCGACGGATATACCCGTCTGGCGGCAACAAACCGGCCGGAATCCAAGTCAGCGGCATTAAGCCCCCGTCCGGCAATCCCTTATCCACAAGGTACCGTAAGCAACTGGTACGGCTTCAAACGTCACGATTTCGTACTTGACGGCCGCAAGGGATTTATTGTGGAACCCCGCAATCCAGCTCCCGGACTTCCGTGGAGCTGGTGTATGCAGTGGGCTGACTCCTTTGTCCCCCGGACTCCGGCTCTGAAACTGCTGGAACGGGGATTTCACCATGTATATTTTGACATCTTTGACACTGCGGCCAATCCGGATGGGATAAAAAAACTTGAAACCTTTTATGCCATGCTTCAAAAAATGGGATTTCACCGCAAAGCGGCACTTACCGGTATGAGTTACGGCGGACTTTTCGCATTCCGCTGGGCGGCGGAACACCCGGAGACCGTAGCGGTAATATATGCTGATGCCCCGGTATGCGATTTGGGATTTATGCACAACAGGGATAAATACAATGCCAAAACGCAATGGCTCGATTATTACCGGAAAGAGAGCCGCAGGGTGGCTGACGCATACCGGACGGATGTGGAAAAACTTTCTCTCCACCCGCTTTCGCCAAATAACAATTTTCTTCCTATTGCCAAAGCCGGAATACCGATTCTGTGTATCCGGAGCGGACAGGATCTGACCGTACCTCCGGAGAGCAATATTGATATCTTTGCCGAAAGACTCCGCAAGGCCGGCGGCAGGATTGAAATAATCCGCCGGGACCTCTTCGGCCACCATCCCCACGGCTTGGACGATCCGCAGATGCTGGTCGACTTCATACTGCAAAATTACCCTGAATTTTAACTTGTGCCAATAACAGGAGAACAGGCAAAATGTCTCTTAAATTCCGACAGATACATCTGGATTTCCATACCTCGCCGGAGATACCTGAGGTGGGAGTTGACTTCAACAAAGCGCAATGGCAGAAAACTCTGCTGGACAGTGCGGTGGACTCGATTACCTGTTTTGCCACCTGCCATCATGGTTACGCCTACTACAATACCGAAGTGGGAGAACGCCACCCGCATTTGACCTTTGACCTTTTGCGGGCCCAGTTTGACGCCTGCAAGGAGGTGGGCATAAATGTTCCCATTTACCTGAGCGCAGGATTGAACGATTACGCAAGATACCGCCACCCGGAGTGGCTGGGGCGCAACCCGGACGGCAAATACCGCTGGGGAACTCCCTTTACCGCCGGATTCAAAAAACTCTGCTTCAACAGCGGTTATCTGGATTTTCTCTGCGCCCAGATAGAAGAGGTGGCAAAACTCTTTCCCGGCTGCGACGGTATTTTTCTTGATATTGTATCACAGGGACCCTGCTGTTGTGAAAAGTGCATTCACGATATGCTTGAACAGGGATTTGACCCGGAAAAAGAGGAGGACAGAACGACATTCGGCCGCAAGGTGGAGATGAATTATCTTGAAAAAACCACTGCGGCGGCAAGACGTTTCGACAACAGTATGAAGGTTTTTCACAACAGCGGCAACATCACCCCCGGAGACCGGGAAATACTGCCGTATTTCAGCCATTTGGAGCTGGAATCATTGCCCACCGGCGGCTGGGGATACGACCACTTCCCCATGTCGGCGGCATACACCCGTACTTTGGAAATGGACGTAATGGGCATGACCGGAAAATTTCACACCACCTGGGGTGAGTTCGGCGGGTTCAAACACCCCGACGCTCTGCGTTACGAGTGTGCGGCAATGCTTGCAAACAATACCCGGTGCAGTATCGGAGACCAGCTTCACCCCTCCGGCAGGCTGGATAAAAGCACTTATAACATGGTAGGAGCCGTATACAGGGAAATCCGGGACAAAGAGCCTTTCTGTATCAATGCTTCAAGTGCCGCCAATACGGCCATAGTCAGCCCCAGAGCAGTGAGACATTTGCTGAATGCCCGGACAAACTCCGCCGAATTCGGGGCGGGCAGAGTTTTGCTGGAGGCTCATATCCCATTTGATATTGTGGATATGGAGAACGACTGGACACGCTATGATTTTCTGATTTTCCCAGATGACGTTGAGTTTACTTTGGAAGTTGAAGAAAAACTTAAAACTTATGCCGGGAAACTCATTCTCTCCGGCACTGGCGGTTTCAGAGACGGCAAAATGACCGTGAATACCGGAGCGGAAGATTGCGGAGAAAGCCCCTATTCACCGGATTATATGGCTCCCGCTCCGGAGTTTCAGCCCTCATGGGTGGAGACACCCATGGTAAGCTACCTCCGGGGGCGGCGGATAAAGGTGCGGGAGGGTAAATCTCTCGGCAAAATCTTTGACCCGTATTTCAACCGGAGTTATCTGCACTACAGCAGTCACCAGCATACGCCGTACCGGACGGAAGAGTCCGGATTCGACCTTGGAAGTATGACGGACAAGGTGCTTTATTTTGCCCACCCCGTGTTCTCTCTCTACTATGGTTACGGCTGTGCCGCACACCGTACTTTCATTGAAAATGCAATGTTGGCATTCATGGGGACAAAGTGTCAGGTGCGTACCGATTTGCCCTCTACTGCCAGAGTGACATTGATGAAGCAGGAGAGCGAAAAGCGTTACGTACTGCATCTGCTTTTCGGGGTTCCGGTTTTGAGGGGCGGAGACCTTCTGCTGTCCGGTGGAAATGCCTCCGGCAGAAGCAATCTTCAGATTATCGAGGATTTAACACCATGTCCGGCGGCAGAATGTGAAGTCCGTTTGCCGGAAACGGTCAGAGAAATAACGGAGGCAGAGACGGGAAAAAGCATTCCCTTTGAACGAAAAGACGGTGCCGCAGTATTCAAAGTCCCGTCATTTGTCTGTCACTCCATGTTGCTTTTGAAATACTGACGGAGATAGAATATGGAAGAATTGAATATCAAATCAGGAGCAGATTTACCGTGGCAGGAGTACTGCCGGATAAATGAATTTGTGGCAACTTCATTTGGCGGCACTCCGCCGCCCATGCCGGAAGAAAATGCGGAAAACCTGGCATGGCAGCGTCACAAGTACCGTTATTATCATTTTACCGAAATAGACGGTAAAATCGCCTCCGGTCTCTGGTCGTACCCCATACCGTTTCTGGTGAACGGCAGACGGACCGATGTCTGGTCAGTGGGCGGAGTTTCCACTGCGCCGGAATTTCGGGGACGTGCTCTTATGAGCCGTATGGTTACTAAAGCCATGAACGGCATACGTCAGAGCGGCGCACCGCTGGTCTGGCTGGCGGGCAAGCGTTACCGTTACGGCAGATTCGGCTTTCAGCGTGCCGGAAATATGCTGGAGCTGGATATTGAAAAAGACAATATTTCTCTGTTTTGCCATGACAGCGGCTGTGAAGTGACATTTTTTGACGACCCTGCCCGGGTGCCGTGGCAGGAGGTCAAACGCCTTACTGCAGAGCAGACTTTCCGCCACGATGTACCGCTGAATGATTACGCATTCAAATGTATCGACCACAAATTTCTTGCTGTCTTTGCCGGACGCAACGGGAAGTTTGAGGCGGCGGCAGTCTACCGTCCGTCAGAACACCCGGTGCTGGCGGAATACGGCGGAAATATTGACGCTTTGTCGGATATACTCATTGCCTTTGCGGAGAAATATCCGGCGTTTCAGGTGCGTATGCCCCAGATAGACAATGAGTTTTTCCGGCTGTTTTTCCCGCTGGCGGAGCGTTGGAGAGTGGATATAAATTACGGTCTGGCTATTGCCGATTTGAAAAAATGCCTTGAACTTATTACCGTACCTGCTTTGCCGGAATTAGAGGGAAAGGCGGTCAATCTGGTAATGACTGAAGGCATGTTTGACGAGCAGAGAGCCTCTGTTTCTGTATGTGACGGCTCTCTTGTCATCGGCGGAGAGGTTGAGGGAGCCCCCACGGTACAGCTTGACCAGATGACGATGGTCTCCTGTCTTTTCGGCCCGGTACGCCCCTCCATGTTTCTGCATGAGCCGGCGGTCAGGTGGCTTGACTCGGTACTGCCCATAACCATGAATTTGCAAACCAGCGTTCACGGCGCATAAATAATTCACAGGAAGGTCAAAAAACTATGGAAAAGAGAGATTTGTTTCTCAGAATGGAAAAATCAGCAGAGGGAAAGCCGTTTTCCCACTTCTGGAAAGAGTGCCTCGCTGCCGGACGGGCAAACGAGGGATTGCGGGCGGACTGGCAGGAGCAGTTGAAAGAGGCGGTGGAAAAATGCGGATTCAAAAGACTCCGCTTTCACGGACTTTTTCACGATGATATGTTTACCTGCCGACGGAAAAAGGACGGCAAACTTGAATTCAACTGGATGTATGTGGATTCCCTGTTCGACCGCATGCTGAAAATGAATATCCGCCCTTTTGTCGAGCTTTCGTTTACGCCCGGCTGTATGACCAGCCAGCCTGATACATGGTTCTGGTGGCGGGCGCACACCGTTATGCCGGACGATCTGAACGAATGGGCATTGCTGGTACGCAAGCTGGTTCTGCATCTGATTGAGCGTTACGGACTTGAGGAGATACGAGAATGGTACTTTGAGGTGTGGAATGAACCTAATTTGCGTTTCTTCTCTACCGGAACCCGCTCGGAATATTTTGAACTTTACCGGGTATCGGCGGAGACCATCAAGGCAATAGACCCGCAAATAAAAATCGGCGGACCTGCCACCAGCAATTTTATCTGGGACAACCGTTTTGACGGAGAACGCTGTCTGCCGGAAGAACAGATTCACTATCCCGGCGTGAACGATGACCTTTCCAAACTGACTTGGAAACCGGTATGGGCGCAGGAGTTTCTGGATTACTGCGAAAAGAACCATGTCCCGGTGGATTTTCTCTCCACCCACCCGTATCCCTGCACCTCTGCCATTGATGCCGAGGGTATACCCAAAGGGCGCAGCCGTCCGGTAAACGCCACTGCGGAAGATTTGGCATATCTGCGTAAATTCATCGACAAAAGTGCATTCCCGGATTTGGAAATTCACCTTACCGAGTGGTGCAGTTCCAGTGCTTACGGCGACTACTCACACGACCATATTACCGGGGCATGTTACATTGTCCGCAGTATTCTGAACTCCCTCGGCAATGTGGATTCGCTGGCGTACTGGGTTTTTTCGGATATTTTCGAGGAAAAGGGAGCCGGATTCGGTATTTTCCACGGCGGATTCGGTCTGGTCACCACCAACGGCATACCGAAACCGACATGGCACGCCTACCGCTTCCTCAATGCATTGGGCGGAGAGCTTATCGGACGGTCTGAAGAGGTATTTTTTACCCGCCGAAAAGACGGCAAACTCTCCGGTATCATCTGGAATTATCCGGAAGCCGAGGTTCCGCTGGCGGCTCCGGTTTGCCGTGACCCCAAAGAGGCGATAGATGTGGTAAATACCGGCAGTGCAAAAAATGTGGATATTGAGATTTCCGGCTTTGCTCCTTATGCCCGTTTTCAGGTGGAGACTTTGAGCCGGGAATATGGAGATGCGGCAATCGCTTTTTATGAAATGGGGTCGCCTCTTGAGCCAACCCGTTCCGAAGAAGAGTATTTGAGAAACATCTCCCGTCCGGCAGTACACATGTGGACCGCTGATGAAAACGGTGTTCTGCGAATCAAAGGAACAATCCCTGCATGGGAAATTCGTCTCATACAGGAACTTTAATAAAAGGACTATGAAGAATGAGTGAAACAGCATTAAAAAAAGCATTGGATTTTATTGAAAACGAGAAACAGTTTCATCTGGGATTTCTGCCCTCCGAGCAATCAAATCCGCTGACAAAGAATCTGGATAAGGAGTTTGCAAAATCCACCGTGGACGGCGTGGCCAATCTGCAAAGCGTGGACCGCAATGTGCTTGCTATGGCAAAACGGATTTTCGCCTCGGATGAGTTCAAAAAACTGGTGGATACCGGTGTGGGCGTTATCCGCAGCGGCGGCAAAATAGTCTTTTCCGGCTGCGGAGCCACTGGACGGCTGAGTATTCTCCTTGAATGCATGTGGCGCGACTGCTGTGCCAAAAATCCGGCGGCGGCAAAGTATGCCGATCAGGTATTCAGCATTATGACCGGCGGAGATTTCGCACTGGTGCGCTCGGTGGAATTTTTCGAGGATTACCAGTCATTCGGCCGCCGTCAGGTTCAGGAAATGGGCATTACCGACAAAGACATGCTGGTGGCCATTACCGAGGGCGGAGAGACCTCTTCCGTACTGGGTACGGTCTTTGAATCCCTTGACCGGGGAGCCGCAGTATTTCTCATGTTCAACAACCCGGCGGATTTGCTGGCGGAACACCTTGAACGCTCACGGAAAGCCATTTGCGACAGCCGGGTATGCGTGCTTGACCTCTCCTGCGGTCCGATGGCACTGGCCGGCTCCACCCGTATGCAGGCAACCACCTCCGAACAGCTGGTGGCCGGGGGCGGACTTGAAAGCATTATGAATACTCTTCTGGGCAATCCCATGAGTGATTACGCCGCCGACTTTGAACAGCTGCTCAACGCACTTGAAGCACCGGAAGCCAGAAAAGCCATTGCTTCATTCATCGACTTCGAGGCGGATATTTACCGCAAAAAAGGTCTTGTAACCTACTTTGCCAACGATTATCTGCTGGACATCTTTACCGACACGACGGAACGCTCCCCCACCTTCATGCTGCCGCCATTCCGCAAGAATGACGATATCGTATCACCCCGTCCGTGGGCATTCGTCAAAAATCCGCTGATGACCACGCCGGAGGTCTGGCAGAACGGCATGCACCGCCCCCTGCGCTGTCTGGAGTGGACCCCGGCGGATTATGTGGCCATGGACGCCCCGGCGCACATTCCGGCAAATCCGCCTAAAATCAGTGCCGCCGAACTTCTGAAAATCGAAGTGGGCAATGAATCCATATCCGACCGTACCGTCACCGGAAATGACGCGGCAATACTGATCACCGTTGGAAAGAATCCCAGTAACCCGGCGATTTACAGTGTTCTTGACAGCATTAATGCCCCCTTTGCCAGCCGCAGACATCTGACAGTGGGCGGCGAAAAAGGCGACTTTGTCGTCCCGTGCCAGCTGTCGGTAACTGCGCTTCACATTATGGAGCACATGGCAATCAAGCTGGTTTTGAATACGGCCTCCACTGGTATCATGGCGGTACTTGGACGTGTTACCGGCAATTGGATGAGCTGGGTAGACTGCACCAATAAAAAACTTATAGACCGGGCAGTACGTCTGATTTGTGAAATCGGCGGGCTGGATTACCGCAGTTCCTGTATCAAATTATTCGAAGCGCTGGAGTTTCTGCAAAATACAGAAGATGTTTCACTGAAAGGCACTCCGGCAGTGCAGTATGTACTGAAACAAATAGAAAAATAATATCTATTTGGTGTCTGCTCAATAAGGCATGATTTTTACGGTGGATGCAGAGATTCTGCGGAAGGGGGACGCTTTTGTCATGCCTGAGTTATATGGAGCGGCTCTCTGTGTGCATTTGTCACCGGGCACCTGAAAATGCACCACTTGTGGGCACCCCAAAATGCACCACCAGTTTTGTTTAATAAACTACTTCTATAATGGCTTTTCAAGTGTTCAGAAGAAAAATTTTTTCTTCTTCTGAACAGCTGAAGCTGTTTTCGTATCAGGTTCTGCTGGTAGTCAAGTTTCAAACGGAATAAAAGGGAGCGGAGCGACCGATTATGCCGGATTGGAGCTTGACTACCAGTAGGTTCTGATTCAATTGAGTCAGTTACTTCTTTACCTACTGCAAACAGCTAGGGAAGTGTATGCCCAGCCCCATCTGGATTTGAAGTGATCGATGTGCTATGTTCTTCCGCAACCCCGAACGATAGGAGAACGGCATGGGACGAGAAGGACGTGATTATTGGGATGCACAACTGTCAGAGTATTGGGACAGCGGTTTCACGATTCAGGAGTATAGCGAATTGAAGGTACTTCCTTACGAAAGTACCGTCGCTGGATCCGAGTGTTGCAAAAGGCACACCAGAATGGAGCGAGCGACTTGGAAAAGCTGGAGCAGATAGAAGTCAAGCCATTGCCAGCAGATACGAGGAATGGATCAGGAGTTCGGTTGTGGTTTGACGGCATCGAGATTTCGGTAGAAAAAGGGGGCGACGGTAGTACCCTGTCCGAAGTGTTGAATCTGCTCAAGGCGCGGTCATGTTCGGCATCTGCGGCTCGGTAAAGCTCTACTTAGGGAAACAACAAAGAATCTTCAGACCATGGTGTACGGAAATTTGCTACAGAGACAAGACTCCCGGAGCAGAAAACTCTCCGGGAGAATGGCAGGAATTTTCACTTTGCGCGGATGTACCCAAAAATGAGACTGCTCTGAATCTTGCCGTCTTCTTCTGGAAGATCAAGGTGGGGGAGTTTGAAGTGACCTCGCTGCGACTTCTCGCACAATGACACCGGATTTCCCGTCCCGGATGCCCCCGGAAAAGGGATGGGGGATCACGAATCCTGCGGAGTTTTTTTCCTCCAGGCGCTGGGGACCGTTCCGGTCTCTCGACGGAACTGCTTGTAGAAATTGCTCGGATCGGAAAAGCCGCAGCGATAGCCGATTCGCTCCACCGGAACGGCACTCTCCCGGTGTATGCCCAGCGTCTCGGTAGCGCACGCTTCCGCAAAAGCGTGGAAACTTGGGCTTAATCTGCATGCAAAGTCAAGTGGTCTTGCAAAGGTATATGCCCAGAAGGGAAAATCCATGAATAGAATACCACTGATAATTGAACAAAGCGAGAAGTCATATCTATAATCGAACGATTGTAAGAATCAAGATTTTAGCTGACAAAGAACACGGGTTATAATTTTCTTTTTCGCTCCCTTGCTTCATCGGCCATGCGTCCCAGTTCCTGAGGAGTTGAGTTCTTTAATATTTGCAGAAGACGTTCACCTTCCGCATGTCTATTCCGGTTGTTCAAGTGAGTTTTCGATACGGATTCCGGAGAGGTATGAGATGAGGACATTTCCTTTGCAAATGTCATCAGATGTGCAGGCTTTTCATGCGGATCTGCCTTCCGTGAACGGACTTTGATGAAGCGGGTGATGGTTGACCAGTGAACTTCAAGGCTGTACTGTTCTGCCAGCAATGTTTGTATTTCCCGGGCGCTTTTGCGTTCGTCGAACCACCATGTGAAGATTTGCTTCTGATAAGGGATCAGGCAGCTCCGGAAAGCCCCCGGACTGTTGCGTTTGTTTTGAGCTCCCGCCATATTTCCTCCTTGCGTTTTGTTGCGTAATATAGCGTAATTTTGCATATTCGTCAAATGGCCGCGTTCAATTACGCAACAAAACGCAACGGAAACTGCCGAAAACAAGCCTATCGGTCACGATAGGAAATTGCGTCTGCTTCATGCAGGAAAAATCAAATTTTTTCAGTGCCGTCCCATAATTCTTTGAAATCGTCATTCTAACCACCCTATTTGAGCCTGAGTTGATTGTTTTTTTAAATT
>ENA-UEQM01000628-UEQM01000628.1-human-gut-metagenome-genome-assembly--contig:-NODE-628-length-20374-cov-8.030941_pt1 | contig 20374 bp, 16 predicted proteins | sample MGYA00242948_ERZ507948 | MGnify/ENA primary metagenome ERZ507948 (study PRJEB26167, sample SAMN06115440) | human gut metagenome | host: Homo sapiens | place: China:Hubei | collected 2015-07-28 | study... | reverse complement strand
TATTATCACAACATATTTTCTTGATTATCTTTATTTTTGGGATATATGGCTTGGAATCAGTAAAATATCTTCAAAAGGTAATATGGTAATATACCACAACAGTTTCATTGCTATTATTCAAAGAATTATAGCAGGAGAGCCTTTCTTACTCTAAGTTGCCAATCCCAAAATTAAAGCCATATTTATTTCATAACCCTCTCAAGACAAGGAAACTGTCATCATGTTCTGGACACAATGCGATAAAATCGTGACTTCCGGCGGACCGGTCAAATGCGACTTCTGCCCCTGCCCGAAATACATCTACGTCACCCGCTGCGACAAGACCGAAAACGATTTCGACGACTGCGACTGCAATCCCGAAACCGCATGGGAACGCGCCCGCCTCGTGACCTACTTCGCCTCCGAAAACGGCTGCATCAACGTGGACGGAGCCTGGCGCCGCCTCAACCACACCTACTACCCCGCCGACGGCTCCGGCTTCTCCGCCAACGGCAGCATCTACAAAGCTATCGAAACCGGCGAAAACGGCCCCAAAACCTACGACACCCGGCAAAAAGCCCAGACCGAATGGGACGCCCACCCCAAATCCCACTGGGGAGAAAAAGTAATCGCCGCCTGTACCTGCTGCTGTCTGCTGGATGCCGAATACACAGCGGAGTTCAATCTCCAAACCTATTCTTACAGCCAAATGTGGACACAGGCTTCGGAACCGGTTGTCATCAGTACAGCGGAAAGCACAAACTATCTCAACTCACAGGGAGCCGGTGCCGAAGTCGAATTCAACACAAGGGCTAAAACTGCCAGAATCGCACAATATCATGAACGTTCCGAATATAAATGCACATGGGGCAATGCAACCAGTCCCGCCGACGACTGGCAGTGTGAAATTGATCAGACCGAAGGCAATGTCACGCTTCAGCTGGCACTCTCGGAGAATTGCGACAAACTCCTTCTGACCGGACTGAATATCCGTACCGAATCCGTATATGAAAACAGATGCGGCGTAGCGTCACATGATTCCGACTGGCTTGACAAGGTTCTGGATGATGGCGGTTCTTACCCGGAAATCCCTTTCTCCGGATATGCGGAAGGAACCTTTCAGCTCAACTTCTCTAAAACCACCCATCAGGATCTGGATACTTACACCAGTTCCCTGAACGGGCAGATCACCTTGAGGCGCAAAAGCAAGTCGCTGCCGCCGGCAGCCTACCGCGCCGTCTATGAACAGCTCTCCCCCTGCCTGAAATAAGCCCCAATGGAACTGTTGCCCGGATTGAGCATGTACCGATCCGGGCGACAGTCCGTTTCGCCCCGCCCGACCGCGTTTTTGCACCGGAATTGCATCCGCCTTTCCATTTTTCTTCCCGTTTTCGATTGCATGTTGACAATTTCCGTACAAGTGAGTGTTCCCCTCTCAATCTAACATTTATGGAGAAAAAAACATGTTCTGGACCAAATGCGACAAAATCATGCTCAACAGCTCCGGCAGCCTGGAAAGATGCGACGACTGTCCTTGCGGCTATTGGGGCATCTTCGTGATTGAAGTGTATTCAAAAAGCTATAAGAAAGGAGAACAGGATTCCCGGTTGACCCGGGATAACTACTGTTATAAAAACCTGACCACCACTGTTTTCCAAGTCACGGACAATACAGTCGATCTCGCTTCTTATATCGATTACAGAGGCGAAAAACTCTGCGTGAAGCTGTCGAGGACCGCCGACCCGGCAACCGGAATCGTGGCAAGCGTGGACAAAGATATCAAAGACCCCGCCTCATCCGACTGTGATGAATGGAATGACGACTACACCGTGTGCCTCAAACCGGCGGAATGGCGAATCCATTACGAAATCAAAGTCTACCGGATCGGCGATGCGTATGACGATTACACCAAATTCGCCCGCTACTTCTATTCCGGCTGCGGCGTCTCCCCGGACGCTTCCGGCCAGTACCCCGCCATTCTTGAGCTGAATTACGGCCGGTGGACAATGACCGGCAGCGCCCAAAACTGCATCTACAATTACTGGCAGCAGGAGGCCGACAGACGGTACAAGCCTTCCTGCATCATCAACTATGATATTTACACATGGAGCTTCAATCTCTGGTATCCCTCCGTCGAATGTGTCGAAGAAGAATATTGCTACAATTATTGCAACGGAGATTGCAAAGCATATGATGACGAGATGAATTGCACCGACTGCGACGGCGAACTGGTACGGAGTTGCGAAACATATTGCGATCATCCCATTCATGACTCGATTCTGGTCAACTTCACCAATGAAGAACAGGAATATTATTATACGATCGGAGGACGTGCCTATTTTGAAGACAATGTCTGGAAATACGAGTCGCCTGACTGTTGCGAGTTCTGGTCCGGTACAAGGTCCGCCGTCGGTCAGGTCAATTCTTATGAAGAACGCCGTACCAGACCGGAACATTACAATCTGGATGACTCCGCCTCCGTGGCAGCCAATATTCCCGGCAGCTGGGGCAATATGTGCTGGAGCGGCGAACATGAGGCATACCACGGCAACCATCCGACCTACAGCCAGTTCTGGAAAAAATTCCAGTTCGCCAAGCTGAAGTTTGAACGCGGAGAGAACACCCCGCCCGGCGCCAGCGGCGTACAGGTCATGATCACCGCTTATTCACATAAAACCGACGACGAGGATGCAATCGAAAAAAATGTCGATACCTATATGTACGAAAATGAAACGGTTACATTCAAATTCGGAGAAGAGAAAGAGCTGCCGCGCTGCGACAATATGAGAACATATTACATCAAAAACGAACAGGACTGTTCCGAAGACTGCGAGGAAGGCGGAAGACCCGACCTTTACCCCCAGGGCTGGCACAGCACAACCGAAAAATTCTACGTAAGCCTTGCCGTTATCAGATATGTTTACTGAGGTATAAAAAATGATCAATCTGAACTCCATGCTCATCAACGTCATTCAGGTCGGCAACCATGTGATCGCCGGCACGCGGCGGCCGGCCGACTTCCATGCACTGCTGCATGAATGTTCCACGGTTTCCCGGAATATCGACCCGGAAGTTCACAATGTTCTGTCGAATGTGGAAAGGGATATCAGACGGAAGCGGTTGACGGTTTCTCCTCATACGCTTGAAATCCTGTCGTATTTGCTCGACAAAATCAATCCCGCCGTTCAGGCGTGCCCGGACACTCCTCCGAAATCAACTTTCCACGCTCCGGTTTCCTATTTCAACGTTTTTCACAACCTGAGCGACGATCTGAAAACCGACTCGTAAGCCGCTTGCGGAGTCAACGGTCATAATTGTAACAGAAAGACTTTTCTCCATTTTCTCAACCGGCGGCGGATTTCCGCCGCCTTCCTTCTTCCCTGCCCGGCTCTCCGGGCAAAGGCTTTGCCGGTAGATTCCGAGATCCGATTGTCGTCTTGCAATGCTCCGAACTCAAGCGTTTTCATAAGGAAACAATGGGAAAATAATTTCTATAGAGCTTGAAAAACAACAATAAATATGGTATGCTGTATCAAAGAAATAAAATTTCACGCAGGACGAATCCGGTAACAAGACCGAACGCCTGATTCGCCCCGTCCTTTCCCGGAGGGACTACTGCATGTCAAGCCAACGCTTTCACAGGCCGATTCTGCCGGAATATGTGGGTTATGAGTAACACAATAGATTGGTCGCTCCAAAAGAAATTATTGTTTGCGGCAATAATATTTTCGTCTCTTCTGTCATTATATTTTTATGGATATTCATTACTCAGAAAAAACGATATCTTTACGCTCGCTTATGAATACAAATTAAACGGAACGCCGTGGGGACCGCCCGTGGTATTACGAAGAATGGAAATTGTATGCACTCTGGACAACCAATTGCAAAACGCTTCGCTGATGAAGTTCTGGATTATCCCCAAATACCTGGAGGAACGCTATTGGCTGGAGAAAATAAAAGCAGGGAATGGTCTGCCTTTCTTTGCGAATGAGAACGGTGCCATCGAATTCTAAAATATTCCTGGACTCCGATTTGAAACAGTTCTCCAGAATCGCCGGCGAGGGAACACTCTCTTTCAAAGATAACAACATGGAGCGAATCCATAGAATCTGGAATATGGGAAAATGATATCCAAATGAAATACATTAAAACCATATTTTCATTATTCGGGGGCGCCAGTGAATAAAGCAGTCAAGAGAGCCAATTTCAAAAAGATTGGCTTTTTTCTGTTAATAACTCTTTTTTGTTCTGTGCCAAGCCCATCTTGACACATTCAGTACGACTTTTTTCCCAAAAAGCCGTAAAAAATCGCTTTTTTGTGTGTGAACCTCCTTTCCCGTCACCACGGGAGTTCCTATTTTTCAATTTTCAATCGAAGGTAAATCAATCTATTCAAGCATGTTGAACAGTTGCTTCACTGTGATGGCGATTATGCCGAACATCAGATGACACAGGACTTTCCAATGCCCTTTCACCCTGACATGACGTGCGCCATAGTTGTCTTTCAAATCCGAATTTACCCGCTCAACCGTTGAACGCTCCCGATAACGAATCTTCCGGTCCGGGGGCAATTCAACCGTTTTTCCCCGTCGTGGATTGGGATCAATAACCGGAATATGTCCCATCTTTTTCGAAACAGCCTTGATTTCTTCCGCGTCATAGGCGCAATCCGCTAAATCATACAGAATTTTTGCTCGTGCCGAAGACATCTGCATCAAAGGGATTGCCGCTTGACTGTCGTGCAACGAGGCTGAACTTAAAATCGCAGCCAGTGGAACTTCCCCGTCCCCAACCGCAAGATGGAGTTTGTAGCCGCACCAATAAGACGTTTTACCCTTGCTGTCGCGTTTACCGCCCCAGTCGCAACCTTGCGGAAGACCGGCAAGATTCTCCGGTAGTGTTTGATGCACTTGCAATTCAAGCCGCCGGGTTTTGACCTCCGCGATTTCCTGTTGGGACAACGCCGCTTTCTCCGCTATACTTTTTCGCCTGCGCTTCTTCTTGAGCTTGAGTTTCGGCGTGTTTTTGCGGCAAGCTTTCTCACGACCGATGATCGCGGTTGAATCAAGGCTTGCGTGTCCCACCAATTTGCCGGTATAATTTTCACGAATAATTGCCGCATGGATTGCATCGCAGACTTTCTCTCGGGCAAAAATTCCGAACGCTCTTGAAAATGTCGCTTCGGATGGGACTTCTCCTCGATATTCCCAACCGCAAAGTCTTCGCAAACTCGGATTTGTATTCAAATTTTCAATCAGCCCCTTCGTCGTCGGAAGGTCATAGACCACTTTCAGAAAAAACGCTCGAAGCATTTTTTCTCGGTATTTCATCGGACGTCCCAATCCGCTCCAACGCAGCGCGCTGGTGATGAAACGGGACGGTTTTACCAATTCTACAATCCGCAAAAACTCTTTCATTTTTGCAGTTAATTCGCCAATTTCTTCTTCCAGCATTGGAAAAAGATATGCTTCCATCGTCAAGTAAAGCTTCGGCAGATCGTTCATTTTTCCTCCAGGTTTGGTATCCCTAAGTTAAAATGAGCCTTCTGCCTCTTTTTTCATCCCCGAAAATTAAAAACTTTTGAAATTACCTCAGGATGCCGAAAAATTTCAGGTGTTTCACTCCAGACGCCATTGCAAGGCTCATGAGCGCGCGCTCCGCTGGGGGCGAGAGTATCACGAATATTTGCAGAAGCATCTTGCTGCCGGGCTTCGCCTGAAAACAGCCCGAACCGCTGCCCGCCGGGATTTCATTGCCGCCCATCCGCGCCCGAAAAATGCGGACGACCTCATCCGAGCAGATGAATTTCCGGGTCTCTCCGCCCCATCGCTCAGACAATATCATAAGGCATATCTGGAATCCTTGCAATAGTCATTTTACTGGAATAATCCTGCACGCGAGCAATTCGCCGCAGATGCAGTGTACGCGCTCCGCTTCCATGCTGCCGAACAACGCCTCCATCGACTCGTCGGAAGCGAGCTGTACCATTCCAATCTCACAGATAAATTGGAGTGACAGAAAATCCTTTGATGCTTCGATATGCGTAACCATCGCCCAGGAGAGCAGATAGTTCCTGTTCTCCGTAGTGAGTTTAAAGCGCGGAAGCAACGATTCCCCCATACTTACAGTAAACCATTTTTTCATAATTTTTATGCCCCTTTTGATTGATTATTGGTGTTGAACTTTTATCACAGATCGATCCCGCCTCGGTCTCGCGGATGCTCTCGCTCCCATTGTTCACGTCGGCGGTCGATTTCCTGTTGCTTTTCCATGATTACTTTCTGGATTTTCCGAAACTCTCCGACGGTCATGCCGTCGAGATTTCTGCCTGCGGAGCTCGGGAGAAGCCCGCTTTCAATGTTTCGCCGGACAGCATTCTTCATCATCCAACTGGCCGGATCGTGGAAGGTGATCCGGTCGATGAGTTCCGAGGCTTCGCGGCTGCTGATGTTCTCCGGAATCTTTTCAAGCCGTCCCTCCTCGTGAAGTTCCCGAAGCGTGCGCGACTGCCAATCCGCCATCGGGTTGCGGCGGCGCTCTTCGGCCAGCTTCTGCTGCCGTTCCCACTCCCGGAGTTGTTCAAGCAGTTTTTCAGCTTCTTCCCGGTCCGGCTCCGCAGGCCACTCTTTCAGAAGTCCAGCCGCTGCAAACGACTTCAATTCATCCATCTGCCGGTCCGTGGCCGGGCCGACCGCCAGCTGATGCTCATAGGCGGCGTATTCCGCTTTTGCTTTGATCTTGCGGTTCTGAAGTTCCAGCCATTCCAAAGGCTCCAGTGACTTTTCATCCGCAACGTTACAGTCGTATTTCATATAAATGGCATTTCGGACTTTAATTTTGTGTGCCTCGCTCGGATTCCATTCTTTCATCCAGCCCGGCAGTTTTTCAAAAGCCGTCCGCTGGTCATAGACAGTAATCCGCCGAAACAGTTCCTCACGTTTCGATTCATAGTACGGCTTCCGGCCGGGATCGACCGGCTGCCCTTCATCGCCAGGATGGAGGCCGAGCTTCCTGCGTATCTCCTCGATTTTCAGGTTACGCTCATGAATATCCAGCACCTCTTCAATTTTCATCCAATCCGGAAGTTCTATAATTGAGGGCGGTTCTCTATGGGAACTGCGCCGCAGCTCAATCTCTTCCTGGAATATCGGTTCCAGCGTGGACGGTTTTGTCCTGTTCTTAACGTATGCTTTCCACTTTTCATCGAAGTCCTGCCACTTCCATTTCCATTGCGCTTCCGCTTCATACCTCCTCTGACGCGCTGCCGCTTCGACGAGCTGCTGAACCTCTTCCTCCGCTCGCTCCCGCCAGTTGTACAGTTCCGCCGGAATCGCCTCCGGTTTCAGCCCGGCGGCGCGGCGCTTTTGCTGCGCCGCCGCGAACGCCTCTTCCTCCGGCCACAGCCGGAACCCGGCTTCCACATGCAGCTTCTCATAAACAGCCCTGCGGGCAGCGAGCAGTTCCTCCCACTGCTTCTGCGCTTCGCGCCAGAACATCCGGAGCTCCTGCTGTTTCTGCTCATCCATATAGGCTTTCCAGTTGACCAGTGACTCCGGCATCGGCAGCGGAAACTCTCCACTCCGGCGCCGGAGCTCCTGTTCAGTATGATAACGGTATTCTTTGTCCCAGAGCCGGAACGGAACTTTGAAACCGAGTTCCGCGTGGTACGCTTTGCGGGCGGTGCAGTGCGCGGCCCATTCGGCATCGGCTTTCTCCCATGCCGTTTTCAGGCGCTTCGCCTCCTCCAGCCGCACTGTCAGAGCGGCGCGCGACTTTTCGGCTTCGGTACGCGCCGTATCTTCCCACTTCTCCAGCCAGGCGGGAAGCGGCTGCGGCGCTTTTCCACGGCGCTGCCGGGTTGTCTGCCGCTTCCGAAACGCGGCCTCCCGGTCGGTCAGTTCGAATGCCTCGCCGCCGCCGTGAAGTTCGTGATATTGCTTGCGCTTTTCCACGTAACCGGACCATGCGCCTTCAAACACGTTCCATTGCGCTTCTAGCTCCCGTTTGCGGGCCAGCTCCAGATTCTGCTGCCGTTCCATTTCGCGTTCCCGTTCCCATTCAGCCTGCAGCGACTCCTGCGGAACGGCTTCCAGTGCCTTGAACATGCCGGTTATCCTGCTCACAATCTTGCCGAGCAGACCGACCGCATGCTCTTCCACTTCAAAACGGGTATGCTCGTTGTAAAGCCGTTCCCGGTGCTGCCGCATCCGGCGAAGCGCAACAGTATCACTCAACATCGCCTTAACCTTTCGCATCGCAGCTTTAGCGCGAGCAGCCATATCTCTATAGCTGAAGTCCGGAAGCAGTTCCGCTTTCCGCTCCCGGACCGGTCCTGAAAGCGGCAGCATTGCTCCCTCCGAAATCTCCCGGTCGCGGATCAGATCATGGATACTCGCCCGTTTGCCGGTACAGTACGCGAGGCCGCGCTTCAGGTGTTCCTTGTCCGGGCAGTGAAGCGACATCTCCCGACGGCCGCGGCTCAACGCCACATAGAACGCTTTCCGGTCCAGCGACTCGGCCGCCCCCACGACGTTTTCGGCGGTTCGCCCCTGCGATTTGTGGGAGGTCGTCACCCAGCCGTAATCGAACGCCGCATAGTTCTCCGGCATGTCGATCAGCTCACGCGGTCTGCCGTCCGAATAAAGTATTTCGACCTTGCCGGGATCGGCGCTCACCCGCGCAAGCGTCCCGTTATAAATCTTTTTCGCTTTCAGGTTCACCCGGAACTGGATCAAATCGCCTTCGCACAGCTCGATCTTCCGCATCTCTCCGACATCGATGAAGTCCGAAGCTCCCTTTGCAAAAATCCGCTTGCCGTTAGCCAATACCAACTGCTTTCCCGCGACCGCTTCGCTCTTCGCAACCTCACCGGCTTTGCCGAGGTTCCGGTTCAGCACTTCAGCCAGTATCTTGTCGAGCTTCAGAACGCTCTCCCGCTCGTACAGTTCACCGATCACATTTCGGATCTGTTCCATGGTCTTTTCGCGATCCAGCACATCTGCAACTGGAGCGTGTTCTTTGGCGCGCTTTGCCGCCGCGTACAATTGCTCCTCTTCCTGATGTCCTAACTGCGCCATCTGGAACTCCCGGACTTTCTCGCTTGTCGAAGTCAGCATCTTATCCGTGCGCGTCGAAGTCGAAAGGTAATTGTTCTCGCTCAACGTCGGCTTCCGGCCATGCTCCGCGATGAACTCCGCCTCGGCCTTCTCGATCTGCCGCCGCCGCTTGGAAAAACGTTCCAGCACGTCAGCCGGAACGCACGCCAGATCGTACCAGATGACATTGCCTTTCCGGTCCCGCGTTTCGACCGTTTCGTAACCCAGTTCACGGCACCTTGCCGCCATCTCGTTGTGATAGACCTTGCCCGCGTAACGGATCGCCCGGCACATCTCCAGCGTTTCGAGCGCTTTGTACCTGCCGTCGCCCGCCCGCGTCACATTGCAGACCACGTTATGCGTATGCAGTTGAGGATCAAGTACGCGGCTCGTATCGTGCATGAACTCCGCGTAAACCAGCTTCCCGGTCGTTTCATAATTGTTGGTCCGAACGTTCTCCCCGTCGCGCACCCGAACCGCCGCCAGCCGTTCCAGTTCCGCCATCGCAATCCGAACCGATTCCCGATGCACCTCGATCAACCGTTCATCGAACATCGACATCACCGAAACCGACTTCGGAGCCGCCACCTGAAAATCAAAGAACCGCGGACCGCCGGGCATATTTTTCTGCGTCAGCTTGCCCAGCGTTTTCGGATTCACATTCCGTTGAAACAGACTGAACTCCTCGCTCGTCACAACCTTATCCCGCAAACCGAACGCATCCGCAAGTTCTCCCCTCCAATATCCCTGAACCTTCTCATGCTCCGAATAATAATCGTTTGAACACAGATGATTCGCATAGAAACTCTTACCAGAACCATTCGTCGCACGAATCTTCGTCATATTGAACATAGCCCCATGCTCCTCATCCATTATCCCAATCAAAAACTATCTGGATATAGTCTATGAGAAGCACAGCTAAACTTCAAGTAAACAGCACCTTACGAGGAGAAAAACTACGTCGTTTTTCTCATTAGAAAATCAGGAGTTGAAAATAAAACGCAATACCCCGATTCTTGATCGGTGATCGCGTTATCCGCGTTTCAGGAGTGCCGCTTGATTTCTTTAAGATATCGTGTACTTTATAAATAAAATAAAAATTGCACGACAAAAAAGGGGGGGGGGAAATAATGCAATACATTCACCGTAATCTGGAAGATTTTTTCAAAAAGAGTGGGATGCATTATCCGGCAATTCTGCTGACCGGGCCGCGGCAGGTCGGTAAAACGACTTTTCTGAGACATGTCAGTGAAGAGTCGCGAAATTATGTTTCGCTGGATATTCCCCGTGACCGCAATCTGGCGAAAGAAGATCCCGAGTTGTTTCTGGAACGGCATAAGCCGCCGGTTCTGATCGACGAGATTCAATATGCGCCGGAGCTGCTGCCTTTCATCAAGGTTTTGATCGACAAAGAACAAAAGCCGGGAATGTTCTGGCTGACCGGCTCCCAGCAGTTCCAAATGATGCGGAACGTTACGGAATCGCTGGCCGGACGGGTCGGTATTTTCGAGATGCTGGGACTTTCGAATCGGGAATTGGAACACCGGAATGTGGAACCGTTTCTGCCGATCAATGATTTTCCCGATGTGCCGGAAAAGCTGGATCTGCAGGGGTTGTACCGCCGTATCTGGCAGGGAAGTTTTCCAAAATTGGCCGACGATCCGGAAATGGATCATGACTTGTTTTACGGCTCCTATATCAATACCTATCTGGAGCGGGATGTACGGATTCTCGGCCAGGTCGGAGACTTGCAGCGTTTTTTCCGTTTCCTGCGTGCGGCAGCCGCCCGGACCGGGCAGCTTCTCAATTATTCCGATCTCGCCAGAGATGCGGATGTCGCTGTTGGAACCGCAAAGAATTATCTGAGCATCCTGATCGCTTCCGGGCTGGTTACACTCCTTGAACCTTACTTTGCCAATCGGACCAAGCGAATGACGCAGACTCCCAAGCTCTATTTTCTGGATACCGGTTTGTGTGCTTACCTGACCGACTGGTCATCCCCGGAAACGCTGGAGGCCGGGGCTATGGCCGGGCATATCTTTGAAACATGGTGCTTTGCGGAAATCCTGAAAAGCTATCGGAATTCGGGAAGGCGTCCGGCATTCTATTTCTACCGGGATTTCGATCAGGTGGAAATCGATCTGGTCATCGAACAGGACGGCGTTTTGTATCCGGTGGAAATGAAAAAAAGTTCCGATCCCGGACGGGACGCCGCAAAGCATTTCTCCAAACTGGAGAAATTTGGAAAGAAAATAGGAATGGGGGCGGTCGTCTGCATGGTCCGGGAAAGTTCGCCGCTGACCCGGGAGTGCAAACTGATTCCTGCGGCAGGCTTGTAACTGCCCCGATTGCAGCATTGAGTGATGGAGATCCTTCTTTGCTGTTTGAAAACTGAAGGATCAGATAGTATATATAATAATAACAGCAATCCCAGCAAGGAAACCTGATATCTATGCGGAAAGTCACGATCAGCGATGTCGCGTCAGAGGCGGGATGTTCCAAGGCGGCAGTATCTTATGTGATCAACCGGACAAGGCCGATCAGTGCGGAGGTGCGGAAAAAGGTACTGGATGCGGCGGAACGTCTCGGATACTATCCTTCCGGCAAGCGGAATACGCCCCGGCGGCGCTCCATCGCACTGCTGATCCGCGGCGATTTCAGGGTGGGAATCGAGCCGGCTTTCACATTTCATCACGAAATTTTCCGCAGAGGTTATGTCCCGCAGATTTTCATGTGCGGTTCGGATGCGGAATCCCTGAAGCCGGTGCTTTCCGCGATCGGGAATGACCGGAATATCGCCGGCGTCATCAACACCGTCCCGGATATCGGCAGTCTGAATCTGCTGAAATATTGCCGGGAGCTCCCTTCCTTCATTTATGCGCGCAACGGCTGCATGCTCTGTTCCGTTCATTGCAATTATACGCATCGGATGAATCTGGCGCTCTCGCACCTGCACACTCTCGGGCACCGCAAAGTTGTATTTTTCATCGACTCCGCGACCATGGACAAGCAGCAGATGATCGACAATCTGGCGTTCCTGCAGAGATACTCCCGATCGGTTGGAATGGAGGCCCGAGTCGTGGCACATCCTGAACGGCGGGACAATCCGGTGCTCTTTCCGAAGCTGGACCGGGAATGGGACGGCGGTGCCACCGCCATTCTGGCATGGAACGATTTTTTCGCCTCGATGGTCTATCAGTGGGCTTATGAGCGGTATATCCGCATCCCGGACAAACTGTCGGTGATTGCGTTCTGCGATGAATTCAGCGCCCGGGGATTTGCGCCGCCGCTGACATCGGTGCAGATTCCGCTTGACTTGCTGGTTCACCATACGGTGGAGGCGCTTCTGGCGCGAATTGAGGACCGCAAGACCGAGGAAGTCCTTCTGCATCCGTTTCTGTCGATGGGAGCATCAACCGGGCCGTTATTGAAAAAACATTGAACAAAATCAGATTTCCCTTCCTCTCCTTGCCGTTTTCTTGAAACCGCTTCGCTTCTTTGATATGTTGGTTCTTCAAAGGAGCGGTTTTCATGAACGGAATCATTACGGAAATTCAACATGCGTCGGTGCATGACGGTCCGGGCCTGCGGAGTGTGGTATTCCTCAAGGGATGTCAGATGCGTTGCTTCTGGTGTCATAATCCGGAGACCATTTCGGCCAGTCCACAGCTCTTTTTCGACGAATCGAAATGTATGGGATGCGGGCGGTGCCTGGGGTTCTGCGAAGCGCACAAGCTCTCCAATGGCCGGCACCGCATTGAACGAGCGTTCTGTACTTCCTGTTTCCGGTGCGTCGAAACGTGCTTTACCGGTGCACTGAGCGTCTGCGGGCGAGTGGTTTCCGTGGATGAGGTCATGCGTGATCTTGCCGAAGATATTCCGTTTTACGGGGAATCCGGCGGAGGCGTCACCGTTTCCGGCGGCGAACCGGGCTGCCAGTCGGATTTTACAGCGGAAATTCTGCACCGCTGTCATAAAATGAAGATTCATGCCGCGCTTGAAACCAATCTCGCCTATTCGCGCGCCATTCTGGAAAAGCTCGTCGCCGGTTGCGATCTGGTGATGGCCGACTTGAAGCATATCGATTCGCAGAAACACCGCGCGGGAACCGGCCACGGCAATGAGCAGGTTCTGGAAAACCTCCGCTCTCTGACAGTTCCCCTGATCCTGAGGACCCCGATTGTGCCCGGCTTCAACGACGACGCCGGAACAATCCGCCGGATCGCGGAGTTTGCGGTAAAGCTGGATACGCTCCAATATTATGAGTTGCTGACCTACCATCCGCTCGGCTGCGGGAAGGCGGAGCGTCTCGGGATGGAAGAACGGGCCAAGCCGCAGACTTCCCCGACAATAAACACAACAGATTATCTGATCAAAGCCGCCTCCGAAACCGGAGTGCCGCTTTTTCTTAATGGGAGACGCATTGTAAAATGAGTGGATTCAAACTTGAAAAATATGCCGGGCGGATCGCCCGCCTTGTCGCAAAGAAAAAAGAACAGACGCTGGCGAAGTACCGCCGGTTCGGGAAAGCGGATGAGGACGATTACGGCTATGTCCTTCCGCCGGAAGAATTCATGCGAACGTTCCGTTTTCCGGTCCTCGATGAAAACGGCTCGTTCCACGGAGTGTCCGCATGGGCGAAAAACTACCGGGCGCTGCTGGAGGCGCATCCGGTCTATGTCGATCCCGACGACGCACTGGCCGGGCGCTGGATGTTCATGATGTCGCGCATGCGCGCCGGGTATCAGCTTTCCCTTGCGCCGTTTCCGGTGGACTATTCGTTTTTGCATCATGACCAGGAGCTTTACGACCTGACCCACGGCATCGGCAAGGATGCCCACTTTGCGCCGGATTACCGGATTGGGCTGTCCCTCGGCTGGGGCGGACTGACGCACAAGGTGGAACGGTCGCTCGAAGCGCATAAGTTCGACCCCGAAGCGGTCGAACTGCTGAACGCTGAACTGGAGGCGCTTGCCGGAATCCGCAACTGGATTCACCGTACCGCCATGGCGGCAGAGGGAGAACTGCGGCGCATCAACCTCAGGCTGGAGAACGATCCGCCGGAAACCCTGCGCGAGGCCTGCCAGTGGATCGCATGGTTCAATATGGCTTCCCGCACCTACAACCGCGACGGTGCGGGAGGGCAGCTTGACGAGATACTCCGCCCCTATTACGAGCGCGACATTGCCGCCGGGCGCATCGACGACGAAGATGCCGTCTACTATATCGCATGTCTGCTGCTGAACGATCCGCACTACTATCAGATCGGCGGCCCGGATCCGAACGGCAAAGATCAGACGAGCCGGATTTCCTTCCTGATCCTTGAAGCGGCCCACGCTTTGAAAACCCCCTGCAACCTGACGATCCGGGTCCATGACAGGATGGACGAGAAGCTGTTCCGCCGCGGAGTGGAAATTCTGCTGGAGGACAATCTCGGCTATCCGCGTTTTTCGGGGGACAATGCGCTGATCGAGGGCTTTATGCGCAACGGATACTCCATCGAGCTTGCCCGTGAACGCATCGCCCTCGGCTGCAACTGGATGAGCATCCCCGGCCGGGAATACACGCTCAATGACACGGTCAAGATCAATCTGATGAAGGTGTTTGAAGTCGCGTTCAATGAAATCGCCGATTCCGGAAAGTTTTCACTCGGAGCACTTCACAAATGTTACCAAAAACATCTTGCGCGCGCCGCATTCTGCATTGCCGAAGGACTTGATTTTCACCTTGCGCATCAGTACAGGAATGAACCGGAGCTGCTGCTGAATCTGCTCTGTTACGGCCCGATCGAAAAGGGGCGTGATGCGTCTCATGGGGGAGTCGATTTTTACAATATGTGCTGCGATGGAGCGGGACTTGCCGTCGTCGCGGATTCCTTCGCGGCGCTCCAGACCCAGGTCGTCGAACGAAAACGCATTGCCTGGAAAGAGTGTGTCGAGGCTGTCCGCAGTGATTTCAGGAATGAAAACGGCGAGCAGATCCGGCGTCTGCTGGCCTCTTCGCCGCGCTTCGGCCATGGCGGGACTTGCGCCGATGAATGGGCGGTCACACTGACGCACGACTTTGCCGAAGCGTTTCCGAACGGCCGCCGCACTCCGGAGGGGCGTCTGATTATTCCGGGGCTGTTCTCCTGGGCGGATACGCTCCGTTTCGGCAAGACGGTCGGAGCGACTCCGAACGGAAGGCGTGCGGGGGAGCCGTCCTCCCACGGCGCGAACCCATGTCCGGGGTTCCGGAAAGACGGCGCGGCTACGGCGGTTGCCAAGGCGGTCGCCTCGGTTCAGTGCGGATACGGGAACACTTCGCCGCTTCAACTGGAACTCGATGCGTCGTTTGTGAACTGCGCGGACCCCGTCGGGAGGCTGATGGCACTGTTCCGGACGCATTTCAAGCTCGGAGGAACGCTGATCAATGTGAACATCGTCGATGCGAAAACGCTTCGGGCGGCACAGAAGGAACCGGAAAAGTTTCCGGATCTGATCGTGCGCGTGACCGGTTTCACCTCCTATTTCATCATGCTTTCTCCCGAATTCCGGGATTTCGTCGTCAAACGCATCATAGAGGAAGAACAATATGCCTGAACACAAGAAGCTGCGGGTAGCCGTCATCGGCTGCGGAATGATCCATGTGGAACATATGCAGGGCTATGCGGAACTGAAGGACAAGGTGGAAATCGTCGCCGCAGTCGACCGGAAGCGCGAATGCCTGGAGGCGGTGCGCGATAAGTGGGGCCTCCCGGAAAACGCGCTTTTTGCGGACTGGGATACCATGCTTGCGGAGGTGCGCCCGGATGCCGTAGATCTCTGTTTGCCGAATTATGAGCATTTTCCCGCCGCGATGGATGCGATCGCCGCCGGCTGCCATGTTTACTGTGAAAAACCGCTCGGCATGAATGCCGCCGAATGCGAAAAGATGATCGCGGCGGCAAAGGCGAAGAACCTGAAGCTCGCAGTCGGCTTCCAGCAGGAATACTGTCCGTCGACCGAAGTTCTGGTGAACGCCCGGAATGCGGGATTCTTCGGCGAACTGCGCTCTGTTCACGGTTCGCTGCTCCGCCGCCGCGGCACACCGAACTGGGGAACCTACTACAGCCGTGAACTCGGGGGCGGCCCCGTTCTCGACATTCTGGTCCATCTGCTTGATGTCATTACGCATGTCTGCGGCCGCCCGGAGCCGGCACGTCTTTCGGCATCGTACTTTTACGGCGAAGGGAAAAATCCCTGCGATGTCTTCTGCTCCGCTCCGGACTGGAACAGCCGCGACTACAACGTCGAGGACCTGGCCGTCGCCCAGATAACGTTCAGAAACGGCCTCGTCGTGCAGCTTGAAACGTCGTATATCAACCATATCAAGGAGGACTGTGTTTATGACTTCAAGCTCAGCGGCGCCAAGGGCGGCGCATGGTGGCGCAGCGGCAAAGGGCCGGAGCTGTACGCCGACCGGTTCGGAGCGATGATGAACATCACGCCCGCTTACCTGCCGTCGCTCGGACGGCCCGACATGTTCCGCCGGAAACTCGACAACTGGGTCACCGCATGCCTGACTGGTTCCGCGTTGATGCTTCCGGGCGAGATCGGACTTTACATTCAACGTATGCTCGACGCGATCGCGCTTTCCGCGAAAAGCGGAAAAGAAGTCGAATTATGACAGACCGGACAAATCAGGGGCATACCATGAAATCATTGCTGCTTGCCGGGGATGGAATTCATGACGACACAGAGGCGATTCAGTCGTTGCTCGACAGTGGAGTGAATCTCATTCACCTGCCGCCGCCGGCAAAGCATTACGTGATCAGCAAAACGCTGATCATGCACTCCGGACAGGAATTGAAGCTGGATCGCTTCACGCGGATCCGCCTGGCAGCAGGCAGCAACTGTCTCATGTTGACCAACGACGATCATGCAGAGGGAAACCGGAACATTTCCGTTTCCGGTGGAATCTGGGATTACAATAACCAGGAACAGGCGCCAAATTACCAGCTGGCAGGGAGGGCGCATCCATCCACGCCGGATAAGAAAGTCCCCGGACAGCTTTGCGACTCCAACCGCGCTTATTCCCGCGATCTTTACCGCGGAGTTGCATTTCTCTTCGTCAACGTGGAACATTTCTCCATGACGGGCGTCACTTTCCGCGATCCGGTCACCTACGCCTCGCAATTCGCCCTTTTGCGCTATTTTACGATTGAGGATGTCACATTCGATTTCCGGCATTGGAATCCCGCGCCGAACAACATGGACGGAATTCATCTCGACGGAGGATGCCGTTTCGGAAAAATATCGAATCTCAAGGGAACCTGTTATGACGATCTGGTCGCGCTGAATGCAAACGACGGCCTCATCGACTCCCCCTTTCAAGGGCCGATTTCCGACATTGAGATCGACGGGATTTTTGCGGAAAATTGCCACAGCGCAGTCCGGATGCTCTCTTTCGAAGCCCCGATCAGGCGGATTCACATTCGCAATATTTACGGGACGTTCTACCGCTACACCGTCGGAATCACGCACTGGACGGGCGCGACGCGGGGGATTTTCGACGATATCTTGCTGGAAAATCTCTTTATCGGCAAGGCGCTGCCGCGCGAAGAAGATTTCAATACTCCGGCACTGCCGGAATATCCGCCGATTTTCATCGAACGCGGTGGCGACGTAAGCAGCCTCTCCATACGGAATTTGCAGCGGGATGAGCATACCGTCGCCGTCCCCACCATCGTGATTGAAGATCATGTGACCGTCGAATACCTGATGATCCATGATTCCGGATGCAGAAACCATCTGCCGGAACCCTTCAACTTTCTGGTCAACGACGGCACGGTGAAACGGCTTGTGCTAGACGGGATCCGGCTTGCCGGAGCATCCGGAGAAACGGTCTCCGGCAGCGGTACGATTCACTCTCTGCGGAGCGATGAAAAATGACCGCTCTCTGCATCACCCTCTATTTCCTTCTCCAGATCGGGGCATATTTGCTGTTCAAATGGGGAAGTTCCGCGCCGGGTCTCTACTGGAAAGGTTTCATTTTCGGAAATATTCTGGGAATTTCAAGCACTCTTATCATGATACAGATTTACAAATGCATGAATGCGAATCTGGCGACGGCAGTCATGATGGGGGGCGGCTTTCTACTGGTCCAGATCGTCATGACGGTCGTCTGTCGGCTGACGCCGGGAATTTTTCAGATTTCCGGATCTTTGCTGATTTTCGCAGGAATAATTATGATGTCGATCGCAAACAAATAAACGCTCCGCCCCCGGCGGAATCATCGCAAACTCGTTATAAAACAATCATCAGAAAAAATCAGGAGTCACCAACATGAAAAAACTTAACATCGCACTCGTCGGCTGCTGGCACCCGCATGTCCCACGCTATTACCCGATCCTTCAGAAGCGTGAAGACACCGCGTTGACCTGCGTCTGGGATTCCACCGCGGAGCGCGGCGCGAACTGGGCCCGGAAACTCGGGATCCCGTTCGTCGCCGACTACGCTGAATTGCTGAAACGTTCCGATGTGGATGCCGTCTGCATTGTCGCGGAGACCTGCCGTCACGCCGAACTGATGAAGCAGGCGGCGGAGGCGGGGAAACATATTTTTACGGAAAAGAGCTTCACGGTCACGACCGCCGAAGCCTCCGAGGTGCGCGATGCCGTCAAAAAGAGCGGCGTCAAATTCGGGATCGCGTACATCCGTGCCACGACGCCCGCGTTCGTCCTCGGGAAAAAGCTGATGGATGCCGGATTGCTCGGTGAAGTGAACATGGTCCGTATCCGCAATGGAGTCGACGCTTCCAAAATGAATGACCTTCCTCCCGACTGGTTCGACAGAGCGGTTTCCGGCGGCGGCGCGTGGATCGACCTCGGATGTCACCAGATGTACCTGATGGACTGGATGCTTGGCGAACCGCTTGATATCTCTGTAAATGCAATCAACTATTACGGGCGCGATGTGGAGGACAATGTCTGTGCGGCAGTGAAGTTCAGGAATGGAACGCTCGGCGTTGCGGAATCGACCTGCTCGACCTTTTATTCTCCGTATATGTTCGAGATTTACGGGCGGAAAGGCTCTTACCTCTGCCGCATCGACGCGCCGGAATCCGAAATTCAGATGGAAGCGGAAAATCTGGAAAAGCTCCGCGCCCTCCTGCCGGGGATCAGCCTGAAAGAGGAAATTGTCGGCGGTACGGTAAGCAATGCTTCGGTCAATTCGCTGTTCGGAGCGCGTGCGGTCGTCAAGGTTCCCGTGGCGGAACTTCCGCAGGGCAAGGAACCGATCGAACTCTGGATTGATGAGATTCTGTATGGCAAAGAGAATCCGTTCGATATCGACTGCGGCTACCGTCTGACCCGCCTGATGGAAGGCGGATGCAAAGCGCTTGCAACAAAACAGATTGTTGCATTCTGAGGAGATTTTATGAAACTCGCCATGCTTCTGTTGATTTTTCCAGCATCGTTTTGCATATTGGCGGAGCCTTGCCCTCCGCAGGCAAAACTGTTGGAAATGCGTATGCAGTCAAACAGAATGCAACTCAACCATGCAATATTGAAACATCCGGAAGATTATTCCGCTGCCTGTATAAAAAAGGCGGCGGAGGATCTTGCCGAACTGGAGCGGGACTGGCTGACGGCAAAGGACTGGAGCAGTCCTGCGCCGGAATTCACCCTTCCTCATTTGTCGTCGGCACCGGTAATAGACGGCAAAGCTGATGAACCAGTCTGGAGGCAGGCAAGGAAGTGGCTGGGCAGTTTCCCATGTTCTTCAGAAAAATATCTGGCAGACGGAAGCATATGGCGTCTCGCATGGCATGGCAGGTATCTTTACGGCAGTGTGTTCTTTCCTGACTGCGATATGACATTTTATAAAGGGCGTCAAGGTGAATCATGGGAAAACAGACGGATCTGGCAGGGGGATTGCCTGGAAGTGTTCGTTCAACCGGACGAATCAATTCCTTATTATCTGGAATTTCTCCTATCTCCCGGCAATACGGCATGGATACTGGATCACGTCCTGCCGGAAAGCGGTTTCTGGACCACAATTCATTTTCACTTTCAATACGAAATACAAGTCGCGGGGCATATCAACGACAATGGTTATGAACTTGAATTCAGAATTGATCTTGCTGATTTTCCTCCATATCAGCAAAGACGGAAACCGCGTGGCGGCGATGTTCTGCGTATGACTATGGTTCGCATGAATTTGGATATCCGGAAGCAGGAAAAAACAGTTCAGACTTCCTTTTATCCGCTGCTGCATTCCGGCCACAATATTTTTGGTTATGCCAAAATGATTCTGGCAGAAGGAAAATCATTGAAA
>ENA-UEQM01000624-UEQM01000624.1-human-gut-metagenome-genome-assembly--contig:-NODE-624-length-20445-cov-12.289081_pt1 | contig 20445 bp, 17 predicted proteins | sample MGYA00242948_ERZ507948 | MGnify/ENA primary metagenome ERZ507948 (study PRJEB26167, sample SAMN06115440) | human gut metagenome | host: Homo sapiens | place: China:Hubei | collected 2015-07-28... | reverse complement strand
TGGCAAAATCCTGGGCAACTTTTTGTTGCTCAGGAACTTATAAATAAAGTTAAATTATAGTGTTGCGGAATTAAGGATATAAGCCTTAGGATGAGAGATTAGTCGGATGTCACCAGCAATACCATTCCAGTTGCCCTGCGTTTGGTCGGTAACGCTATGCGAATCTTGTCCTACGCACACATTCTCGATACCATTATACACGCGGATTTTTATCTGGTTGTCTTTACCAAACAGCACGAGCTGTGTGATATCGAAGCTATGAGGCACAGAGAGCGACGAGTCGCGACCTGCGAGCTTGCCATTTACGTAGACTGTGGTTTCGATATGTGGGCGCTCAAGGTAAAGCTCCACCCTACCCTTTTTCCATTGGCGAGGTATGCTGATGGTACGCTCATACCAAGCTTCGCCTACATAGTGACGACGAGGAGTGAGGAAGAAAGGAAACTTCATCTTGCCGGCCTCGCGATATTTGGCCATGTAGGGGTTGTAATAGAACGAGGAGTCGTAGAGGCTGCCTGTCCACTTGGTGTCGATGGTTACTTCGTCGCCAAGGTCGTTGGTGAGCATAGAACCAGGGAGGTTAGCCTTCTTGCCGTCTGCCATGGTCCAAGAGCCTGCGAGGTCGAGGCTACGCTGGGCAGAAGCGGAAGCGGCAAGGAAGAGAGAAAGGAGCAACGAGGCTCCGCGATGAGATGAGAATAGATGGGATATATTCATTTTTTTTGTTTTTATTTTTTTTGATTGGGGAAAGGGGAAGGGGCGAGAGGAAAAAGGGAAGGGAAAGCTAACCGCAGGGGAAGCCTGGGTGGCTACTCGATGCAAACCTTTGCTGTTTCGCCTGGGGTGGTATCGGCTTCGCGAGGGAAGTAGATAGGCATATTTGGCTGCAAAGGAAGGATGCGAAGCTCAAGCTCGGTGCAACTTTCTGGCAGGCGCCACAGACCATAGAGGAAAGGGCGACCATTATAGAAGTTGTCGGCAATGAGCTTACCGTTGGCATAGAGTCGGGCTACATCGCCACGATAGTCGATGCGAAGCAGACGATGGAACTTGGTGCCAGCTTCGGGTGCTACTTGTATGCGATAAACGGCAGCATTGTCGAAGTCGGCATCAGTAGGAGCCTCGGCAACCTTCTGTGCTCCGATAGAGATATGGCGAGGTGTTGTCGACGCCTCTTTTATCTTCTCGATGCTCGCATTAAGATAGATATCTGCTCTTACTTCATCTTCATAGAACAGGGTGTTGGCATCTTGAGGAGTGAGAAGATAGATGTTGCCAACCACAGGACGCTCAATGCCACGTGGTTTTACATTACGCAATATCTTGCCATTCTTCATAGCAATCTCTACAGGAATGCCTGGTATCTGCTGTAGATAAACCTTACCATCACGGCGAGCCACAGGCTGGGCTGTAGCGTATCGCATACCGTCGATACCGAAGGTGAAGATGCAAGAGGTATTGGCAGGGATAGTGATAGGACGCTGTGGGAAGGTGAGGTTGGCAACCTTGAATTGCACATTCTTCTTGGCAGAGATAGTCTGCAGGCGCTCGTAGTTATTAACGAAGACAAAGCCACTATCGCCCTGCGCACGATACGACCAACGGAGATGGCTATCGTCGCCCTGCTTGATATCTTGCGAGCATGGGAAGGTAGGAGCCATAGGAGCCAGCGTTTCGGCATAATCGTGCATCATAAGGTGGAGCTTACGAAGCAAGAAATAATGGTCGTATGGTTGTCCGAACTCACCAAGTGGAGCCTGGAAGTCGTAGGTCTTCACAGGCATATCGTTATAATTGGTAGCTTGGGTACGCTGGTTTTCATTTAGCGTAGTCAAGCCCTCAGGGTTTGTGCCACCATGATACATATAGTATCCCAGCAAGTTGCTACCACTTCCGAGTTTCACTATAGCCATAGAGTAGGCATCCTCAGGATATACATATGGTCGACGATGATAGGCTGTAGCCATACCGCCACCAAGTTCGCAAGTGAAATAAGGATAATCGTTGTCGCCCTTAGCGGTTTCAGCCTTTTGAGTGCCAAATTGGTCGGTAGCGATGGCTGTAGAACTGCGGAAGGCTTTGAAGTTGAAAGCTTTATAATAGGCACCAGCTCCCTCCTTGATGCTACGCTCCCAGAAGCCGTCGGCATAGTCGCCAAACAAAGGGAGCATCTCGCCAAAAGGTACAGGGCGAGTGAGTGCAGGCCATCCTGTGCGAGTATAGAACGGTAGGTCGTAGCCTATTTCGAGGGCTATCTTCTTCAAAGCCATGAGGTAGGCACCATTACGTTGCTCGTTGTCAAACTGCACAGCAATTAGCGGACCACCATCTTTCCATTGCAATCCTTGCACTTGTGCGAATATCTGGCGATAGAGCTTCTTCACATAAGACATAAAGACAGGGTTGTCATCGCGAGTCTTGCATCCCTTGGTGAACACCCAGTCAGGAATACCGCCATTGCGTACTTCGCCATGGCAGAAAGGACCAAGACGCAACACCACAGGAATATCCTCCTTGGCACAAAGCTCTATGAAATGACGAAGGTCGCGCTGTCCGCTCCAGTTGAAGATGCCTTCTTGTTCTTCTACATGATTCCAGAACACATAGGTGGCTATCATCGTTACCCCACCCTCTTTCATCTTCTTTATCTCCTTAGCCCATTCGGCTTCAGGAATACGAGAATAGTGTATCTCGCCCATCACAGGCATCACTCTATGGCCATCCATAATAAGGCTATGCGCATCCCAAGAAACTTTGGGTTGCTGGGCTACGCAGATGGCAGAAGAAGCCATGAGCAGAAGTGCTGGCAACAAATGCTTTATCATAATCAGGATAATTATTAGGTCGTTAAAAATATCTGTTATTCGGTTTTATATCGCAAAGTTAGTATTTTTATTCAACTATTTATCATTCAGTAAGATTTATTGGACAAATTCTTAGGTATTTAGCCAAAAACTAAACTAAAAACCACAATAAAGAAGGCTTACTATACGTTATTAGTACAAAACGACAATAATATAAGGATGCCAACGATAAATATAAAGCAAGAGAATGTCACATATATAGCTATGTGGTTACTGCTATTCAGCACTCCCATGCTGATATTGATTATTCATGCCTCATCAAATAGCAATCTTGATATAGACTGGTGGACTATCATGCACATCGAGGAAATATTAGCAATGTACTTCGTAGCATTTCTTGTTCACAACTTCCTATTGGCACCAATGCTACTATACAAGCAGCAGACATGGCGCTATGTATGTTCTATTTTGATATTGGTGGTTGCATTTATCGCATTGCAAAGTTGGATAAGACCAATAATGCATGAACAACAACGGCACAGACCAAGAGCTGAGATGCCTATGATGCAAAGGTATTACAAAGCTGATAATTTTCGCGATGATAGACCAAGGCCACAATTCAAAGAGCCACGCCCTTTTATAGGACCAGCAGAGCTTACAAACACTTTGGCTTTGATATTCCTCATGGGTATGAACCTCGGTGTGAAGCTATACTATAAGGCAGACAAAGACCGCAACCGCATGCAGCAATTAGAGAAGGAGAACCTGAAGCAAAGGCTCAACTATCTGAGATACCAGATAAGTCCACACTTCTTCATGAACACCCTAAACAACATACATGCGCTGGTAGACATAGACCCCGAAAAGGCAAAAAAGTCGATAGTTGAACTCTCGAAGCTGATGCGACATATATTATATGATGGCGACACCAACATAAGTCCGCTAAGCGACGAGGTGCAATTCTTGCAAAACTATATCGCGCTGATGAAGATGAGGTTTACGGGTATGGTAAAGGTAAATACAGACTTTCCTGCCATGACAAGCCAAAAAGGCATAGCACCATTGATATTGGCAATATTTGCCGAAAATGCTTTCAAACATGGAGTGAGCTATAAGTCGCCTTCGAATATCGACATGACACTAAGGTGCCACAACAACGAGTTTATACTCTTTACTTGTAAAAACTCTAAACGCAAAGATGGCGCAAAAGAGAAAGATTTAGACGGTGGCATCGGACTAAGAAACGTAAAAAATCGCCTCGAACTAATATACAGCGACAGATATCATATCGACATAAAAGATACTGAAGACAACTACAAGGTAAGACTGTTGCTACCACTTGAGAATACAAATACGAACAATAAACAAAGAGTAAGATTATGATTAGAACCATAGCTATCGACGACGAGCCATTGGCTCTTCAGCAACTTGCCAATTACATAGAGAGCACTCCTTTCTTGCAGCTTGTGGGCAAATGCCAAAGCGCAGTAGAGGCTAAGGAAATAATGGAGAAAGAAGAGGTGGATGCCATATTCTGCGACATCATAATGCCCGACATCAATGGTATGGACTTTATAAAGTCGTTGCCCGTGACTCCTATCGTGGTGTTTACCACAGCCTCATCAGAATATGCCATCGATGGTTTCAAGGTTGATGCTGCCGACTATCTGCTAAAACCTTTCGGCATGGACGAATTCAGACGTGCTGCCTTGAGGGTGAAACAAAGATACGAAATGGCTGTAATACCAAAGGCTAAGATTACCGACGAAGACGACACGGTGTTCATAAAAACCGACAAGAAGATTATGAAGATTGCCTTTAGCGATATTCGCTACATAGAGAGCATGAGCGAATATCAGAAGTTCTATATCGAAGGCAAGAAACCTATCACGGTATTGCTGGCGCTAAAGAAAATCGAGGAATGTATGCCTTCGTATTTCATGCGCATACACCGCTCTTATATCATAAACCTCAAGAAGATACAGGAGGTAAACAAGAATAGAGTAATCATGGACGAGGAAACATATCTGCCAATAGGCGACAACTATAAGGATGCCTTTGTGGAATATGTCACCACCCGATTCTTGGGAAAATAAAGATTCTTAGGAGAAGAAAAGCTAATAAAGACAGATAAAAAAATGCGACTACTCTCATTGGCTTATGCGACTATTCGCATAAGCCAATGAGAGTAGTCGTATAAGCACATGCGAATAGTCGCATAAGCACATAAGGCTACTCGCAAAAAAAGAGTTGTTATTATTCTGCAGCCTCTTCTACTGTTTCAACAATATATTTTGTTGAAGCGCCATATTTATTCTCACCCTTGGTGCCATCCATAACAGCAAAGATAAAGATAATAAGCTGAACAATACCACTTGCTATTGTAAGCCCGATAAATGTAGGAGTAGAAACAACTTCCATTATTTCTTCTGGTGTAAGAGCTCCAGGAGTTGTCAATCCCGACATAAAGCCATAAGCATTAGATGCTACACCCAACAAAACTGCTGCTACAACCCAAATACCACTATGTCCACGGTCGTGCATACGACGGATGGTGACAGGAACAATTGTCAACTGAAGAATTAACGAAATGATGGCAAGTAATATCAAATTGCCATTACCCAAGAGCAATGAAAGGCAAAATGTTAGAATGACATACATCAGATAGTTCCACCACAATTCAGAGCGACGAGAGCGACCTCTGAAATCAGTAATACGAGCAAAGTTTAGTTTCACAGCCTCTGCAAACGACAGCTGAGGCAAAGTGGTGATTTTTGTTTCCATAATTTGTAAGTGTTAGTGTGTTAGTAATATATTGCTGACAAAATTAACACTTTTTTCTGATTGTTGTAAAGAAAGAACAAGAAAAAGATACTACAACATCATCTTTTTGCAGAAATAGTCGTTTATCAAAGGATTTTTGAGTAAGTTTGCAGTATTCTTACAATATTAATGTATAACTATAATAAAAACGTATCACAATGAAAGCAATAAACACAGAAAAGGCTCCTGCAGCCATCGGTCCTTACAGCCAGGCTATTGAGGCTAACGGTTTTGTATTTGCATCTGGTCAGCTTCCTATCGACCCAGCAACAGGTAACTTCCCAGAGGGTGGCATCAAGGAGCAGACTCGCCAGAGTCTTACCAATGCAAAGAGCATTCTCGAAGCTGCAGGCACCGACTTGGCTCACGTAGTAAAAACAACAGTATTCCTTTCAGACATGGCTAACTTTGGCGCTATGAACGAGGTTTATGCCGAATTCTTCTCAGCTCCATATCCTGGCCGTTCAGCTGTTGCCGTTAAGGATCTTCCTAAGGGTGCCCTCGTAGAGGTTGAGTGCATAGCTGCGAAATAAAACTATAACTTTCAAATAGTAAGAAGCCCGATAAGTTGCATTGATTAGCAACTTATCGGGCTTTATTATATAATTCTACTTATACCCACACTTGATTATCAGAACTTGAACTTATACTCCAAGCCAAGAATATGAAGGTTTGGCTCGTTGTCGTCGTCATCGTCGTGAACAGCTTGGTAGAGATAGTATGCTCCGACAGCATGCTTCTTGGTGATTTTCCAATCTACGCCTGCTGTATATCTCATTTTCTCTACCGACCATCCGTTATACATCTCAGCACTAACGTATGGCTCGAAATGGCTATTAGGAATATCATAGCTTATTTGCACACGGCTTCGCATGATGTTCTTGCCACGTCCGCTATATGTCTTTGCCTTACCGTCATACTCATCATCATCAAAATCCCAACGTTGGTCGATGGTCTTCTCTGGACGATAAGTGTATTGCCAACGCTCGCGAAGCGACACTTGGAAGTTGCCAAACTTCTGGCTTGCAGTAAGCGACACATTAAATCTATGGCGCACACCCCAATATTCAGCAAGCTTGTTAGGTGCACCGTTTAAAGCCTTGTAAGTTATCTTGTAGTTGTTATCATCTAACAGAGAATAACCCACACTTGCCTTCAACCATTTGGTTAGCTTATACTGAGCTTCTACGCCAAAGCTCCAACGGTCTATCTTCTCGGAGTTGTCACGAGTGCGCATCTCTGCCTCTATGCCTACGCTAATCTTTTTATTCACTTTCTTGTCTGCACTTATAGAAGTCCAAACACCGAAGTCGCCGCTCTGAGCAAACGACATTAGTGGCAACATTATCATTGCCAAAAGATATAATGTTTTTCTGATCATATATAAATTATTAGTGTATTAATAACTAAGGATAATAACTAAACCTCTACAAGGTCGGCACGATTGAGCTTCATTTTCTCGTCTACAGTATTGCTCACGGTATTTGCATCGTAGTAAACTCTGAGCACAGCCATATCTCTAAGCATATCTATGGCTCCTACTTCAACTTTTCTAACCTTCAAGCCAAGGCGCATCTCAAGATCTGCTTTCAAATCTTCACTACGGTCAGGCTTGATAAGTTCCAGACGGTCGTATTGCACAAGCTTGCTTGGCTCAAGCTTCAACCGATGTTCGCACAACCAGATAGCATCAACAACAATAATGTTTGTGACAAGCAATTCCACTATAGAAACCGATGCAGCTATGGCGTTAACTACCGAAAGAGAGATTATCACGAAGAGATATGTCATCTCGCGAACAGGCATAGCATCGGTACGATAGCGCATGATACTGAAGATACCGAAGAGTCCGATACCAATACCGATACTTGTCTTTGCCTTCATATCTTCCAAAACGAATATCATGAAGAATACCAAGAAGAATATCGCCAGGGATATAAGCATGAATGTGAAATAGAAATCACGACGGCGACTCTTCTTATAATACAGGCGGTCAACTATAACGAGGTTTACAACTATGCAAACAAATAGTCGAATAAGCATAGCCACGAATGGCTCAGAAATAGATAGTGAGAAAATATCCATGTTGAAATAAATTGTTTATTAAAGGTAGGTTATTAGAAATATTATTTTTATAATTCTTTATTTGCAGCAGCTAACTTCTCCAAAGCATGCAGACGCTGCTTAAACCTATTTTGGCGTATGTCGGGATTGGTGAGTGCTGTGCCTATGCAATATTTGCTAAAGCCAAGGGGCTTTATACGGAGTTCGTTGAGCAACGCAAGGATAGGCGAAGGCACAAGTCCATCACGCTTAAGCTCTATGATAGCAAGCTCGGGTAGCGAACAATCGTTGCCTGTATGGATATTATGGAAACAGAGGTCGGTATCGATAGTGAGTCGCTCTGTCTTGTTATTATTGACAAGTGTGATGCGATTAAATCTATTCTCTATAGCCTCTCCCATTATTTCAGGCTTATACCAAAGGTTTTCTCTCAGAAAACAATCATACTCCTTGAAGTTATCGTCATGGCTATCGAAAGCTATATTGCGAGCAGGAGCAAGAGGGTCGAAGTCGAACATAGTGGTGCGCTTCTTGCGTGTGCGCTTATGGTTATTCTTTGTCTTCACCTCAAGGAAGTTAAGCCCACTATCCACATAGCTTCTTATTCTCAGCTTCTGGCGGTTGGCATGACCGGAATGATGACAAGTGTACATCTGCATATCAGGAGTATCGAAATACATGGTGTAGTATCTTGCCTGCCGTTTGCCTTCAATCTCTTGGGCACGATATTGCCATACGGCAAGCTTCAAGAGCTTCCGTAGCGTGGCGATATTGGTAACGAACTTAGTATCTGTACGATTCATAAGTCGTATACCGCTCATTTCCTCAAGAGTTATTGGCTGATAATTGGTAAGAATGTCAGTCATGAATGGTTAATAAATATATGGTTAGTTGTTAGCCGAAGAAAAAGGAACCAAGATCATGTCACATGGACTTGGTTCCTTCATGGGGTTATAGGATTATTTTACGTTTCCTACTTTGATAAGATATTCAGCAATCTGAACAGCATTAAGAGCTGCACCCTTGCGAATTTGGTCGCCTGTGAGCCAGAGGGTGATACCGTTATCGGTGGCAAGATCCTTGCGTACACGACCAACATATACATCATCCTTGCCTGCGCTCTCAAGAGGCATTGGATATACATAGTTCTGAGGATCGTCCTCGAGAGTTACGCCAGGAGCAACAGCAAGAGCCTTGCGAACTTCATCAACTGTCAAAGGTTGCTCGGTTTCCATCCATACAGACTCTGAGTGTGAACGAAGTGAAGATACGCGAACGCAGGTAGCACTTGTGCGAACATCGCTATGCATAATCTTGCGTGTCTCGTTATACATCTTCATCTCTTCCTTAGTATAGTCGGTATCGGTCATAACGTCAATCTGTGGGATTACGTTGTATGCCAACTGATGTGGGAACTTTGAGATGGTCTTTACCTCGCCTGTTTCTACAAGTTCCTTATACTGCTGCTGAAGTTCTGCCATAGCAGCAGCACCAGCACCACTTGCACTCTGATAGCTTGATACATGAATGCGCTTGATGTGTGAGAGCTTCTCAATAGGCTGCAACACTACTACCATCATAATTGTGGTACAGTTTGGATTTGCGATGATACCACGTGGACGTGTCAACGCATCCTCTGCATTAACCTCAGGCACTACCAATGGCACATCAGCGTCCATACGGAATGCACTTGAATTGTCGATCATCACAGCACCATACTTGGTGATAGTCTCGGCAAACTCCTTGCTTGTGCCGCCACCTGCAGAGGTGAAAGCTATATCGACATCCTTGAAATCGTCATTGTGTTGCAATAGTTTCACTTCATATTCCTTACCCTTAAAGGTGTACTTTCGGCCAGCGCTACGCTCAGAACCAAACAACACCAATTCGTCAATAGGGAATTCTCTCTCTGCAAGAATGCGAAGGAATTCCTGTCCTACTGCACCACTTGCACCAACAATTGCTACTTTCATAATTACCTGTTTATATTAATAAAATGTGAAATTATGGGGCAAAATTACAACTTTTAGTGCAATTAACCATTAAATTTCAACGAATTATGTCAGAAATCCAATATTTTTTTGCAACTTTGCAGGTGGAATGCATAGCTTTCCAATATTTTTGCTGTTTGTGGGGTTTAAGCCTCGCATAATATTGCAGCATACTAACTAATCAACGACAAGACTTATGCCCGATATAGCTACATATTTTCCAATTACTAACCCGACTCTGATTTTCTTTGTCGTAATGCTGATAATTCTCTCTGCTCCTATCATTATGGGTAAGCTCCGAATTCCTCACATCATAGGCATGGTATTGGCAGGTGTCCTCATAGGCAAATATGGTTTCAATATTCTTAATCGCGACGACTCGTTCGAGCTGTTTGGCAACGTGGGACTTTATTACATCATGTTCCTTGCTGCACTCGAGATGGATATGGAGGGAGTAAAGAAGAATGTGAAGCGAATGCTGATATATGGTGCATTAACGTGTTTCATTCCGTTTGGCTTAACATTCGTGATGAGTGTTAGCATGCTGAAATATTCCATCATGGCTTCATTGATATTGGGATGTATCATGGCTTCCAACACTCTCATCGCCTACCCTATCGTAGGCAGATATGGTCTGCAACGCAAGCCGAGTGTTACGCTAAGCGTTGGAGCATCTATGATTTCATTGCTTACTTCGCTCATTATATTATCAGCTATAGAGAATGCGCATGCTGGCAATAGTGGCATCATGTTTTGGGCATGGTTTGTTGCTAAGATTATTATTTATTGTGGTGTGCTATCGCTGATAGTACCGCGACTAACAAGATGTTTTTTGCGCAGATATTCTGATGCTGTCATGCAGTTTATCTTTGTCATGGCTATGCTCTTTATGAGTGCAGCTCTTGCCGAGGCTGTGGGCGTCAATGGTATATCGGGTGCTTTCTTTGCTGGTCTTATCCTCAACCGCTATATTCCTCCGGTATCGCCATTGATGAACCGCATAGAGTTTATTGGCAATGCCTTGTTTATACCTTATTTCCTTATTGGTGTGGGTATGCTCATCAATGTGAGATTGCTATTCAATGGGGGCAACATACTATGGGTGGTATTCCTGATTGTGGTATTTGGAACTGTGGGCAAGGCTATTGCAGCCTACTTAGCTTGTTTCTCATTCCGCATGCCTTGGTCGTCGGGGCGCATGATGTTTGGTCTTACCTCAGCCCATGCTGCTGGTGCTATTGCTATGGTGATGGTGGGTATGAAGATTGAGATTGCTCCTGGTAAATATCTTGTCGACGATAGCATGCTTAATGGTGTGGTAATGATGATTCTCTTCACTTGCATCATTTCTACTATGGTGACCGAGAATGCTGCACAGAGAATCATTCTACGCGACAAAGAGTTTGCACACGAGGAAGAACCAGAGAATGACGACGAGAAGATTCTCGTGCCTGTGAAATATCCTGAGTATGCAAACCGCTTGATAAATCTTGCCATACTGATGAGGAACCAAAAACTCAATCGCGGTTTGGTGGGTCTGAATGTGGTATATGATGATGCCAAGATGAGACAGAATCAGGCTTTAGGACAGAAGATATTGCATCAGGTTCAGCAATATGCCGCTGGCTCTGATGTTAAGATGCAAACACAGGTGCGCATTGCTGCCAATATTGCCAACGGTATCAAGCATGCATTTAAAGAATTTCAGGCTTCAGAGATTCTCATCGGTATGCACATGCATGCAGAAGTATCTAATAAATTCTGGGGCGAATTCCATCAAAGCTTGTTCAATGGTCTTAACCGCCAGATTATTATGGCTCGTCTGCATCAGCCATTGACAACAATCAGAAAAATACAGGTGGCAGTACCATCAAGAGCACAATATGAGCCAGGCTTCTATCGTTGGCTTGAACGTTTGGCTCGTATGGCTAAGAATCTGGAATGCCGCATCACATTCCATAGCCGCAAAGACACTCAGGAGCTTATCAAGCAGTTTATCACCAATAAGCACAATGAACTAAGAGCCGACTACGAGGAGATGGAGCATTGGAGCGAACTGCCAATGTTGGCTTCTACTATATCACAAGATCATATGTTTGTGGTGGTAACAGCACGTAAGGGAACAGTATCATACAAAACGGCTCTCGACCGTTTGCCTGAGGAGATAACAAAATACTTCAATGGCAAAAACCTCATGATAATATTCCCTGACCAGTTTGGCGAACAAATGGAGACAATGACTTTCGCACAGTCGCAGCATACAGAGGAACGTTCTGCATACGACGAACTGCAAGATTGGATATATAGAAAGATTAGATTAATCAAGAAATTATGATAGACATTAAGAATATCACCAAGAGCTTCGGCTCTTTACAGGTACTGAAAGGTATAGACCTACATATTAATAAAGGTGAGATTGTGAGCATTGTTGGTCCAAGTGGTGCCGGCAAGACTACCTTATTGCAGATTATCGGAACTCTCGACAAGCCAGATAGTGGCAGCATCGTTATAGATGGTATTGATGTTAGCAATCTGTCGAAGGCTAAGCTTAGCGACTTCCGCAATCGCCACCTTGGCTTCGTATTCCAGTTTCATCAGCTCTTGCCAGAGTTTACAGCTCTCGAAAACATCATGATTCCTGCTTTCATTGCAGGCACAAGTCAGTCGGAAGCTAAGGAAAGGGCTATGGAACTGCTCAAGTTTATGGGATTGGAAGATAGAGCAGGTCATAAGCCTAACGAACTATCGGGAGGTGAAAAGCAACGTGTGGCTGTGGCAAGAGCTTTGGTTAATAAGCCTGCTGTAATCCTTGCCGACGAACCTTCGGGAAGTCTTGACTCCAAGAACAAAGCAGAGCTACATCAGCTATTCTTCGACCTCAGAGACAAGTTCGGACAAACTTTCGTCATCGTTACTCACGATGAGTCGTTGGCAGCAACTACCGACCGTACCATACACATGAAGGATGGTCTTATATCAGAAGAGCGCACACTCACTACAGAAGAAACCATTTAGAATAATATATTTTTATGGCAGAACTAAAATTAGGCGATTTCAACAAACTGAAGGTTATCAAGGAAGCTAAGCGTCCTAACCCTCATGCTTTCAACAACGAGGAGACTTTCGGCATATTCCTCGATGGCGGTCGCGAGGGCGACATATTAATGCCGAAGAAGTATGTACCAGAAGGCACAAAGGTTGGCGACGAGATTGAGTGTTTCCTCTATCTCGACCAAGACGAACGTCTCATCGCTACTACCGAGACACCTATTGCCAAGGCTGATGAATTTGCATATCTCGAATGTTCTTGGGTAAATGAATATGGCGCATTCCTCAACTGGGGAGTGATGAAAGATATCTTCTGCCCTTTCCGTGAGCAAAAGAAGAAGATGGAGATTGGCAACAAGTATATCGTTCACATCCATATGGACGAAGACTCTTATCGTATGGTGGCTTCGGCAAAGATAGAACGCTATTTCTCTGAGGAACAACCACAATATAAGCACGGACAACCTGTAGAGATTATGGTATGGCAGAAGACTGACCTCGGCTTCAAGGTCATCGTCGAGAACAAATTCCCAGGATTGGTATACGAAGACCAGATATTCAAATTCATCACCACAGGCGACAAGATGACTGCATATATAGATAATGTGCGTCCAGACGGAAAGCTCGACATCACGCTTCAGCCTACAGGCCGTAAGCTCACTACCGACTTTGCCGACACTCTTCTCGCCTATCTTCAAGACAACAATGGCTTCTGTCCTCTTGGCGACAAGAGCGATGCCGAAGATATCAAGCACACTTTCCAAGTGAGCAAGAAGACCTTCAAGAAGGCTGTTGGCGACCTATACAAGCGCCGCCTTATCACCATATCGCCAGAAGGTTTGAAGCTGGTATAGACATTTTTATACCACACACACTGAAATAAAAAAAAGAGTGAAGAATTAATGCAACCATTGCATCATATTCTTCACTCTTTTATTTTGTGCTTTGCCCTTATAAAAAGAGCAAAGCTATTATTTCTGAATTATCACCCCCCACGACTTTAGAACTCAGCGTTCTTTGGAGTACGTGGGAATGGGATTACGTCGCGGATGTTCTGTATACCTGTTACGAAGAGAATCAAACGCTCGAAGCCGAGACCGAAACCTGCGTGTGGGCATGAACCATACTTACGAGTATCGAGATACCAGTTCATATCCTTCATTGGGATATTGCGCGACTCGATTTCGCCCATAAGCTTATCGTAGCTTTCCTCACGAACCGAACCGCCGATAATCTCACCAATCTGTGGGAACAGTACATCGGTACCCTGAACGGTCTGACCGCTCTTGCCACCGAAGCCACTCTCGTTTTCATCAATCTTCATATAGAAAGCCTTGATAGCCTTAGGATAGTTGGTCATGATAACAGGACGCTTGAAGTGCTCCTCTACCAAGAAGCGCTCGTGCTCTGATGCCAAGTCGTCGCCCCACTCACATGGGAATTCAAACTTCTTACCATTAGCAATAGCCTCCTGAAGAATGCGGATACCCTCGGTATATGGAAGGTGAACGAAGTCAGAATTCAATACGCCCTCAAGACGAGCTATCAAGCCCTTGTCAATCATCTTGTTCAAGAAAGCAAGATCGTCCTTACAGTTGTCGAGTGCCCAACGGATACAATACTTGATGAAGTCTTCCTCAAGTTCCATCAAACCGTCCATATCCAGGAAAGCAACCTCTGGCTCAACCATCCAGAACTCTGCCAAGTGGCGTGGAGTGTTACTGTTCTCTGCACGGAATGTAGGACCGAAGGTGTAGATAGCGCCAAGTGCAGTAGCACCAAGCTCGCCTTCCAACTGACCAGAAACAGTCAACGAAGTCTGCTTGCCAAAGAAATCATCAGAATAGTCAATCTTGCCATCCTCAGTCTTCTTAAGGTTGTAGAGGTTCTTTGTTGTTACCTGGAACATCTGACCAGCACCCTCGCAGTCGCTTGCGGTGATGAGAGGAGTATTGAAATAGAAATATCCATGCTCATGGAAGTAGGTGTGGATAGCCATTGCCATGTTGTGGCGAATACGCATCACCGCACCAAAGGTGTTTGTACGGAGACGGAGGTGAGCATACTGACGCATATACTCGAAGCTCTGTCCCTTCTTCTGCATAGGATAGTCGCTACCGCAAAGACCGTAGATTTCGATGCTTTCGCATTGCACCTCAACGCTCTGTCCCTGACCCTGACTTTCTACCAAAGTACCAACAACGCTGATACAAGCACCAGTAGTAATCTGCTTCAACTGATTTTCATCAACCTTTGATGGGTCGACTACTATCTGAATATTATTAATAGTAGAACCATCGTTAAGAGCGATAAAATCGACTGCTTTGCTACTACGATGAGTGCGCACCCATCCCTTTACATTCACGATTGAGCCGTAGGCTGTGCTCTTGAGCAAGTCAACGACTTTAGTTCTTTTTACGTTTTCCATTATTTAATAATGATTATTGTTTATTGTTTAATGTTTAATGTTTATAGAGAAAGAGTAATGTTTAATGCAACCCTCATGCTGATATCATACATTATAACTACAAGCGGTATCAACAATCAAGTAAACATTAAACATTACTCATTAAACATTATTCATAAGCACCCATGCGTAGCATGTCTACTTCCTGCTCTGTGAGGAAGCGCCAGTCGCCACGACGAAGGTTCTTCTTTGTCAAACCTGCGAACTGTACGCGGTCGAGCTTTGTAACACGATAGCCAAGGCTTTCGAAGATACGACGCACGATACGGTTCTTACCGCTATGAATTTCGATGCCAACCTGGCTCTTGTCATGGTCGTCAGCATATTCGATAGCGTCTGCTTGTATCTCGCCATCCTCAAGCTCTATACCAGAAGCAATCTGCTGCATGTCGTGCATAGTAACGTTCTTGTCGAGATATACATGGTAAACCTTCTTCTTCAAGAATTTAGGATGTGTAAGCTTGCTTGCCATCTCGCCATCGTTGGTGAGAAGGAGCACACCTGTTGTGTTGCGGTCCAAGCGACCTACTGGGTAGATACGCTCTGGGCAAGCATCTTTAACGAGATCCATAACGGTCTTACGCTGCTGTGGATCGTCGCTTGTAGTAACATAATCCTTTGGTTTGTTGAGCAACACGTAAACCTTCTTCTCCAATGTTACAGGCTGATCGTGGAACTTAACCTCGTCACCACGCAATACTTTTGTACCCAACTCTGTAACAACCTGTCCGTTTACTGTTACTACTCCTGCCTGGATGAAGTCATCAGCCTCACGGCGTGAGCATACACCAGCATTAGCAAGATATTTGTTCAAACGAATTGGCTCGTTTGGATCAATATGGGTCTCCTTATATTCGATACGCTTCTTCATGCTATACTTAGCACTTGGATCGTAGCCTGGAGTACGCATACCATAGCCACCACGTTGCTGACCATAGCCGCCACGCTGCTGTCCGTAGCCACCCTGGCGAGGCTGACCATAACCACCCTGGCGAGGCTGACCATAACCGCCCTGGCGCTGCTGTCCGTAGCCACCCTGGCGAGGCTGACCATAACCACCCTGGCGCTGCTGTCCGTAGCCACCCTGACGAGGCTGACCATAACCACCCTGGCGAGGCTGATAGCCGCCCTGACGTGGCTGGTAACCACCCTGACGTGGCTGATAGCCACCTTCCTGATCGCCACCATTATTATATCGTGGCTGATAACCGCCTGTACGAGGACGCTGCTGGTAACCGCCCTGACGCTGCTGATAACCACCCTGGCGAGGCTGATAGCCTCCCTGACGTGGCTGATCACCACTCTGTAAAGCTGTTCCAAATCCTTCAGGACGGAATCCGCCTTCTTCTGTTCTTCCTGTTCCTGATGAGTATGTTCTCTGTGCATGAATACGTGGGCGCTGAGGTCTACCTCCTGCGCGATAATCTCTCTGATAGCCTACTGGCTTGTAGCCCTCACGGCTATTGTCACTCTGCTGAGCAGAGAAGTCTTGTGACTTGTTTTCCATTTCTGAATCCATAATGTAATCTTTGTTTTTAAATGTTTAGCCTCACGGCCATTTGGTTAATAAATTATAGTTTTCTTATATGAGTTAATGATCAGGACCTCGGGATTTCCCTTCCCTTTCACTTTCAATAATTCTTTATTTACCTTTTTCTTTTGTCAACCTTTTAATTCTCTTCAAAGGCCGAATTAGATACCTGTGTAGTTGCTTGGTGTGATAGCCATAATCTCAGCCTTTACGCTGTCGCTAACGTTGAGAGTCTTTACGAAATTGTGAATAGTCTCTTCTGTCATCTTAGCATTTGTGCGTGTCAAAGCCTTCAAAGCCTCATAAGGATGAGGATAAGCCTCACGGCGCAATATAGTCTGAATAGCCTCAGCCACTACAGCCCAAGTATCGTCGAGGTCTTTCTGTAGTTTCTCCTCGTTGAGGATAAGCTTACGCAATCCCTTCAATGTGCTCTGGATGGCGATAACGCTGTGTCCCAATGGCACACCAACATTACGCAATACAGTAGAGTCGGTAAGGTCGCGCTGCAAACGGCTAACAGGCAACTTCTGTGCCAAGAACTGCAATATAGCATTAGCTATGCCGAGGTTGCCCTCGCTATTCTCGTAGTCGATAGGGTTTACCTTGTGAGGCATTGCGCTCGAACCAACTTCGCCAGCCATAATTTTCTGCTTGAAATACTCCATAGAGATATACATCCAGAAGTCGCGGTCGAGGTCGATGATGATGGTATTGATACGGCGAATAGCATCAAACACACTACCCAAATGGTCGTAGTTGCTAATCTGAGTAGTATACTGCTCGCGCTCCAAGCCAAGCTTCTCGCTAACAAACTTGTTGCCGAAAGCCTTCCAGTCGTACTGAGGATAAGCTACATGATGAGCATTATAGTTACCAGTAGCGCCACCGAACTTAGCAGTCATCTTGCAAGCCTTCAACGACTCCAGCTGCTCTGTCAATCGGTAAACGAATACCATAATCTCCTTGCCCAAGCGTGTAGGCGAAGCTGGCTGACCATGGGTCTTTGCCAACATAGGCACATCCTTCCACTCGTCAGCATACTCCTGCAACTGAGCGATAAGTTCCTCAACCTGTGGAATGAAGACATTTTCCAAAGCCTCCTTTATAGACAAAGGTACGCTGGTGTTGTTGATATCCTGAGAAGTAAGTCCAAAGTGTATGAACTCCTTATAAGCTTCGAGATTGCCAATCTTGTCAAACTCTTCCTTAATAAAATACTCCACGGCCTTAACGTCGTGGTTTGTAACCTTTTCGATATCCTTCACACGTTGTGCGCAATTCTCATCAAAATTGCGGTAAATGTTGCGCAGGCTTTCGAACAAGCCCTTGTCAAACGAAGCCAACTGTGGCAATGGCAATTCGCAGAGCGTGATGAAATATTCTATTTCCACGCGGACACGATAGCGTATTAGTGCATACTCTGAGAAATAATCAGCCAATGGCTCTGTCTTGCCTCTGTAACGTCCATCTATAGGTGAGATGGCGGTCAACAAATCGAGATTCATAACTTTATATATATAATAATGTGTGTGTATTAATACGCCTGCAAAGTTAATCATTTATCGTGATATTCCAACAATTGATATGATAAAATATCAAAAAGATGATAATTAAAACCTTATTGCATGATATAGCTTGATAACTTGATATAAAAACTAAAGCTAAAAAAAACAAAAGACTCGCATTCTTGTAAGAATACGAGTCTTAAAGGAAGTGGGCGTTGACGGATTCGAACCGCCGACCCTCTGCTTGTAAGGCAGATGCTCTAAACCAGCTGAGCTAAACGCCCTTGTTTTTGATTGCGAGTGCAAAGGTATAACAATTATTCAAAACTACCAAGAAACCACACTCTTATTTTGCACATTTTAACAAAATATTTATATCTTGCGACAATTCGATCGTCAACTTACGCCCTATATTCTACTACACCTCACCAAAAAGTTCCTCATAAAAGTGTAGTGATACAGCAAAAAGTCCCTCATAAAAATGTAGCAATACACTAAAAAGTCCCTCATAAAAATGTAGTGATACAGCAAAAAGTCCCTCATAAAAATGTTAAAGACTTTGCTATTTCACTAATTATCAGTATATTTGCAGCAAAAAGAGCATTATTATGGAAAGATTCATAATGCAAGACCTAATTGCTTGGAAAAACAGAGAAGATAGGAAGCCACTTATTTTACTCGGAGCACGACAGGTAGGCAAGACTTATATACTAAAAGAATTTGGGCAACGAGAGTTTGAAAATGTTGCTTATATTAACTGTGACAATAATGCCATGGTCAAGGATTTATTTGCCACTGACTACAATATCGAGCGAATTCTCCTAACCATAGGTGCTATTACAGGAGTTAACATACAGGCTGGTAAAACTCTTATTATAATGGATGAGATTCAAGAGTTGCACCGTGGTTTAGCTTCGTTGAAATATTTTTGTGAGGATGCCCGTGAATATCATGTGGCAGTAGCAGGTTCTTTGCTTGGACTCACTATTCATCAAGGCGAATCATATCCTGTGGGTAAAGTGAATACCTTGGAAATGTTTCCTATGACATACGAAGAGTTTTTGCTGGCACGTGGTTTTAAACAGCGAGTAGATTTACTGCAATCAGGCATGTGGGATGTAGTAAACTCTCTGCGCACACTTTATATTCAGCATCTGCGTGAATATTATTTAGTAGGAGGAATGCCTGAAGCTGTAAAAAAATTCATAGATACTAATGATGCAAATGCGGTAAGAGAAGTACAGAAAGAAATCCTACACGCCTACGAAAAAGATATTTCTAAGCATGCTCCAGACGAACAAGTGGTAAGGATTAACCAAGTGTGGAACTCCATTCCATCGCAGTTGGCTAAAGAGAATAAGAAGTTTATCTATGGAGTGGTAAAACAAGGTGCAAGAGCAAAGGATTATGAGCTTGCTATTCAATGGCTGATTGATGCAGGACTTATATATAAAATAAGCCGTGTAAAAACCATTGGTATGCCTCTGAAGATACATGAGGATATTAGCGCCTTCAAATTGTATCTTTTAGATTGTGGACTGCTTGGTGCAATGAGCAATACTCCACCAGCACTCCTTTTATTGCCTAATAATGACAATTCGGGAAAGGGCGACTTTACGGAGAACTTTATTTGTTGCCAGTTAGAATCTCTACGTAATATACCTATATATTATTATAGCAAGGAGAACAGTCAATTAGAAATCGACTTTGTTATCCAAATAGATACCAACATCATTCCTTTAGAAGTGAAGGCAGAGGAGAATCTGCAAGCAAAATCTCTGAAAGTAATCCTCGCCAATAATCCTGGCATGCATGGTCTTCGTTTCTCAATGAGCGATTATAGAGAGCAAGAAAATATCACCAATGTTCCATTGTATGGAGCAAGAGTATATTTAGTAAATGTGCTTAATAAATGAGTTGAGACATTATTAATAAGATATGAAACAAAATCTGTATCTTTGCGTTATCAATATAAATACCTATTGAAATAATCATTAGAGTGTAATTTGTAAAGACAAAATGGAAAGACTAGTATGAAGAAAGTATGTTGTGGGGTATCTAATGATACTTTGCAAAGTAATACGTAATACTTGGGCAAGTATCACGTAATACTTTTTTAGGGGTCATTTTTATATGTCTTTTCCTGATTTCACTAGACACTTTTTTGATTCATAAACTATTTCTATAGACAGTATCACAAGAACCATAC
>ENA-UEQM01000611-UEQM01000611.1-human-gut-metagenome-genome-assembly--contig:-NODE-611-length-20801-cov-9.667101_pt1 | contig 20801 bp, 19 predicted proteins | sample MGYA00242948_ERZ507948 | MGnify/ENA primary metagenome ERZ507948 (study PRJEB26167, sample SAMN06115440) | human gut metagenome | host: Homo sapiens | place: China:Hubei | collected 2015-07-28 | study... | reverse complement strand
AAGAGAGAACACCCTAAGCAAAGCAAAAAAGAGAGAACACCCTAAGCAAAGCAAAAAAGAGAGAACACCCTAAGCAAAGCAAAAAAGAGAGAACACCCTAACGAACCAACAAACAAACACCAAAAAGCAAAGCAGATCTCTCAAAGGAGAACACCCTAAGCCGATACCAGAAACAAACCAGCAGGCACCTTTAAACAGACTTAAGGTGCAAGCAGAAGAAACCATAATCAAAACAAAAACTTCTCTGGCTGTTGTTGTTATTTTACTGAAAAGAAAACAGAGCATTACAGGAGCAAGCAACTATGGGAAAACCCAGAATCCATCGGGAAGAAACTTACAACGAAACCCGAATCTATCAAAGTCCATCAGGGAGCCGGGCGGAAATCTTGGCCGCGATCCATCAGATTTTTGATTACATGTGGAGCGTCAGCCACGGAAGACTTTACGTCTGCCACTTCACGGTCAACTTCCCCTCAACTTTTACACTTCAGGCCAACGACTTTCTGACCGGCACCCTCCAAAGCTGGCGGCGAACCATGCAGAACCGCCGAGTTCCAGCCGAATATCTCTGGGGCCGCGAGAAAGGCGATTTTGCCAGCGGCGGCCACGTTCATTTCCACATCTTCGTCATCGTCCACGGCAAGTTCATCCAGTCCGCTTCCGGGATTGCCAGCCATTTGAATTGCTTGCTCTCCAAGCGTTTGAAGGACGATGTCAGGCGGGTCAGGTGCAATCCTCCATTACGGGACAGTTTCTTCTGGGGCAAGAAGGTTTCCGCCAAGCTCGACAATCTCGCCGACGCGATCGAGTGGGTCTCCTACATCGCCAAGGTCGACACCAAGGAGGCTCCTTTCGGCCAGAAGACCTTCGGCTTTTCCAAAGGCTTTCTTCAGCAGCATCAGATTTCAGCCTTGACTTTGGCGGAAGAGGCCGCTTTCGACGCCGCTGACCTTTCGATTTCCGATGAAGATTGGGCGGCCTGGGGTTACGAACCGCTTAACTGGGAGGAGGCTTTGAACTTCAATCCGGCGACCGGAAAACCGCTTCATGAGGAAGCCTGAGCTCGAAAAGACACCAGAAAACCGTCTCCGTTGCGCAGAAGCCTTTGCCGGGGTCGATGCCGGGATTGCGGTCTCTGTGGCCCTTCCCGTGGCTCCGAAATACCAAGACGGGCAAGCTGTTGCAGCGGTTGCCGTCAACAGGAGTTCAAACCAGAGAGGAGGAAGCAAGATGGACGGTTGAGGTAGAATTGACAGAACTTTTATTCAACAACCAAAAAACTTAAACACAAAGGAATTTATCATGGTCAGAAATCGAAAATCTGTTTGCAGCTTTCCGGCAGACGAAGAACCTGAAAAGCCGCAGTTTTACCGAAGAAGCAAGGAGGAAGCCGACCGGGATTTTCGGAACGGTATTCTGGAACGCGGTCCCGGTATCGAGGTGAGAGTTCACCCGAACGATCACACCAAAGAGGTTGTGATCAAATGGGATACCGGAAAACGTAAGCGCTATGTCCGTGCTCGCCGCTGGCATCTGTGCGACGATCTGGTCGATATTTTCGCCTGGGGAGAACCGAGGACCAGGAAGGAAGAACCTCCGCAGGACAAAGAGCCGCAGGATGAGGAACGGCAAGACGGCGGAGCACAGGGCGACAACCCTCCGGGGAGCGAGCCGCAAACTGACGAACCGCAAAACGATTGACCTTTTGCCGCCGGGAAAGTGGTGCTTAAAACCTTTCCCGGCGTTTTTTTATTTATCGGCAGGTCCTTCCTGAACGTCCGAACCGGTTCAGAGGGCGAAAGCTGACACTCTGGAAGAAGAGAGTTTGCAGGTGCGAAAGCTGCCTTGAAAACCGGATTTCATGCCGACTTTTTCCAGATCAATCCCACAGCTTCGACATAGGCTTTGATGTGGCGACGGACAACTGCCGAAGGCTGCCGGTTGCAACTTTCCTTCACCTGGACGAGAATCCTGCCGGGCAGTTCGATTTCGAGGGTGGCGCAGAGTTTCCCATCCAGCGAACGCATCGAGACGATGGCGCAACAGCCGCGCCGACAGGCATCCAGATAGGAGCCGACACAGTGATGTAACTGGCGGCCTTCCCGGAAAAGTGCATCCGAGTCGAGAAGTTCGTCAAAGATGATGTCGGGATTTTCCCGCACCCACGAGAACCCGTGCGACGGCCAGGAGCGGAGGACTTCCGGACGGCGAATTCCGTACAGCCACTCGTCAGCCTCCTGACATACCGAACGGAAAGACCGGTTTTTTAAGGTAAAATGCTCGTCGAAAAGTCCCTGTGTCCGCCAGTAGTGCACCGGAATTTGAAGTTCCCTCAGCGTGAACTTCTGACAAGCCAGCCATTCGGAAACAGTGCGGACAACATGAAGAAAAACCGGCCATTCAAGATAACGGCAGGCCCCGGTGAGCACTTCAGCAATTGCCATCGCCTCAGCGGTTGAATGGCGGTGACTTCGGAGAATACAGAAGCAACACCCTGTCGCAAGGGAAGAAAAACGCTCTGGAAGCTGATGAAACCAACAGTTTTCCTGTTTGCTCAACTTCAACACGTCGCGCGGCGAAACTCCTTGCCCCAACCGGCACAGAGCCTTGACTTCAAAACGGGACATCGGGTGTTTCCAAAGTCCATAGCACCATTCCGGCAACGGGAAATCCAGAAAGCTCCGGTCCAGCCATGCCCGAAGCTGACGATCTGCGTTATGCGTATTGAAATGGAGCGGTGAACGCAGATCGACCTCTCGAAACTCAACGGCCTGCGCCAGATTCCACAGAAACGTGGGGTAGCTTTTGTCTGCCAGCGGCCCATAAAGCGCCTTAAAGCGACTCTCCAAGCCGAATTTCAGCAAATCCAGATAGCGACGCTCTTGTTCCTGGCGTCTGACACGTCGCGGCCAGTCCCCGGAAATGATGGAAGGTTTCCACATCTGCCAACACCAGTTGCGGCGCAGTGAATGCGGCAAGCACTCGTAAAAGATTTTCAAATCGTCCATTTGCCGTCGCCTTTTTTCGGTCTTTTGTCCGAAGGGCAGGATAAATACCCGGAACATGAGGTCAAGTCCGAATTCCGGGGGCTTGACGGAGGCCCGGAAATCTTTATCATAAATCGGGACTTTCATATTCAACCATCAGACAGAGGGCAAAAACGATGCAACTTCACTTCACTTTCACACGAAATCCACAGTTTCTTTCGGAGGAGGATGTTTACGCAATCACGCCGGTTCACGATCCGGCGGAGCTTCTGAAAGAGGGTTACGCCCTGTGTCTGGTATGGCGGCCCAAATTCGATGGAAACACCGTACCGCTGGAAACGCTTCGCGGAGTCTGGCACAAGCCGGATGGAGGGGAGCAAGACGCTACGCTCTACTTCATGCAGGACCGGGCGGAAGTTCAATCCCGAACCAAGAACGCCCTGGACCGCCGCCTGAAGAGTCCGTATCTGTTCGCCGCATGGAAAAAGGATGGACAGCGTCTCTTCAAAATCATCCATAATCACCGCGTCAGAGTTCAGAGCGATTCTCTGGCGGATATTTTGCCCTACTTCATCGAAGGCCGCTTCGAGCCCCGCGCGATCTATCGACGGAAACACTCCATCATGACTCTGATGATGATGGACGCCAAACGCAGAAAAGAGTGTAAGGAACTGCGGGGAAGGCTGCTGGAACTTCTGGAAATTCAGAAGCGGCTCAAAGATTGATTCGGCACCGGCAGGCCCCGCGACGACAACACAACTTCATGCGCGATTGCCGTTTCCGGTTTGACTTTTCACTTTCGGAGAACTATGTTAAAGCGAAAGTTCATCAACCCGAAAGGAAGTGAAACCGTAGGACACCACGACGGCGGCTCCGCACAGCCGCACAGGGACGAATAGCACTTTTTCCCGATCAGCTCCCCGATCGGCACATCTTCGGCCGCGGCGGAATTAATGCTGATGATGTTGTAATCCAGATCGAAAATCGCCAACGGGATGTCGATATTCTCCACCAGTTGTTTCTGCAGCGCAACCGTGTCGGCCACCAGCTCCATCTGCCGTTGACGCTCCCGGGCCAGCATGAACAGGTTTCCGGCGCTGCGGAGCGTCTCGCGGTCGGCGGCGGTGATCGCATGGCGCTCCCGCACGAAATCCAGTCCGAACACTCCCCATAATTGCCCGCCTTCCCGGATTTCACTGATCAGCAGCGACTTCACATCCGGCTCCTTCCCCAGCCAAGCCGCCAGTTCCTCCCGGATTTCCGGCTCCTGCGCCAGATCGTTCACGGCGATTATCCGGCGTTCGACGATCAGGCGATGCAGTTTTTGCACGCGTTCCACTTCGAAATCCCGCAGATCCCGCTTCTGAGGTGCGATCCCCTCGCGCACCCACTCAAAGCAGTTGTCCCCCACACGGTAATTGTCGGAATAACGGAAGATGAAGCAGCGGTCCGCCCCCCGATTTTCGCCGACCCGCTTCAGAATCTCATTGACGGCCGTTTCAAAATCGTTTTCGACAGTGATGGTCTTCAGGCACCGGTTCAGCATCTGTTCATTGCGCACAAAATCATTCAGGGCGTCGATCATGCGGTTCTGCTCATTCTCCAGCTTCCACTCCCGGGAGATATCCACGCAGAGACCGAGCAGGAAAGTCTTGCCCGGCTCCAGCTCCAGCGGAATCTTGTGGGTATGGTAGACGACGCGGGTATCCCTGACGGTCTGCAAATCCTCCACGAACACCTCCGCTTTTCCGGTGGCGACCACCTTGGCATCCTCCCGGCGGAACTGCTCCGCGCAGCCGGGATAAATGTTCGCTTCGAAATCATTCTTCCCCAGCACCTGCTCAACCGGCACGCCGGAAAACTCCGACAAAGCCCGGTTCCACAATACATACAGGTAGTCGGCGGCGGGATCTTTCAGCAGGATGCCGACCGGCACATGGTCGAGGATCGCCTGCAACAGCCGTTTCGACTCCTCCGCGCGCTGCTTGGTTTCCTCCAGTTCCGTGACCTCGCTGGCCATGCCGATCAACAGTTTCCGCCCACCGGACTGGACCACGATTCCCTTGATGCCGTGCAGATAACGCACATTCCCTCGCGAATCGACCACCCGCTCGACGGACTCCAGGTTCCGCCCCGCCTCCAACGCTTCACGGTCCGCCTTGCGGAACCGCTCGACATATTCGTGGCCGGGACCGAAAATCTCCGCATCCGTCCTGCCGGCGACCTCTTCGGGAGTGCGGTTCAGGAGAGCGGCGTGGCTGCGGTTCGACAACAGATAGCGGAAACCATCCGACGCATCCTTGATGAAGATCGGACAGGGAAGCGTGTCGGCCATGATTTTCAACAGTTCATCGGTATCGCGGAACTTCCGTTCCCGCTCCCGCAGGTCCGTCACCTCCTGAATGCAGCCGACAATCCGGCGCTCCCCTTCCTCCGCGACCCCGCGGGCGCCGGCCTGCAGCCGGAAATAACGTGCGCCCCCCTGCCGGCGCGGAAAGAGATTTCAATTTCCGGACTCCGTCCCTGCGTCAGCTCCTGCCAGGAGGCTTCAAAGGAAGCAAGGTCCTCCGGATATACCCATTGCGACGGGGGAACCGCCTTTGAATCCTCCAACGGCCAGTTGCGGTTTGCCCCGGCACTGAGCGTCAGCTCCGATCCGTCCGCCCGGCAGCTGAAATAAGCCAGATTCGCCATTTTGGCGGTCTGCTCCAAGGTAAGGAGCGCCTGATTGCTCCGGTCGCGCTCCAGATAAATGCGGCGCCGGAATTCCCGCTCGTCCTGCCGACGGCGGTGTATGGCGGCCCGAAAACGGATCATATAGACCACCATGCCGATCAGCAAAAGGAAAAACAGCACGAAAAATCCAATGACCGCCTGACATTCCATCCGGTAATTCCGCCACAGAAAGGCCACATCGGTTGATACGGAGCCGGAAGATTCGGCGGCCGACACGGCAAACGGCAGGAGAACTCCGGCCAAACAGCAAATCAGGGCTTTTCTCCCCCTGCTCCAACTTGAATCGGTCATGCTTCCAAAATTCCTTTTCCGGAAAGGGGGCGGCCTGATACCGGCGTTGTGCGGGGGTATTGCATTGAGCTTCGGGAGAAAGGCGCAAGAAAAAACCTGTCCTGACCGCACATCGTCGGCACTCCTCTCTGAAATAAAGCATCAATGTCAACAGGCATAAATTTCCAATTAATATATTATACCTCAGAGAGAGGTAAAAAGCAACAAACAAATATCCCCTTTCCCCAAAATAGAACAAAAAAATTCCATTATTTTCTCAAACCCCGCTTTTCCGCTTCATCACCCAGCCAAACCGATCGACAGGCGGTTAAGAGCTTATTCAGGGATAAGCTCTAAGGAAAAGACGATATCGCTTTCTTGATTTTTTCAGGGAAAAGCACTATATTCTTATGGTTTTGCACAATAAAGAATCACAGGAATTTTCAGTACATGCTCAAGGCCGTTTTGTTCGATTTCGACGGAACCGTCGGAAATACGCTGCCGCTCTGCATCGCCGCTTTCCAAAAGGCGATCACACCGCTTGCCGGACGGAGCTTTTCCGAACGGGAAATCGTCGCCACTTTCGGGCCGAGCGAGGAAGGTACCATCCGCGCGCTGATTCCGCAATTCTACGAGCAGGGCGTGGAAGGATATCTGCACTATTACCGCGAACTCCACTCCATGTGCCCGGCACCGTTCCCGGGCATTCCGGAGCTTCTGGGCGACCTGAAGAAATGGGGCGCCGCCGTCGCCCTCGTAACCGGCAAGGGAGCCCGCAGCTGCCGAATATCGCTCGAACGATATGGAATCGCGGAATACTTCGACGCCGTCGAAACCGGTTCGCCCGACGGCCCGGTGAAGCCGGAGGGCATCCGGGCGGTATTGGAGAAATTCCGCCTCGCTCCGGCGGAAGCCCTCTACATCGGCGACACGGCAAGCGACATCGCCGCCAGCCGGAGTGTCGGCGTTCCGGCAGCGGCCGCCGCATGGGCGCAGACCGCGGAACTGTCCGAGCTTCGCCGGAACCGGCCCGACCTGCTCTTCACCACCGTTGCGGAGCTGCACGCCTACCTTCAAAAACAGCTTTCCGGGGATTCGGCCGGAAAAACGGAAGAATAGCCCGCTTCGGCCATCAGCTCCGCCATCAGGCGCAGCCGTTCGAGATGGTCGGACAGGCAGCGGGCGTAGAAAGGATAGCAGTACTGCTCATAGCTGCCGAGGTTGACCAGTTCCTTGCCGGGCGTCGCGGCAATCCGGGCGACCGCCTCCCGGATCCCGGACTGCGTCAGCTGATTGCCGAAAACCTCCACCGGGATTTCCAGCCACTTTTCCGCGGAATCGAAACGCGCGAAATCCGTCATCCTCCGCTCCCGGTAATATAGCCGGAACGGGCCGCATTGCAAGGGGGTATCTGAAACTTATTTCAGCAGCTCCGGTCAGAACTGAAACTCGGTGCTGATCGCACTGCCGCGCTTCCCGAAAGACTCGCACGGACGGATTTCGACGCGGTAGCGGGTTCCGGGCCGGAATCTGCCGGGCGGCAGCGCGAACGCCAGATTCTCCGCCATCCTGTCGATGCCGCGGTAATAATCGGTCATGCAGTTCAGCTCGAAACTTTTGCCGGGCTTGCCGTCCGCTTCGAGCGGGATGAACTTCATCGCGTAGCCATGCACGAAATCGTCGTGAACCGCCGCCGGGAACGCGATCACCGGCTTGCCCTCCTTCGTCCCGGAAAACTTGATCCCGGCTTCGCTTCCGGCCGGAAATTCGGGAGCTTTCCGGGAATCCCGCCGCGCCGCCGTGTAAGTGAAGTTCTCCTTCGACAGCGGCAGTTCGAGCCGCCAGCGTCTGCCGGGCTTGATCTCCCGGCCGCAATCCAGCGCCATGCGGATGATGTCGATATGATCGGCGTACACATCCACGAACAGCATCTGCGGATACTTCCAGGTGTCGTGCAGCTGTTTCACGTTGGCGTAATTGCCGCGGCTCAAATAACACAGCGACGAGGTGTTGACCATCGTGAACTCGTCCTGGAATATCGACCGCTCATCCTGCAGCGGATGGTGGGTGTGCCCGGAGAAATGCACCAGATCCGGCAGTTTGAAATCCCAGACCTTCTTCAGCGAATCGCTGCCCCACTGCCCGCTCTCGGCGACCGTGCCGGAAAGCGGGTGATGGCTGAATGCGAAAATCGGCTTCCCCGCCGCGCGTTTCCGGGCGGAGGCGACCGCTTCTTTCACAAACTTCTCCGCCCCCTCCTTATAGGTGTTCTGATTCATCCCCTCCGGTGAAATTGCGATGAAATCGTAGCCGCCGATCACCCGGTGAACATTTGCGTCGGCCGGAAGCCCGAATGCCTTGGCAAACGCGGCGATCTTCTTTTTCGGATCGTCCTGCGGCGGTGCAAATTCATGGTTCCCCATGATCGAAATCAGTTCCGGCTTTTTCTCGCCGAACACCGAATCGAACGCCTCCAGAAAGTTATAAAACACCTCCGCGTCGCCGCGTTCCGCGAGGTCGCCGCCGAGCACGACCACATCCACGCCGCGCTGCCGCAGCAGTTCAAAGCCCCGGCGGGCGTTCTTCAATCCCCAGCTGTCCTTGCTTTTGGGGCATTGGGCGTCGGACAGAATGCCGATACGCAGCTCAGGTTCGGCGGGAGCCGCCGCCGCATTTCCGTACAGCAGAAACGACATGGCGACTCCGCATGCGAAACGGGGAAAAAACTTGACCATCAGAAACTCCTTAATTATCGGTTGAAACAATCCGCCGCCCGGCCTTTCGGTCACTGCACCTTTGCGCCGGCCGCATTGTAGACCCACGGGAACTTGTACGTCTGGATATATTCAAACGCCCCTCCGCTGCGCACCGAACCGTCACAGAACGCGGCGTTCGCCCGTCCTCCGTGCCGCAGAAAAGCCGAAGTGGAATTCGTGCCGATTTCCATATACTGCATCCCGTCGCTCTGGCTGCCGTCGGCGAGCACCACGGTGTTGCTCGGCGATTTCAACGGAACCATATCCGTCGCCTTCTGGCCGATCCTTCCACGTTTATACGGATTGAAGCGGTTCCACGAACCGGAAAGCCAAAGGTTCATCCCGTAGGTCTGTTTGGCGTAAAGTTCCCAGGTGTCCCAGCCGGGAATCGAATCCCGCCAGGTGCTCGGGCAGCGGTACTTCTTATAGTCGGGATATCGGCCGGAAAAGATGCCGCCTTCCACCAGAAACGAACTCAACCAGCTTCCCCCCCAGTTCGGCCCGATCGCCGGCGGAAAATAGTCGTTGAACGCATCGGCATAGAACGTCAATCCCGTGGAACAGGTTTTAAGATTGTTGATACACTGGGTCGCCCGCGCCTTCTCCCGCGCCTGATTCAATGCCGGAAGCAGCATCGAAGCGAGAATCGCGATAATCGCTATTACCACGAGCAGCTCAATCAGCGTAAATCTTGCAATATAACGGGAGATTGTCTTGGATTCCTGTCTTTTGTTTTGCGACGTATTATTCATTTCTACCTCCATGATTAGTGGGTTATGCTTATTTCAACGGCCATTACAGGCAATCACGCAAACCTTTTGCTTGCGCAAATCCTCATTTATGTATCTGCCTGCCTGAAAGCTGCGGGCGATTTGAAAGCGGAGATGAATCTCCGCACTCCAAAGACGCTTCGCGTCGGAGAATCGCCCCTCCGGAGCACGGAATCCGCAGAGGCGGCTTATCGCAGTTTCATGCTTTCGCGTTCCTCCAGTTCAAAGCTCTCCGGGGGTCTCGGCGGCGCGGCGGGATATGGAGCCGGAGCCGTTTCCGAGGCCCGGATCAATCCGGCGGCATCGAATCCTTTCAGCGCCTCTGCCAGCCGTTTCCCGAACCGCTCCGGCGTCTCCGGGTCGAGCAGCGCCGCCGCCACCTGACGGCATACGGCGGGATCTCCGTAAGCCGGCTCCGGCATCAGCGGGTCGATCATCGCGGAACGCCCCGCCCGGACCGCCTCCGCCAACGCCTTGCCCGAAAATTCCGGGGCGTGCGCCACTGTGCAGTTATAGTATCCGAAAATCCCCTGATGCGTGTCGGTGCTGCCGGTCACCGCCGGGACCTTGCCGCGTCCCGATTTCCGCCACTTTTCCAGATACTCCACCCGGCGCTCGACCGCGTCCAGCCCCGCGAGGGAAATATCTCCGTACCACAATTCCGAAAAACCGGTCCCGTAGGTCATCGGGTGATTCAGCTGCACGACCGCGCCGAACCCGTCCGCCTGCTCGCGGATCGATTTCCACGAGAAGCGCTCATTGATCCGGCGCGGAATCGGATAGACGTTGAGGTGATAGCGCGGCGTCATCGTGATCTCCTGCCCCGCGAACAACCACAGACCGCAGCCGTTCCGGCGCATGTTCTCCATCAGCCGCAGCGCCCCGGCGACTTCGTCGTGGTCGCTGATCACCAGGAAGTCGAACCCGGCGGCGGGCGCTTCCGCCAGCAGTCCGGCGGGCGTGGACTGGCCGTCGGAGAAGATCGTGTGCGTATGCACGTCGCCGGTGCGCAGTTCACGGGCCGCCTCGGCGTCCTCCGGGCGCGGCGCGGGCATCGCGGCGGCGCGCAGCCGGGCGAAACGTTCCGCCGCGCGCCGGGTCAGCGGCTTCCCGGCGAGGATGAATTCCGCAAAGGATTTTCCCAGTTCGCGATTGCCGTAACCGCACCGGATCACATCCGCGCCACGGCGCACGATCAGGAAATCGTTCGGCAACCCGTTGCGGCTGTGCCAGAACCACGCGATTTCCGGGTAGTCGGGAGTGCCCGCGATCAGGCAGTGGCCGAACCGGTCCTTTTCCGCGAACGGAATCACCGGCAGCCCCCGTTCCGATGCGAAATCGAGCAATCGTTTCCTCATCGGCTCCGGCGCGTCCGGCATCACGACCACCGCGTCGGCCGGATGGCGGAACGCCTCCTCCGGCGTGAGGCGGAACACATGGCGGGGACGGCTGGAAGCGTAGAGCGACAACAGCCTCCCGGTCTCCATATCGCTTCGCAGCCCGTCGCCGAGCAAGTGGCCGCGTCCGGCGTACACGGCATCCGCCCCGGCGACTTCGGGAGCGGCGAAGGGCGTGCAGTAGGCCGTCATCTCCCCGACCAGCCTTTCCGCATCCGCAACGCTGTCGCAGCAGTAAAGTTCGGCGTTCACGCAGGGGATGTTGCCCCACGGCATCGAAACCGCACTGAAGATCCGTTCATTCGGACGGCCTCCCCGGCTGTACGCGACATTGAGCTGCGCTTCGAAGCCGCGCGTCAGCTCCAGATAGCGGTATTTCGCGGGAATATCCGCCGGAAGCGGCCGGTCCTCAAGCAGCGCCAGCCGGGCTTCGCACTCCGCGATCGCCTCCGCCACCCGGCCGCCGTTCATGCTGCCGGGCGTGGCGGCGAGCCGCAGGAATTCGATCCCGGAGACCAGTTTCAGGTATCCGGCGGCGCGCCACGGCGTCAACTCCGCCCACCGGACCGCGCCGACTTTCCGAAGCAGACCGGCGATCTGCGCGACGTTGCGTACCACCGTGCCGTAAGGCTTCCCGCCGACATATCCGGTGAATACGAAGCGCAGCCCGACGGAGCCGAGCCCGGAAAGTTCCGTCAGCGTCACCGTTTCCGTGCCCGGCGGAATCATTTCGCGGCGCAGCTCCCGGCCGGAAAGGTCCTGAACCGAGAGTTCGGCGCGTTCCAGAAATTCCGGCAGTTCCGGCGCTATCGTCAAGGTCTCCTGCTGTGCCAGGCGGGGGACTTCCGGGTTCCACACCGCCGCCAGCGAGCGCTCCGGGTTGTCGGCGTCGCTCCGGCAGAGCCGGAATAGCGGATAGTCCGCCGCCGAGGCGCTGGGCTGCACCGCCCGGCCGATCGAAACCTTGCGCGGCGGCAACGCCTTCCCGTCGCGGCGGTCGTAATCGTTGCAGTTGAACTGCATCCGGAACAATCCCTCCTTGGCCAGGTCGTAGTCGCCGAACGCGCGGTAAGGGATCAGCAGCCTGATCCGGTAGCCCCCGCCGGTGCGTTCGCCGGAAGCGCGGTACGGGATATCCGGCCCGTAGGCGCTGTCGTAGAGGGTGAAACTGCGGAGCTTCCCCGCCGCGTCCGGCGGCGACAGGATCAACTGGAACCGTTCAAATGCAAGTGTGCCGTTGCCGAATTTCCTCCCCTCCGGCGCGGCGATGAACAGCTCCACGCTGTCCTGCATCCACAGGTCGACGTTCTTCTCCTTGTCGTTGACCACGTCGGAATCCGTCACGTCGAAGAAGAAGCAAAGCCCGTCCCGGTTCCAGCCGAAGGTGACCCGCGCGGAAAAATCCTCCCTGCCGCGCCACTGTTCCGCCCGCGTGAACTGCTCCGGCCGCTCGAATACGAGGGTCTGGGCGTTCTCCGGGGGCAGAAGCTGTTCCGTATAATCGTCCGGCACCTGAAGGCAGGTCACAGCGGCGGGAGGCCGTTCCATATTTTTTCCCCTTTCCGAATTGTCCGCCGCCAGAGTCAGGGCGGCGGAGAACAGCAGCGCGTTCATCCAATCTTTCATTTCAACTTCCTCACTTCCGGGTGATGTGGTATCCGGCGATGCCGCCCGGATATTTGAAATTGTCCGCCTTGAAGGAGAGCATCCCCGCCTTCCACTCCGCCGGAAGCCCGCCGAGTTCGTCGCCCTGAAAATCCACCGCCACCACTTTGCGCGGGCCGTCGGTTGCAAACGACAGCTCCGCCGTGCCGCGCCGCAGCAATAGCGGCCCCTCGCCGGTCGCCTCGACCCGGCGGCGGTCCCGGTCGGCGAACCGGATTCCGGTCGTCTGCATGTCAGTCGAATGCAGCACCACCGCCGAATCACCGGTGCGCAGCTCCTTCCCGTCGAGGCTGATCGCCGCGAAGGTCTGGAAGGTGTCGGAATTTTTCACCTTCAGCATCCCGTCGGCGCTTCCGCCCGCGGGCAGCGTGACCACCGCCGAGCGCGGCGTCGAAACCTGAAACGTCTTTTTTTCCGGCTCCATCCGGATTTCACCGGTCACGCTGTCGGCGATCCCGGCCGCCTTGTAGCGTTTGAAGTTCTCCGCCGCGCGGCGGTCGGTGACGCGGTTGTGATCCAGCACGCCCGGCACCGGCCGGTCGTCGAACACCGCTCCGATCTGGTTGACCAGCCCGGAGGTGTTCAGCGCCGGGAAACCGTAGTCGTCCCGCTTCGCAAACAGGTTGCGCGGAATCGTGTAACCGACCCTGACCGGCGACGGCTTCACGTCGCCGCGCAGGAACAGCGCCGCCGAAATCCGGTCGCTGAGCTGCTTGACCGGATCGTAGACGGACTCGAACACCACGATCCGCTTCTGCCTGCCCGTCAGCCGCCAGTCCGAACCGGAGAAGTTGAACCGGAAATAGCCGTCGATATCCTGCAAGGCGCAATACGCCCCCATCAGCGGCCCCTCCTCGGCGCGGTACATGTTCGGCGAACAGAAATCCACCTCGGTAATGTAGAAGGGCTTGCCGTAGATGCGGCCGCGCAGCAGATTCAGCGGCACCCAGCCGTGCCCGGCGATCACGCAGCCCTGGCCGAACGCCATCGGCAGCCCCCACGATTTTTCGGGGAACATCGGGTGATCCTGGTAGATGTGATCGTCCACCACGTCGTACACGTCGCGCAGCCAGGTGCTCGCGAGGTCGCCGCCGTTGTTCGCGCCGGTCATCAGGAAGCGCGCCCCGAGCTCGCCGCGCAGGAAATCCATCATCTGCCGCGACCGGTTGCGGGCCTGCGTGTAGATGAACCGCATGAAATCCCGGTTGCCCGGCGACGGAGCCGGATTCAGCCCCGGATGCTTCCGGCAGTGCTTCGCATACTCGTCGGCCAGAAACCGCTGGAGGATGCTGCCGGGAGTGTGGTTCCAGCCGTTGCCGATGGTGTCCTCGTTGCTGAGGTTCACAAAGACCACCGCCGGGTCCTCCGCCAGCGACAGCCCGGTGTAGGGATTCCGGTGGGTCAGCCAGTTGCGGGCGAAGCTCTTCCAGTTTTCAAACGCGTCGTCGCAGAACAGAAAGGCGTTCTTCGCCCCGGTGTGGCCGGTCTTTTCGAGATAGCCGGGATAGCGTTTGAACACCTCCAGATTGTCGCCCGGCCTGAGCTTGCGCGAAGTGTAGACGTCGAGCGTCAGGTAGATTCCCTGCTCCCTGAGCTTGGCGGTCAGGTATTCCAGCTTGTCGAGATTCTCCGGATTGAGGGTCGTCGAATCCGGGGATTTCGGATCGGTCAGGCCGTTGTCGTGATGGTGATAGCGCACCGCGTTGATCCCCTGCGCGGCAAGGAAAACCGCGAGTTTCTCCGCCTCCTCTTTCGGCAGGAACAGCGCGCTGTCGCACAGGTTCACACCGCAGAGCCGGAGGCGCTTCTCCGGGGCGTTTTCAAACACCACCGTCCCGTCTTTTCCGATCTTCGCATGGCCGTACCGGCCCGCCGGCTTGTGCGAAATCGCAATGCCGCTGAAGTCCAGCGCGCTGCCCGGCGTGACCCGCCGTTCATACCTGACCGGCTGCCAATCTTTGTCCGCCTTGCCGACCACCGGACGGGCGACGTGCTTCGGCAGCAGCATCGGGCGCTCGGTCAGCGTGACGCCCGCGATCATCCAGATCGCCTCGGGATGTACGATGCGGAAGGTCAGCGCCACCGGCTCCGAACCACTCAACGCGAAACTCGACGCATACAGTCCGACCGTCCGCATCGCATTGCGCGAGGACCACGCGATCTTGCCGTTGCTGAAGTCTCCGGCGACCCACCAGTTGCCCAGATCGACGCCGCCGGTGATCGGGATGGTTTCGGTGCCGGTGTCGGCATAGCGCACGACCACCTCCCCGATCCGGTTGGTCTCGACCCAGCCGGAGGCGTGCAGCAGCGAAAGCCCGCGCACCTTCAGCCCCGCCGGAAGCGGCAGCGTGATTTCGGCGGGAGCCATGTCGCGCACCGGACCGGCGACCACGATCACACCGGGCTTGCCGGTTTTCTTCTCATCGACGATCGTGAACGGAATATCCTTGTACTTCACCTCCGTCACGTCGAACACGCGCATATCGTTGCCCGGCCCCTGATCGGTCCAGCCGCCCTGTTTGTCGCCTGCCTTTTCGTCGGCAAAGGTGCGGTTGGCCGCGCCGCCGAGGTCGACCGGCCAGGTTTTCGGCGTTTCGCGGTCGATCCGCAGGCCGAAGCCCTCGCCCTTTTCCAGTTCAAAACGGATGGAAAAGCCGGCGTCTTTGTTCCAGCGCCGGTTGTCCTGCACGGTCAGGTACACCTCGCCGTCCACCCGGAACCGGTAGTTCGTGCCGTTGGCCAGCGGCAGTTCGACCGCTTTGACCCGGCCGGTCTTTTTCCACAACTTGTCGGTGAATGCAATCGTCGCATGTTTTCCGTCGGCGCCGGTCACCCAGAACTTCCCGGCGTACTGCGCCGGAACCTCCACATCGATATAGCGGTGGCTGATGCCCGCTCCGCCGCCGGAAAATTTCCAGTGGCACTGCAGCGTGCCGGGGCCTTCCGCCCGGAGACTCCAACTGAAACCGCCCGTTCCGCCCGGAACGGTGACCTCATGCCGGGCGGAAGCGACGCCGCCGTCCCGTTTCGCCGCCGCCGGCTGGATGCGCGCGACGTTCCAGCCGGGCCCGTGGATCACAGTCGGGACAAATGAAAGCTCCCCGTAACGGAACGCGCCGCGCCGGTCGGCTCCCGGCGGCGAATCCTCCGCAATCACTGTCAGAAATCCGATAAGAGCGAACAGTATTCCTGCCGGGAAAACCTTCTTTTTCATGCCGTAACCTTTCCTTTCCGTGATTTACAAAATTCATGCAGCATTTTCACTGCCGTTTCCCGATCGCGGGGCCGGCGGAGTCGCGGATCACCAGCCTGCCGGGAAGCATCCGCACCTGCGGCTCGGTTTCGCCGGGCCGTTCCAGCCGCTCCAGCAGAAGCCTGCCCGCTTCGACGCCCATCTCTTTGCATGGAATCTCCACGCAGGTGGCCGGAGGAGCGGCGAACCGCGCCAGCGGCGGATTGTTGAACGTGACCACGCTCACATCCCGCGGGATATGCAGATTCCGGGCATGGAGGTAGTGGCAGATCTCCATATACATCTCGAAGGAATACGCGACATACGCGGTGAAACCGCGCGCGACTCCCTCCGCGACCGCATCCTCCACCGTCACGGTGCAGTCCTTCGCGCTCTCCAGCACCGGCAGTCCATAAGCAAGGCAGAACTCAAAGTAGGAGGCGGTGCGGCGGATCACGCTGTAATGCTGCTCCGCGAACCCGATCGGAATCAGTTTCGGGTCCCGGTAGGGATTCACATAGCCGATTCTGCGGTGCCCGAGTTCGTACAGGTACTTCATCGCGCACTCCATATTGCCGGCGTCATCCGCCTGCACCGCGCTGCCGTTCGGCCCGGCGACACCGTTCAACACCACATAGGACAGGCCGCTTTCGTCCAGTTCGCAGACCAGTTCGCTGCGGCGGACATCCACGGCGACCGCCCCCGCGACCTTCCACTGCGGCAGGCCGTAGGTGGCGCGCTGCTCCAACGGCCGGACCAGGTAGTGAAAACTGAATCCCTTTTCAAACAGGCTGTTGTTCATCGCATCCACGCCCGCGTTGATGTCGGCTTCAAGCGCGGCTTCCAGATAGCTCGGCAGGAAGATCGCGATCTGCTGGTTGTCCTTCTTGCGCATGGACTGATACATCGGATTCGGTTTGTAGTCGCGCTCCGCGACCCGGTCCAGAATCCGCTTGCGCAGTTCCGGTTTCACCGTGAAATTCTTATCGCGGCCGTTGAGGACCCGGCTCACCGTCGACGGCGACACGCCAAGTTCCGCGGCAATCTCTTTCAGGGTCATGGTTGGATTCTCCCGCTGTTTCGCATTCTAGAAAACTGTTTGCTATTTTTATTATGAATCATTTTCCATCAAATGTCAAGTAGGAATTGGAGATTTTAATCAAAAATAAACAAACCTCCCTCTCTGAATCACGCAAACTGTTTTCTAAAAGTGCGTCAGAGGGGAGGCCGCCGGAGTGCCGGCGCAGATGCGGCAGTCATCTCAAACTGCGGAGAGGGAATCGGCGCTTCAGGCGGTTCAGCAGATCGCGTCCAAGCAGGAACGGCAGCCGCAGCCAGCGGCAGCGCCACCAGAAAAAGACGTAACAGCGGTATCCCCGGCTCCGGCGGCAGTCGACATACCGCTTTCCCCGGTAAAAGCCCGTCAGGACCCCGACGATCATCGCGTCGGTCACACCGCGCTCCCGGCAGCGGCGGTTGTCGCCGCAGGTCACGTACCCCTCCGGCAGCACTTGCACGATGCGGTGCAGCACCAGCTGCCCGGAGGGACGGCGATAGAGCGGCACCTCGTACCGGCGCAGCCGCCCGGTACGGCGTTCGATGCAGACCCGGTCCCTGCCCTGCCGGAGCATCGGCTCCATACTGTCGCCGCGGGTCAGGCCGGTATAGAAGCCGAAACGGGCGACGGCTTCCTCCGCCGAAAGCGGCTCACTCATCGATCAGGCCGTTCTTCCGCAAGAGTTCAAGGAAAGCGGCGACGTGTTCCTCCGCCTCGGTCCGGCCGATTCCGTACCGGGCGGCGCACTCCTCCGCCAGCTCCGCTTCGGCGCTTCCCCGCTCCAGAAGGCGCCACAGGAAAGCACCGGACAAATTCAGCCGGATCATCCCGTTGAAACTGCGGGCCGCCGGGCCGACCGCAACCGCGATCGGAGTCCCCGCGACCTCCCGCAACATATAACCATCTTTGATCTTCATTATCGTCATCTCATCGCTTCACAGGCAACATCGGCCGCTTCCGGGTCGGGAGTGCATCCCAGCCGGTAAAAAGGCACCGCACGGGCCAGCCGGTCGCAGAGCGCCAGCAACCGGTCCATCTCCTCCGGTTCTTCCGGGCGCAGCGTCTGGTTCAGGATCACCGGCAGCGCCTCCGCCCCGGCGATCCGCTCAATCCGGTTCACGCCGGCCCGTTCCAGCACGGCGACGGCGCGCAGCGGCACGGCAATGCGGTTCTGCAATCCCTCCTTGCCGCACCACGGCGTCCCGCAGGCGCGGAACTCCCCGCCGGCCAGCCGCAGCAGCGGCTTGTCATCGTTGACCATCACCGCGGCAGGGCCGAACTTCCGCCGCCACAGCGCCGCATGGGTGGACTTGCCGGTGCCGGAGGGAGCGGTGAAACTGTAGGCACGCCCACCCACCGCGACCACCGAGGCGTGGAACACCATCCCGTCCCGGCGCAGCAGCTCCCGGCATATCTTCCGGTACAGCAGCGTAAGTTCGCAAAGCGGCGGCGGCATGCCGGTCGTTTCGCACTCCGCCGCCATCTCCGAAGCGGAATAGGCAATTGCAATTCCGTCGCCCGAAGCCAGATAGTCGCGGCAGAACCGCTCCGTCGCGGGATACCGCGCATAAAGCGTAAAAGCGAGATCCGCCAGAGTGCATGTAAACTTCGACATCTTCCGATTTCCGCCGTTTTCTTATTCTCTAAAAAAATCACATCGGCCCGCAGCCGGAACCGATATGATTTCCGCCGGGAAAAGTCCGTCATATTCCTACGTCATAATCTCCGCCGGGCTTCCAGCCGGTATCAATGTCCACGCCGACATCGGTTCCGCTGGTGGTGATCACATCCCTGACCGAAAAATCGATCACTTCAAGAACGGGTTTCTGGTAAATCTCTTTTTCCATGCGCTGCTCCCTACATTGCCGATTCCGGCCCCGACCTGCCGTCCTCCGGCAGTACTGATCGAAGCCCGTAATTATACAACTTATTATTATGCTATAAAATCATGCATAATGCAAGTATCGAATCATCGAAAGAAAGATTTTTCAAGATTCCGCGCCTTACAGCTCGATATCAATATCCCCGCCCGGCTCCCACGGATCGACACTCGGATCAAATCCCGTGCCGCTGGTGGTGATCACATCCCTGACCGAAAAATCGATCACCTCAAGAACCGGTTTCTGATAGAGTTCCTTTTCCATGATAATTCACCTTTCCATTATAAGAGTTTCCGCTGTCATTGTTCCCGGTCAACTTGGAAACAATCGACAATTATACATAATATTATTATGTCATAAATCTCCGGCCGCGCAAGAGGGAAAATCAGCCGGAAACAGTTTTTTTCAAAAAAACAGGTAGATCTCAAGGAAAGGCAGCGCGGCCGCCACGGTGACGAATCCGCCGATCGGGAACACGGAACGGTAATCCTGATGCAGCAGGTCGAGCGTCTTGCCGGGCGCCGACCCCATCACCATCGAACCGGCCGCGAGCACGATTCCCGCCGCCGCGGAGAACCGGGCGAACAGCCCGTGCGGCAGCAGCCGCGAGCCGAGCGGCGCGGTCAACGTGAAAAGCAGCTTATTGACAAAAAATAGGTTCCATGATCATTTCCGCCGTTTCACAACCCGTTTTCGGCAAAACTGGAACAGAGGGAAAAGGAAGGTCGGCGACTTTACGCCCGGACGACCCAGATCGCCCGGAGCAGCAGGGCCGTCAGCAGCGCCGCCGTCAGCGGCTCCGGCAGCCACACCGAAAACGCCCAGTATACGGCGGCCCCCGCCGCGAAGCCCGATGCGCCCAGAATCGTGGAAACCCTCCCCGTGAAACCGGCCTCGGCGGTCACCCGGCAGCGGACGATCCCCGCCGCCAGCGCCGCCGCCAGCAGCACCGCAAGCCATGCCGGTTCCGACGGCAGCGCCCAGGAGTTCCACAGCCACAGGAACGGCAGCAGCAGCGAAACCGCCACAAAGCCCCGCTCCACGCGCGGCCTCAGGATCGAGTGGAACACCGCAAGTCCCGGCATCGCCCAGACTGCCGCCGCCGGAACTCCGGTCGTCAGCTCCCGTTCCGCCAGCGCCGCTCCCGCCGCCAGCAGCAGCAAAGCGAATCCGGCGCCGTTCTCCGCCAGCGCGAAACCGGAACCGGCCCGGCCGAACCGGGCGAACCAGAGGCGCAGCAGCAGATAAGCGACCACAGCCGCCGCGGCGGCAGGAAGGAAGAAACCGGGAGTCTGTTTTTCTTCACGGAGAGCCTCGCGCAAGACCGGAGCAGCGGACGCCTCCTCCGTGTACAGTGCCGCGAAGATCCCGGGCGGCATGAAAGCGGCGTCGCGGCCGAAACCGCCCAGCAGTTTTTCCATGCGCCGGTCCAGTTTTTCCGGGTCCGCCGTCAGCGCGGCGTCCGGCGAAGCGGCCAGCAGCTCCCCGCGCGATCCCGGAACCGGAAGCACCCGGACCGCCCCCGGCGGCAGGTCCCCGCGCGCCGCGGCGGGAAGAATCAGCACGCCGGTCGCCGGATTCAGCTTCCGCCACGCCTCGCGGGTGAAATGCTTCCGCGCTGCCGGCGAGCCGGGCGGCAGCTCCTCCAGATAGATCAGGTCGTAATTGCCCGCGAGCTTCGGCAGAATCCGCCCCGGCAGACCGGAATAGTAGTTCAGCTTGAACCAGTTGCCGCCCGCCAGCGAGGCCGCGTTCGGCCAGATGCCGTCCACCCGTTTCACATAAGGCAGCGAACACCACACGCCGGGCAGCGGCGAAGGACGGCCGGAAACAAAAAGGATCGTCCGCTCCTCCCCGCCCTCCGGCAGCAGCGAAGCAGGCAGCGCCGGAGCGATCGCCACCGGCTTCATGCGCGGGTTCTCCCCGTCCGGCCCCCGGCTGACCCCGAAAGCGAAAATATAGACCGCCACCGGCAGCATCAGGCAGAGTACCAGCTTCACCGCCCAGTGAGTCCGGCAGCAGAACACCGCCAGCGCAAACACAACAGGAAA